>ERZ778023.1836-NODE-1836-length-30123-cov-57.733305_pt1 | contig 30123 bp, 29 predicted proteins | sample MGYA00375753_ERZ778023 | MGnify/ENA primary metagenome ERZ778023 (study PRJEB29350, sample SAMN05389822) | bioreactor metagenome | isolation source: Ammonium sulfate bioreactor | place: South Africa: University of Cape Town | collected 2014-04-04 ... | reverse complement strand
CTAGGATCTAAGGACATCTAGAGACTAAGTTCGATTTCGAAATTGACCAACAGGTGTAAATAGTCAAAACTATGCAAACAATGAATGAATCAGTTTTCGTTCCAAGATAAAACAATCCTACTCGAATTTCTTTTTTTCCTCTCTTTCTCTCGCGAATGTCACGAATATCTTAAAGTAATGGATTCAATCGATTTCGAGGAATGTTTAAAAGATTCACCTGTCTATCGAACACAACTTCGACAAGCAACAAATCATATTGATTTATTAGAAGATCGTGTCGAACAGATATTTAAATCATGTCAATCAATGATTAATAATGGCAAAATATTTCTTCAAGATTTTCAGTAAATAAAACACTATCTATGAATTGATGAATTTGTTTTTGTTTTTTGAAATAGAAAATTTTCGAAAACAATTCTTGACATTCGAGAATTATTCGCAACAGATGAATTAGCTTTTAAAAGTCTCGGTAAATTTACAGGTTATCTTCGAGAAATTCAAACACTTTATTCTGTAAAATCGAATCTTGTTTATTTGCTGTTTTTTTATTGTCTATTTTCTCTTTCGTTCAATTAGAATCTACTCGAGCAAACATCCCAAACAATTCTTAAATCATTAAATCGTATGTTAAAAGACGATATTAAAAAAGTGAAAGAACAAGGAAAACTATTCGATAGATTGAGTTCGGATTATGATATCGGTATATCGAAGACAACTCATTTTGAACTTTGTTTCATTTTTGAATTATTTTTAGCTTTACAAAAAAATGCTGATGCATCAAAAACAAAACGTAAATCAATTAAATAATCAATCGAACTCTCGAGATGTTTGTTTTTTCTAGCTCATCTATGCGAAGAAGCGAGTAAAATTCTACTTGCAACACGTAGTTGCTTTGGCCATACATCGATTGATTATACATATCAAATTAATGTTCTTTTTACGCAACATAAATTCGAATTAATTGAATTATTTTTATCACATATCAATTATCATAAAGCATTTTTTCATCAGGGTTATGAATTATTAGCAATCGATACAGAAAGAGATTTTCATTCGATTTCAACACAAGTAAAGAGACAGAGAGAGAGAGAAAAACAAAGAAGATCGAGATTATTTTTCGATTTGTTTAGTTAGTCAAAATGAAACAAGATACAATACAAAATCAAAAAGATTTAGAAAAACATCACGACACAAATCAAAAACGAGTAGAAACTATTTCATTGAATCGAAAAGTATATGATGAATCAATTTCGTTTAGTGTAAATTTGAAGATGATGCAGATGCATCGTCTAATGCAGTAAGAATATTTATAATTGTAACGGTCGAAATGTTTGTTTGCTTAGTCAAAAGATACAATAAGAAGAAATTCATCTCAACATAGTTTAACAAATATTCTTAATGTAAATGATTTAATCAAAGAAGGTTATTTATTTAAACGTTCACATAATAAATTCAAAACATGGAATAGGTTTTCGATCCTCTCAGTATTATTCTTGTTAAGCATTTATTTTTCAGACGTTGGTTTTTAATTCAAAATGGTCAAATATTATACATAAAACGTAATACAGATAATCCTCAACAGCCAAATTCCTATTCAGTTCTTATTCCTGACCTACGCTTATGTACAATTCGTTTAGCAAATGATAATGATCGCCGTTTTATTTTCGAAATTATCTCTCCTCATATGTAAAACAATACGGAATCGTATCGTTCATAAATGTGATTTTGTTTGTTTTTAGTACGTATCTTCTGCAAGCCGATTCGCAAAACGACTGTGATCAATGGATAAATACGCTTCAGACAACAATAGCAAATTTATTTAAAACATCGAATGAAGAAATTCATGGATCATCATCGGTAAATGACTTTCAAGGAAAACCGTAGCTCTCTGTTTTCATTCTCGTTTTTAGCCATTATTGAAATCAGCTACGGACGATCGATCGAAAGCAAAGTTAACAGCCAAACTCGAGTTGAAACAACAAATGTAAACGATAGAAGTCGATTGTTTTCTTTTTTCAAATTTGTTTTATTAAAGGATTAAAGAGAAAATTGATTACGTTCGTTCTCTTCCTGGTAATGATAAATGTTGTGATTGCAATGCCGATAGTCCTGAATGGGCATCGATTAATCTCGGGATTTTATTTTGTTTAAATTGCAGTGGTGCTCATCGGTTTGTCAAACATCCTCATCCTTCGAATAGCATTCTGTTTCTTTCATCAGAGGTCTTGGCGTCAATCTTTCCAAGGTTCGGTCTGTTCACATGGACACTTGGGATATCGAAACTCTTCTTGTCATGTCCGAATTAGGCAATCGTCATGTGAATGATATCTACGAATGTCAAATGCTCGATGAATATCCTAAACCAAATTCAGACACCGATGCTATCACACGTCGAACGTACATCGAAGCGAAATACGTTCGAAAATTGTTCCTTCGTCCGCTACCTTCATCTCCCAATCGAACGATTCGTCGATGGAATCTAGTCAAAACTTCTATTCAAAACAAATCGATGCCGATTTGGAACCCAAATTTTTATCTCTACGATGGTGCTCGTCAACGGAATGTTCCGATGATGCTTCATGGGCTAGCTTTAGGGGCAGATAAAAACTATTCGAATGAAGACGATCAGAAACGAACACCATTGATTCAAGCGATTTTAAGTGTAGGAAACGAAAAAAAAAAACGGTTGAACAACATTTTTTTGTTCGATTTAGAGATCGGTTGCAGCTGCTGAATTTCTGTTAACAAATAATGCAAATATTAATCTGGCGGATGAAGACGGTAGAACACCTCTTCATTTCGCAACTGAATTAGCTATTCAAGGTCGAGGGTATGTGTTTATTTCGAAAAAAGCTCGATGTCATTTGTTTTCCGTTAGACCTATTATTCTTTTGCTCAAACGTGGTGCTGATCCGTTGCTCAAAGATAATCAAAATATCGATTGTTGTTCGCTTGCAATGGATATCGGCGATCCTGATGTGATAACTTGGTATCGTCTTGTTGCTTTACATGAACAAATGAAACAAGAAGATGCTGATGTCGAAAAAACTTATATAGCAATACTCGATGATCCTGTTTATATGGAAGAAATTGCACGAACACCATAAACAAATGATTTTCCTTTCTTTCTTTCTTTCTTTTATTGAGTTAGTAGTTAATGTGCAATTGGCTTGTTCACCGGTCTATTTTTTTTGTTTTTTTTCACTTTAAAATAAATCCCATTTCTGTTGTAATGGTAACATAAAACAAAGAAGAAATGTCGTCTTACTAAAAAGGACGAAGATCAATTCGAACGAAAATAATCAAAAAAACAGATGACGAGTCTCGTTCTATTCGATTCGAAAACTACCGACCAAAGTCCTCGGCCCAATGTCGAATGGGGCACGGGACATGTACGAAAACGAATAGACAGTGGTCATGCATCGGGTACATTTCTTTGCACGTAAGAAATCGAATGAATTTCTTTTCTAAAAAAAACGAAAACATCATCTTTCTCTCTGGTAGAGGCGAACCAACGTCTCAAACGTATCGAAATACGGCTCTAAAGTTGAGTAATATTCGAATTAATGATGAATTGTAGGTTTTGAAAAATGCGATTGAAAATAAATAGGAATGATTTCATTTAGAATTCCACCTCCTCAACGATCGAATGGTCTTTCAGCGCAAGAAATTCCTTTGAAATTCCCGTCGAATCATCCGTTTACCTCGCATATCAGTGAAAAAGCGGTTTTTCCCGATCCGAATTCGGACGAAAACAATCGACCATCGACTGATCTCGAACCGTACATTGTTACGCATAAAGTTCGAGGTAACCCCTTTCGACGTGAAGTTCATTTTCAAGGATTCGTTCGAAACGAAAAAACCAAATGGCCGGACAAACAATACATGCAGGTTGGCCAACCGCAAGTCTTTTCTCTGTTCGAATCTTTCAATTTAGCTTCCTCGATCAATGAGCGACGCTCAAAGTTCATCGATCTATCCGTGGCCTCGAAAAATCTTTCAACCCAACGAAACAACTCGTCAACCAACAATCTCGTCGAAACCAACAAATCAAAGTTCGATTTCGACTCGAATCGAACACGACAAACCCGATATTATCCTCGAACGATTGTATTCACCTGCAAACAAGTCGAATAAGAAACAAAACTTTCTTTCCAAATTTCTATTTTATCAATTTTAGAGTTATGAGTCAAGACGAGCATCTTGACAATCAATTACGACACGGAACTGACTATGTCAATCTCCCAGCCGATCGATTTCCGACGGATCGAGCACCAACATGGACTCGTCAATCTCCACCCTCAAATTCGTCAACCGAATCACCGAAAGAAATCCGTTTTCTTCATCATCTCCGACCGTCAACCGACATTCCGCAGATAGCTCGTGATCGACAAATGAGTCATCAACAAATCGAAGCTGACAATCGTCTTCAACAATTAGAAGTCATTCGTCCGATGGACAACATGATTCTACTCAATTTAAAATACCAAAATCTTCAAAAATCCAATCATAATCGACCACTTTTACCTCAATATTACGATGAATACATTCAAACATTCTACGATCAAACTGGACGATTCATTCACGAACGTTCAGGTCTCTATCAAACGAATACCTACAATCCACATGCATTGTCTCAATCGATGCCTGAAATTTCGACATCGACATCCAATCAAGAAGATCGAGACAATCTTCTGCATGATGAAAACAGTCTTTCCGCATCAAAACAAGGTTTATTTCAATATAAAACATTTGCAGATTATCAAGCTATGCGAGTTCGTTTTCAATTCAGTCGGTTTCTTTTAGTTTTTGGTTCATTTAGAATCGTCTTGTTAATACATTCCGTGTGCCTGATGATGCGAGTACAGTCGATAAACGAGCTCAAGAAGGTGAATTTATTCAACGTGAATCAGTCTACGGTCAATCGTATAACACTCGAAAGTTTCTCCAAGAAAACGATTTACTACCTCAAGCTCGACTTGATCCAACACGAATGATGAATACGAGCTCGAATATGAATTTAGAACGCATTCGAAATGTTAATGCTTCACCAATGAAATCACAATCGAATCAAATCATCGATGTTGATCAAGATAAACCGAAGAACAGTGACGATATCATTCTCGGACCATTTCTTCCACCACCGCCGTACAGTGAATTATATTCAACTAAACATATCACTGAACAATCGAATGGACATTCACGACGATCAACAGTTCGTGTCTACGAATCGCCATTCAAAGTTCAACAAGATCTTCTTGCTTATAAACATCATTCGAAAGACTCAATGACAGCAACACCTGCTGTTCCACTCTATCCTCAAAAAACAAATCAATTGCCTACTGAAGCCAAAGTTAGTTTAGCTCTGCCCGGTCCGGAAATAGTCACTCGATCACTCGATCGAAAACCTTCGCATGCTCATTCGACATATCAACGTGCTTATCGAGACATCGCCTACTATCCTGTAAGTCAATCGATGATCGATCGAAAGATTTCCTCGAGTCAATCGGAATCACGTCCGAAACAATGGAAATTAATCGATCTCCAAGATCGTTGGTCGAAGACTCTGGCACAACGAAACTATCATCTCGATCATCCTGAACATGTTCCGTATGTTGGCGATGGAACAATGCGAGCACAACGAGAAATTCTCCTCGCCGATCTCATCGATCGAGACCGAAAGAAAAAGAATCAATAAACGAAACATTCGGCCGTTTTTTTTTTGCTTCTGACTTTTAGTTTTACTTAATAAAAAATACATATAAGAAACAGTGAATTTATTTGTTATTTTCATCAGCTTTCGAATTCAATTGTTGCCATTCACGATAGGCTCGACTTCGAGGATCATTTGTAGTTACATAATTCGAATGAGTTCCTTGAAATGTACTAGAGATTAGAAAAAAAAATTCATTGAAAAGAAAAAGAAAAGTCCTCTACCGCCATTGAATGACATAGATTAAAATTATGAATCCTATGATAAATGAAGAAATCATCATTCGTGTGAGATAGGAGCTGACCACTTGATCAGCTGATGGACGAGCATTTTTCATTCGTTGTCGATCTTTTTCAAGTTGTCGACGTAGAAGATCGAACTGTTGTCTCCTGAAAGACACAAACAGATTTCGATTGACGAACTTAATCTCTCGTTACCAATCGACGTCTTCCTCTCGAAAATTTGTTTTTTGTTTCCACTCAAATGGAGATGGAGACGGACGAGGAGGTTGACTCTTCGTCTTCGTCGTCGTCGTCGTTGGATTTGGCTTCATACTTAAATCATAATCTGCTCGTGTTGATTTTTTACTTAGAACAGTAAATGCTTCGTTTATTTTCACGAATTTCTCATGAAGACTTTTATCCGTCGTATCCGAATCGGGATGATACTTTTCAAACAACAAAACCGTTTTATATATTTTCTTTTACATATTTTTACTTCTTTTGATAATTTCAAAAAAGCTTTTCGAATCGTTTTATCACTTGCTGCTCTTTCGACTCCTAGGATATCATAATAATTTTTCGAGTTTAGATTGGGTTTTTTACGATAACATCGAGTAAGACTAAACGAACTGGGAAGAGAGAAAGGAAATTATTTGAAACATGAATCAACTAGGTAATTACCGAGCTATGAATCGAATCGAAGTGTTTGTTTGTTGACAATTTGCAAACATAATTCTAACCAATAAAACGATGCAGTACTATTTGTTATTATTTCTTTCGTCACTACAATCGATGTCACAAACCGAAGAAAAAGAACCGTTTCTTTTTCCTATGACTAACAAATTTTTGTTTTCTTATAGTCGTTCATTGCACATCAGTTCGTCATTTTGTTTTTTTTTCTTTAGAAAGGATGAGTTTCCTTGATTTCAACATCGATAATACTCCTCAACCGACAACAACAACGACCAACCGAGATCTATCCGATTGGCGAAATATTCAAATTGATCGTTCGTGGACACCCGATCTAGTCGATCTCACAAATGCATCTCCGCCTCGCATCGAAATCAATATCGAAGAAATTCTTACTGAAATCGAATGTGTTATACCAGATATCGACAGTGATTATGCTCGTCAAACAATTACAACTATGCATCCATTACCATCGACGAATGATCTTGTTACACATTTTCTCGATAATGGTTACACACGAAAAACAAAAAAATCATCAACAAATTCATTGAAACGTTCGTATGCCGAAACAACGATCGATGATATACCGAAATTTTTGTTAACTTACTCGAATCCTCTCGAATATTTCTATGATAATCAACGTAAACAATCCGATCTCTACATGAATCATTCGAAAGCATTTATATTTCGAGCATTTCCAACCATTGAAAAGAGTATTGTCGAAGAAATTCTTCGAGAAGAAAACTATCATTTCCTATCGACATGTCGAAAATTAGAAACTCGTTTTAGTTTAAAAACCAATGCATTTCTACAACGAACAGCCATTCGAAAATCATTGGATATGTTCGATATGCCACTATCAGCAGCATGGATTATTAAAAATAATAAATTTCCCTATGCTATTCCGCATACACCGTGTGAAGAATTCTACGATGAACTTCGTTTTATCAAAAATGAAACAAAAATTCGTCGTCATCTCGGTAAACTATCCAAAGAACATGATAAACTCGTTAAACGTGCGAAGAAAACTCACGGAACATTGGAATGTTCGATTTGCTATCGAGATGATCTCTTAATTGATGACATGGTCGAATGTACGAATGAACATTTATGTTGTCGGTAAGATGAGAAACTATAGTTTGATTGAAAAAAAAAGAGATTCGTCGTTTGTGTTTTTTAAGATCATGCGTTCGAACACATGTCGATGTTTGTTTTCGCGAAGGTAAATGTCGATTTGCTTGTGTCGAATCTTCCTGTTCCGGTGGTGAATATGCACTTCAACTTGTCAATGAATTACTATCACCAAAAGATGTTCAACGATTAAATAAACGTCTTCAAGAAGAAAATATTCGGCAAGGTAAAACAACAACAATTTCTCATTCGAACATTAGATTTTTTTCTCTTTAGCTGGTATCGATGGACTCGAATGCTGTCCTCATTGTCCTTATGCTGTCATTGTCGATAATCCTAATGATAAAGTATTTCGATGTTTGAATCCTGAATGTATGAAAGAAACATGCCGGTAGGAGAGAGAGAGAGAACGAGAGAGAGAGAAAGGCAATGAAAAATTTCTTTGTGAATAGACTTTGTAAAGAACCGAATCATATTCCATTGAGATGTGATGAAGTTGAGAAAGGTTTGGAATTAGAAATGAGAAAATTTATCGAAGAACATGTAACCGAAGCAATGATTCGAAAATGTCCACGATGTACTCAAGTATGTGAAACGTATTGTTTCGAAAGAAAATCATTATTTTCCGTTTTTTTTTTGAATTTCTAGAGATTCTATAAAGTCGAAGGTTGTAATAAAATGACTTGTTCATCATGTGGTTTGTTTATTTGTTATGTTTGTCGAGAAACAATAAATGGTTACGATCATTTTACTAATAATGAAAAGTAAATCAATGAATGTTTGTTTGTTTGCCGTATAATCTTATTTGGTTGTTTAGATGTACATTGTCAAATCAAAGTGATAAACTTCATTATGAAGAAATGATTGAAGCATATCGAAATGCTAAGAACGAGTACGTTCGTCTTCATCCGGAAGCCGAACCAATGGTTCTCCGCTACGATCCGATTTCACATCTGTCGAAACCATCGACAAATTGAACATTCGTTTCTTTTTACGTATTTAGTCACAGATAAAATCCAAAAACATATTTTTACTTTGGCAAAATGTATTTATTCATCCCTTTTTTTATTAAAAAAATCTACGTACGAACTTGTTTTTCATTGATAAATTTCGAAATACTAATAATGCAAATACTTGTAAGAACAACAATCGAACCAATTAAAGATGAAAGATTCGATTTTATTGGCGAGAAAAGATTTTGTAGAAGAATTGAAAAAAGAATCTCACTCGACTGAACAATGGTGAAGATCGATGGATGTTCAAGTTTAACTGATAGTTGAATTAATTCTGTTGAAATGATTTGCAAAAGACAAGCTAATGATGCATAGAGATAATTCCAATGGAGTAAACTTTCAAATCGATTCCATCGAGTGTAGATCAAATGAATTGAGACAATAATAAATGAAACAAATGTATACTGAAGTATGATAACACCATGTTTAATTTGATATTTTGTGATGAGAAGTTTATTTGCTATGAACATGATCGACATGGCTATTGAACAATACAGAGCGATGATCAGACCGATTAAACGTTCGGATTGAAAATCGAATTTCGGTTGTGCAACTAAAACGACACCGATCAAAGTCAAACACATGGCGAAAACAGTTGGTATCGATGGTCGTTCACGGTAGATTATCGCAGCAATGATAGCTGTCCATATGATTTGAGTATAGCGAATCGTTGTCAAGTCTGCTAATGGTAAATATCGATAGCCAATAAAAAAACTGAGAAAACCAGTGACAGCAAAGAAAAGATTGAGAAAAAGTAAAACTTTTGCTTTAGTTGTTGTCTTCGAATAGAATGAATAGTTATTAAAACCTTTCATATAAATCAGAATAAGAAGAGTTTGAACGAAAAATCGAAAAGGTAATGCATCGAGTAGATCGACATGCAATTGTTTAGTAATAAAAACTGGACCTGTAAACAGTAAAGCACCTAAAAGTCCATAGATAATTCCAGCAAGACGTTGAATTAACGTTCGATGAGTGGCTGGTACTGATTCTGATTCCTTCTCGAGAAATTCAACTGTCTGTTCGACATTTGTTTCACTAAAATATATCAACAAGAAAAAGTTACGCTCATATACCAGTCACGTTCTATTACTTTGTTTCGCCCATTTGGATGGGAATGTGAGCGACACAGACATATTTCAGCTTTTTCTGTCGCTAGTTTCTATACTTATACGTAAAGAGTAGCGCGCGCTTGTTCTTTTTTTTATCAAATTCAATAGAGGTGACTCTATTTTGACCGATATATTCAGTTGTAGTCGTGTTGACAGAAGAAAAACCTAGACTTATCTCGAACTTTTGAGTCATTACAGGAGGTCAAATAGAATTTATTAGTATAATCATTTTGATTCAAAAAAAGCAATTTAGCTATAGTCTATCACTACTTTTGATTCGATAGAGACACTGATTTCTCATCGAATAATTTCGGTATACTAATGATAAGTATACTCATGAGAACGAGAATCGAACCTATCAACGATAGAAGATTGGATTTTATCGGCGAGAAAAGATTTTGCAATAGAATCGAGAATAGAATGTCACTCGATTGAACAATGGTGAAGATCGATGGATGTTCGAGTTGAACTGCTTTCAATGCAAATTCCGATGCAACGATTTGTAGAAGGCAAGCTAATGATGCATAGAGATAATTCCAAGTGAATAAACATTCAAATTGATTCCATCGAGTGTAGATCAAATGAATTGTGACAATAATAAGTGAAATAAATGTAAATTGAAATAAAATCAAACGATAGTTGATTTTATATTTCGACATGAGGATCTTATTCGAAACGATCATCAATGACATTGCAATTGAACAGTAGAAAGCAATCATCAAACCAATGAAACGTTCGGATTGAAAATTGAATTTCGGTTGTGCAACTAAAACGACACCGATCAAAGTCAAACACATGGCAAAAACAGTTGGTATCGATGGTCGTTCACGATAGATTATCGCAGCAAAGATAGCTATCCATATGACTTGACTATATCGAATCGTTGTCAAATCTGGCAAAGGAATATATCGATAGCCAATAAAAAAACTAAGAAAACCAGTAACAGCATAGAAAAGATTGGCAAGAAGTAACAATTTCGTTCGAAGAGTCGTTGTCGAATAGAATGTTGTTTTTTGAATGCATTTCATATAAACAAATATCAGTAGACTTTGAACGATAAATCGAAGAGGTAATGCATCGAGTAGATCGACTTGTAATTGTTTCGTAATAAAAACTGAACTCGTAAATAGAAATGCAGCTAGTAGTGCATAAATGATTCCAGTAAAACGTTCGAATAATTTCGGAGAGGTTTCTTGTTCAAGAAATGGTTCAGTTGGCTTACTATAGAATATGATTTTATTTTAAAGAACAAAAAAAAGTGTAACACCGTCCTACTTTGTTTCATCCATCGTTCGGTAGTAATGACACTTTCTTATCGAAAAAATGAAAAGAATGAATAGGTGAGAGACTTTTTTATTTTTTTATTTCATGACATAGCTTTGATAAACTAATTATTAAAATACTTGATAAAACAAGGACAGATCCGAACAAAGATAACAGATTTGATTTAAGTGAAGTAAAAATATTTTGTAAAACAATAGAAAACAAAATATCACTCGATTGAACAATAGTTATTATGGCTGGATGTTCACGTTTGAATGCTTTTTGAATAAGAATCGAACCGCACATTTGAAGAAGACATGCCAATGACGCACCAACATATGTCCAATTGCAGATTAAATTTTTTAAATATTCAATTGAATTCGAATGCAAATAAACATTAACAATTAAATGAATTAACGTAACAAAAAATAAAATAATGCCAAATTGAAATAAAATCAAACTTTGTTTGCTTTTATATTTAACGAGAAGAATTCGATTTGATATGACCATAATCGACATTGCCACTGAACTGTACAAAGCAATGAATATGCCGATGATTCGTTGAGAATGTTCAATAGATTGAGTGGCTGCTTTTTTGAAAATAAATTCCGGTTGAGCTACACAAACAACACCGAGAATAGTTAAAAACATGGCTAGAATGGTTGAAATCGTTGGTTTTTCTCGATAGATAAATGCAGCTATGACTACAGTCCAAACGACTTGTGTATAACGAATTGTTGTCAGATCGGGCAATGGAAGATATCGATAGCCAATGAAAAAACTTAGAAATGCAGTTGTAGAAAAGAATGCATTGACGAAAAGTGTAATTCTTTCATCAGATTTTGTATGAGAATATAAACTATAATGTTTAATCAATTTCATATAGATCAATAAACTAATTGTTTGAAAGAAAAAACGAAAGATTAATGCATCGAGTAGATCGATACGTAATTGTTTAGTAATAAAAACTGATGTGGTAAAAAATAATGACGATAATAATGCATAAAAAATACCGGAAAACCGTTCTATTAATGTTCGAGATGATGCATGATTTGTTTTATTCTCAACTGAAATTAATGGTTCTACATTGACGTCATCAGTATGAACGATCGTATTCGAATGAGAATCCATTTTGTCGATGCTATATAGTTTCGTTTTCGTATAGTATATAAGAAATGTGGTGTGGTTTATAGACAACAGAATCCAATGCGTCTTTTTTTGTATTTCGTATGATTCAATGATAAGAATAAAAAAAAGTAGAGTACAATGATGATTATATGTGTCATAAGTTTACAAATCAACTTTTGCAAATCATTTGCATGGATATAAGAAGACAACAAAAAACAGCAGAGGGCGCTGCCTTATTATTTGCAAAAATTGATTATACTTAGATTCAAACAAATGTTTTAGTCAATTTTTTCATTTGTATATCTGATGAATCCGGTATTGTTAAATAACTTCTTCGACTTGATACTGATAGACGTTTAGTTAAATCAAGTGTACTCGATTCTGGTGTTGTCTGTGTAACAATAGTTGTTCTTGGCATCATAGTCGAATGTTTCGTTGTTAATGAATCGAAAATAAATGAACAAATTGTTTGAAAAAAATCCATTGCCGATTGTCGAAACTTATTTCCATTAACACAATAGAATAGAAATGAAAATGCATGATAAGAATTTTGAAGTAAACGCAATGATTGATTGAGAAAATCGAAGGTTTTCGTTGAGAAAACTTTCATTAATGATTGACAAATTAAACAAATATTCAATGGACCAATCATAAGTAAAAATAAACAATTAAGAATAATTAATAACATTGAAAGATGATCGGAATTTGTTTGATGTACATGACCAACAAGTAGTGTTGATCGACGTCGTTCACATACTTTCAATCGAATAATAATACTAGTGATGATAACAAAGCAAAATGGAAGTATAGCATAAATCAATGTGTCGATTGTATTCCAAAGAAGACATATACGACAAATTCTTGGAGACTGTGTTTGACCAAATGATGAATAATAATGGATGGTGACATTTTTTGATAGATTAGCTATGTAAGGAAAATGTAGGGCACGTTGAAATTGTTTCGATTCATAGGATATACTCTCGTCACATATATGACGATTTGTAAATAGGCCATAATTGAATAATAGTTGTCCATCAAAAACAACGAATGGAATTAGTATACACAAGAGAAATATGCTAATTGTCTGTTTCTAAAGAAAGACAAAAAAAAAAGAAGAACACTATATAGTATTTCTTATTGAATTATATACCCATGAACCGTCTCGTTGAGATTGCAAACGTAAAAGTGAATAGACTCGTTGAATACTTGTCGAAACAAGTTGCCAGGAACAAAGATGACCTGTTAATGCAACGCTAAATACATGTTTTCGGCAGACATCGGATGATATCTCGCGAAGATCTCGATTGTATGGATTTCGATGACGAATTAATATTGTAAATAAATATAAAATATTTAAACTGCAGAGAATAATTAAATTTTGATAGACATTTATTTGACGAAGTGATCTACGAAATAGAATTACAATTGACAGACCATTTCCGATTAAACCAATAATAAAAAGTAGAATTGTTAATGTAATATAAACGAAAGAAATCGATTCTTGTCTTGGATAGACGATTGTTGAATTAAAACATTCGACTAGTTTTCGAATTGTATGATATGTACAAAAATAATTCGAATCTGATAATGTTCCAACATGACGTAATAAATACGGACATACGATCGATTGATTACTATTGGATTTACACCAACATGTTTCGAAATAATTCACTTTACATAAAGTTAAATTATCATATGTTTGAATATTTTCCTGAAAAAAAAATCTTATTACCATTGTTAATAATGAATTCTTACTTGAATTCGATAGTCCGTCATTTCTTGTTAGTATGTACGCAAGGAGAAGAACGATTGTTGAAGAATGCCGCTATTTGGCTGATTTTCTATGGAAAGAAAAAAACAAAAAAAAACTACGAAGATTGTCATCGATTTTAGGAGTAATATCACAAGAGAATAAAATCAAACTGAAAAAAACAATTTCCCTGATGGATCTTTTATTTCCAAATTAGATATGAAAAGCGTGTCTGAACGATAGAAAAAAAGACTCTCTTCACTTCTCATTTCTCACATAATGCTTCAATGGCTTTTCTTTTGTTCTCATCGCCCACTGACAATTCGAATCTCGTCATAAATTATCGTAGTTATCTTTCCTTGCTCTATTGACGTTTCGATAGTGGGAAGCCTCCATCATCAGGTTTGTATTGCAAAAATTAGAATGTTTACAAGTATTTCTTTTTCTCTCTTATTCACGATGATAGTGAGCCGAAAGGAGATGTTACAAAAAACAATTTCGACTAGCTACTACGGAGAATAGGAAAGAAATGAAAGAAATATAAAATACTGGTAAAAATTCTGATAACGAACGCTTCGCACGATCGAAACATCGAAAGAACAAAGAAAAAACAATTAGACTCCTTCTTCAACTCAATAGAATTATTCTCGTAGGTTCTTTTGCTCGGCGAAATACATGAATATCATCTGACAATATGTCAGCAGATATTGTAGTTACGAAATATATCAAGTACTCTCTTGATTGAAGACGCGGCAACTGTAAATATAAATAGAATAAATCAGAGAGAGAGGGAGGGAGATAGAGAGAGCGAGAAAAGAGATATGCAAATATTTTTTTATTTATTTGTTTTATTTTTTCATTTAACAAATCAATTAAAATGCATAAGATTATGTCAAAATCGTCAATTAAAATATAATGAAACATTGCCAAATATGACTTCATATAAAGATTCAGACTCTCGTCGGTGTCATACAAAGCAACCCAAACGATGTCAAGGACGATTTATGATTCACTATGAAGATAATTTTCGATTCAATTCAATTTCATACACATTCAATCGAACGACGCATATTGTCGATGATGAAATCGAACAGTTAGCAAATCAGTATCGTTCGAAATTTTTCATTTATTTTCTGTTGGCTTTTCAATCGATAAAAAAACAATTTATTCTAACAGTTTATGTTCTCTGTCAGACATACGATGAATGTGCTTATGATACAATAAAACAATTGATTAGTTCATATAAATTTTCTTCAGATTTATTTTCAACATTCGATGATATTATTTCATCGAATCAAAAACGATGGAGAATATTCTGTAAAAATTTTCAAACAAATTCTATTGAACAATGTGAATTGAGTCAAAATGAAAAATGTTTCTACGAGAAATTCAATCGATACGAACGTTCATCTTGTTTACAATCAACATTCGAACAATTCGAATATGAATTCTTTTTTACCAATAAAACAATTTACAAACGACGAGAATCATTCATTTGTAATACAGATTATTGTACAAATGAAACAGTGAGAAGAGATATTGAAGACGAACTTTTTTCGGTTATTTTAAAAGATTTCGGATCGTACACACTTTTCAATCATTCGAATAGGTACAAGAGAAGAGAACAAAAAGCAGCTTTTCGATTGATTCTGTTTTGTAGTGAATCGTTGAATCGATGTATTTTAATTATGAGCTATATTTTGATGATATTGAAAATGATCTTCGAGAAAAGTTAGAAGAAAGAAAATGTCGTTTTTATAGCCGATCTGTTGACGATATTGAATAGGAAATGAAGCGTTTGCACAAGTTTGAATTAAATTCAAATTATCATCATCTGAACATTGATCGATTAACATTGGAAGAGATGGATACGGACCTTGATAATCACGAATAAGTTCACACGGATCGTATTCTTTCCAAAGTTGTTCATCTGATAGAATACAAAATGAACTTTTTCCTTTTCTTTTTCTATCAAGTTCTACTTTTGCCGAGATATTCTCGAAGAATAGTTTGACACGGATTTAATGCTGAGACAGACATGTATTGACCTGGTCGTTTGAAATAGCTGATCAATGCACCATGACCTCCTAGTTCAAATCTTAAAACGAAAAGTTGTCTTTTTTTCTTTGTTTCGCCTCAAACTTTTCAGTACCCAAATATTCCGATGTGATCAATATCAACATTGAAATTCTCGATTAATAATTCGTAGAATTCATCGTTTACATACGAAAACATTTGACAATTATCATTTTCAGCTGCATCAATATAAAATCCTGACCATTCATCAGTGATTTCACTTGAGCCTAATGAAAAAAGTCGAAATCAGAAAGGAGAAACGACATGTATTCATACGAGGATATGTATCCGAATTTGCAACAATAAAACCATATTTCGATGCTAAACGTTGCATACCACTTTTGGTTATAAAACTTTGTTCATTTGCTTGTCTTTCCGAGAGAAAAATTAACATTGGCACCGATCGTTCATCGGCTATCAACGGAACATAAACACCGAACTTCATTTCACATCCAAGAGTATAACTAGAAATGATTCTCAACTCATTTTTGATTATCAGTATCAAACTACCTCTCATGACTGTACACATATTGATATCCATCGAAACATTTCGAGCATTGTTCTAAGATTAACATGTTTCTTTTCTCTCTTTCTTTTCAATCTAAAATCGATATTGCAATCGTGATTTTATTTATTTAGCTTTTCTTTATACAGCATCATCGTGGTACCACCACCGAGTCTTTTTCGGATCACTCGACGCCGTCCGAACGTACCAATCGTTGTCCGGCGGTCGACTTTTGTCTTTACAGCTCGATAACATCGAGAGAATACTCAAACAAACTGAATTGATACTCAATGCTGGCGACCAATCGTCAGTCAATATCGACAAACAAATGTGTCCATTCGAATAGATATGCGGATGTAATGGAATATTCGAACCGATGAATGTCACTTGTGGAGAATCGAAAGGATATTGATCACTGAATTTAAATTGCAATTGAAACTTTTCACCATCGTACAATGTTCCTGGTGCACCGTCGATATCAATACGTATTCTAGAAAAATCGATTTCGAACAGTTAGACATTTCTGCATCGATTATTACTTTCGCATATCTGAACCATCGTCAACTATTCGTCTACAATAAAAACAAATTGATCGAATATCGACAATCATCAACTCAACGTACATTCCTGGCGTTGGATTTTCACTTAACAGTTTCAGTTCTTTGGTCAATCGTTTTCGTACGAGATCAAACTGTAAAAAGAAAAGATTTCTACGAAAAACAAAAACTTCATCACTACAAACCGCCATTTAGATCATCTACAAAAAGAAAAACGTAATTTATTTTTTTATTTATTCGTTGTAATAGTCTCAGTTTAAAAATTCGCTATCACAGCACAAACAATATTTATAAAATAGAAAAAAAAGAGCGAGAAGAAAAAGCTTTTTATTGTTTAAGCGTCATCGATTGAAAATTCGGCATCATTTGTTCGATTTCTGCGGTGCGAATAGCTGCATTAACTAGAGCAAATCGATTCGTTATTGACACAAGGTTTTTGTTTTCTTTTTTTTTACCTTGAAGAATTTGTTCGCCGAGATCGCCGAATGCATTTCGACGACCGTTCCGTCGAGCTGCTTGAAAGAGATTATTATCATCATCAGTATCAGCCATAGAATTATTTGTTGTTGAAGGTGGTGAAGTATTCATTGCACTCATTCTCAAAAAATATAGAATTGATCAAATAATAATAATAATAATAATAAGGAATTTCGACATTATTGGTTCGTATAGATGTCGCTTTAGAATTATTTGCCAAAAAATGAAATAATTTATTTTAAAAACAAAACTCCAATATCAATCGGAGAAAAATTCAGAAATTCGATTTAAAATTTCTCGAATTTTCATTGGCTACCTCGCATGTCTGTCAACATAAATGGCGACGTGAACTAATTGAAAAAGAGAACGTTTGATTTGTTCAATTGTCGACATGAAAACACGTTACAATCTTCGAACGAAACATTCCTCGTCTCCAATGTAGGTTTTCCACACTCTTTTCCCTTCAATTTCATTTTTTTTTCGTCACAGAAAAAAGCCAATCGAGCTCAATACCACTGAAACACTCTTCGACGATGACCTACTCGCTCGTCATCATCGACACATGCTCGAAGAACAAAAAGACCGCAAGCTCTACGAACGGTACGTCCGTGGCCAACGCTCACTCCGTCGACTTCAATGTCGTCGAACGCACACTGCTCATCTCAATCAAGCAACACGAACTCGTCTCCTACGCGAATTAGAACGCGAACGACGCTACACAACTCAAGATCAAATCTGCAATTATCGTAAATAAACCGAAACGAATTTGCCTATTTCGAATCTCTTTTTGCTTTTTCTAGTTTCGGATCATACGATTGTTTTTCGTCATGCTTGTCAAATCAATGCCAAAGACGCAATGACTTGGTCGTCGCTCGAACACGAACTCCCTCGTCCGAAACACTTCGATACGATCAATCAGCTCGACTTGATGATCGATAATTTGAAACGAGTCATTCACAATTCCAAAGATTCAATGTAAAATGCCAAAACCATTTCGAAATACGAACAATTGCTCGTTTTTTTTTAAGATCAAAACCTCGTCTCTCCGTTCACGAACGACGAAAACAACGTCAAGCAGCAGCAACTGCCATTCAACCGGTCCAACAACAACAAATATTTCCAATCTCATCGTACGAAAAATCCTTCTTTTTCAATTTCAATTCGAAAACAACATTTGTTTAGAATTCATCCTTCAATCTCTCCGATATCTCGTCTGCCCGTCGTTCGTTTTCTCGATCATCAATCGAATCAAATTTCGAATTCCAATTCTCAACATTTAACATGCATACAGAACGTTCTCGGACAAAGTCAAACCTCGCGAAAAGTCAACCTTCGATCGAATCACAATGACTCATCGAGAAAACAACGACCAGTAGAAAAAGAGAATTGCAGTCTGCCGACATCTACAGCCAACATCGTCCTACGAGCAACACCCACGTAATAAGACTTTTGGAAGAAATGATTTGATCTTTTTTTGTTTTGTTTTTGCTTAGAATGGTTTCGATTAAACCAACGTTTCGTTCGTATCCAAATACGCGCAAACATCCGTTAACAACTCGTCGACACACGAGACTTTCGTAAGAAAATGGATTGATTGAAATTCAAAAATCGTTCTCTTTTCTTCTCTCTCTCGTTTTAGTGCGAATGTTTAATCATTGTTTGTTTTTCGATGTAAATATTCACGATAGTCATATTCTCTTTTACTTGTCGTCTAACGAAACTTATTAGTTTTATTCATGTTTGTTGTTTGCTCTTCTTTTCTCTTCTCACAATTCTACATGCACATACACATTTGGTTGGTTTGTGTTGTTTCTTTCTTTGTTTTTGTTTTCGAATTTTACTATTGTCGATTTTTTTTTGTTTAAAGAAAAAAAAACTTGCACATGCACGAGGAAAATCTATTGAGTTGAAGTCTTTGTTCGAAGAACTTGACGAGGAATCAAAGAATTTACCTAAATTGAAAAGAAAATGAGACGTTCAGAAGATAAGAGAGAGAGAGAGAGATGTTTTTACTTTCACAGAGGAAATAACTTGTGGTCGTGGAGGAATTGGTCGGCCACGTTTATTGCCGAATTGAAAATTAAATGGAGTACTGGCGATTGTTTCGAGAACTTGATCGAGAGTGTCGATTTTGGGCTGTTTGGGCTTTGATATGGGCGCAGATTTGATGACGAGCCATTCGGTTTGTGAATCGATTTCTAGACGAAAACTGTTTGATTTTGTTTTTAATTTCTATACGAATAGTTTCTTGTTTTTTTTTACTAAATTTGATCGTTATCACGTAGGATTTCATTGACTCGAGCATTTGGAGGCAAGATACAATCATTAACAAACGCTTTTAGATATTTCGATTTTGTTGCTCGTTTAGACAGATGAAATTGATAATACTCAGCTAGAGATTTTTCTTGTTCAATAAAATACTTAATTAAATCTTCGATTGTCTCAATATTCATCGAATGGTCAAACACAATCCAAAATGCATTATGTTCATCAGGCAACCATGAAGCATGAAAACGTAATCGTAACATATTCATATATGAAAAGACGAGAGAAAAAAAATCCAATTTTACGCATCATATATCGACAGCCAGTTAACTATTCAAATAGATGTCCCACACGTACATTTACTATGCATGTAAAAGAAAATAATTAATGAACTGAAATCTCGTTGGGATCTGTATGATGATCAGAATCAATAAAGAAGAAGAAGAAGAAGAAGAAAAAACATAGAAAATCTTTCTCTCTTTCTTCTTCGTTCGACATTCATTCTCAAGGAAAACATTAGCATCGACGCACGTTCTTTCCTTCCGTTCAAACTCGATCATGTCTGATGAACATCGTAATTTCATGGGACCAGTTATGGTTTGTTCGAATTTTGTAATTCAATTGTGATTTTTGTTCTTCATATAATTAGGAAGCAACGTCGGATATCCAAGAAATAAGGTTTTTAATCGAGCGTTGCTTTTAATTGCAGTTTATTTTGTTTAATTAGTGAACGACCTGAAGTGATCTATCCGGCAATTGATACATTCTATCGGAAACATTATGAACATAAGAAACATCATTTCACTGAAGAAATTCGAGAGAAACATATTGCTAATTGGAAGTATACTTTAATTAATTGAGGATTAAGAGAAAACTAATCTCATTTATTCTTTTTGTATTAAGAGTAACGAAATATGCCGAAGAAGTTGTTGCGTATGGAACAAATTATTTCCTCAAAGTTTTCATTGGCGATGATTTATACATTCATATACGTATACATCGACCAAAAGATCAAGATAAATATGATTTCTATGCTTTACATGAGATTATTCAACATAATATTGCAACATGTGTATTCACTGAAAGTAAAAAAAAAAAAGAAAAGAAATCTTTCATATTTTCCATTCTAATACAATTACTCTTCTTTTCTCTTTTTTTCTATTCAGACGATCCGTTAACATATTTTAATCATTGATCCTTGGATTCAAGGACATTATCACCGATTAGCGACATCTATATACAGTAGAACAATGATTTCTCTTAATGAAAAGACAAATTCTTGAATAAAATTTCCTGTATTTTTTTTCTCGATAAATTCTAATTTTAACATTCGAAATAAAACTCAAAATCATTCTTTGATTGGTAAATTGTAATCTCAATAAGAAGTTTTTTTCTTGTCTTGTTCTTTTGAAAATTTGTGTCAAGTCAAAAAATTACAAAATAATATCGACTATGGATGCTCTCGAAATTGAACACCTATGTAGTCAATTGTATACGAGTGGCAACAATGAACAAATGCGTACAGCTTCTCAACGACTCGAAACATTTATCAATCAAACAAATTGTCTCTCACAATGTCGAATTCTTCTCGATCGTGCTCTAACTCCTTATACGCAATTTTTTGGTGCTACAACATTAATTAAATTTTTTAATTCCATAGCTAATCAACCGATTCTTTCGTTTACTGAACGATACGAATTACGTACATATATACTCGAATATTTATACAAACATAATAGTTCATTAGCATCATTTGTACTTGCTGAATTAGTTAAATTATACGCACGTATAACTAAACATTCCTGGTTCGATCTCGAACCGAATACCAACAATGAAAATTATCCATTTCAAAAGTTTACCGACGATCTTTTAAAATTTCAAATCGATCCATTACATTTCTCTGTTGCATTACAACTTCTTGTTGCCATTTTAAATGAAATGAGCGTGCCTAATGACGATGAAACAAGTGCACGTGCATTTACTAAACATCGAAAAATCTGTATTTCATTTCGTGATACGAAATTAATCGATATCTATCTATTTGCTTGTCAATATCTACGTGAAGTCATCACCAATCAAAAGAAAGCTCTCGGTCTATCAACCGAATTAATTGACTATCCAAAAAGTTTGCAAACAATTCAATTACAAGCTGATTATTTTCTCGTTGTCGAACGGTTACTTTCACTAGCACATGCTTGTCTAACTTACGATTTTCTTGGTACAGGCTCGACTATTCACGATGTCGACATATCCGATGAACATCAAACATTACAAGTACCACTCGCGTGGCACGATCATATTATTGATCCGAGTTTTTATCAACTATTTTTCTCGTATTATTTTCTTTTTTCGAATACAACACTTGTACAATTGGCACTATCATGTCTCGTACAATTGTCAAGTGTTCGACGTTCATTATTGAATACCAATGAACGTTTGATTGTTTTAAATCTGCTGACATTAGGCATACGTACGATACTCGAACAGCCAACAGGTCTATTGGCAAACGAAAAATCTCTTCATGAATTTTGCCGATTAATTGCACGTTTGAAATCGAACGCACAACTTCATGAATTGATACGTATCGATAATTATCCATTGTTTATTGAACGTTTATTTCGTTTTACTATTGATCATCTATTGAGTGTACATCATCATCATCGACAATATCATCTCTCGCCCAATACACTTCACTATATACTTTCATATTGGTCGAAAATAGTCGCATTTCTTTCGCATTCATCGCATTTATCCGATGGAGACGATTCGTCAACATTACATTTACTTGACGTTTATGTTCCGCAAATTGTTTGCTATTATGTACAATCACGATTGGATGCATTGAATACCGATGATATTCTCTACATGGAATTGTTCGATAATGATCAAACCATACTTCAACAACAATTAGAAATGATTAGTATTATGTCGAGATTAGATTTTAAGAAAACATGTGCTTTGCTATGCACATGTTTCGATGATATTGCACAACAATATCAACAGGCAGCCAATTCCGATGCTGTCGAACGACGTTTTACATTTTTAATTTATACATTCGGTTGTGTTATTGGTGCACGTGGTATTTCATTGTCATCATTGTCGGTTTCGTCCGATGATCAAGATATTTATGATGGTGAATTAGTTGTTCGAGTTCTACAATTAATGTCCTATATACAACAGAAAACATCAGGTGAATTAACACAAAATTCAATCAATTTATCTATAACAACGACAACAGATAAGATTAATTCAACGCCTTATTCCGAACGATTAGAATTAGCTGTACTCTTCTTTTTCGAGCAATTTCGTCGACAATATATTGGCGATCATGGACGATCGAATAAAATCTATCAAGTTCTTTTCAAACATCTCGGTAATTCGATATTTTTCTTTTCGATTTTATGTTTTCTTTTTTAAAAAAAAAGGTATTGCTGATGAAGAACAATTATTATCGATATTTATTAAAAAACTTTTTACAAATCTACAATATTCAATTATAACAGATAAATTAATTGAACGAACGGTGAATTGTTTCAGTGATTTAACACACGGTTATCAAAGTGTTCGTAAATTAGTTAAACTCGATCCGATCCAATATTTTATTAACAATCATCCACAAGAATTATTTCCATTTCTTCATTTAATATCAACAGTAAAACGTTCTCAAACAAGTACAATAACAGCGAGTAGTTGGTCACGTTTACGTACAACGTTCTATGCTGCCATCGGTCGTATGTTAATGCACGAATTTCGTTTTGATGAAGATGATGAAGATCGTGTCGAAAAATTTATGAAACCATTTACAATTCAATGTAATCGACTCGTACAAATCTTCAAAGATCTGCCCGATTTTTCACTTCACAATCGAAATCTATTTACGACAATCAATCAATTTCATTCGTCACTTGCGACACTCGATGAAATCGAAGCGTATATTATCGGTATAACACGTGATCTTCGTGGTCTATGCAGTTCACTTCTATCTAAACAAGCTTATACATCATTTTTCGAATGGTTATATCCAGCTTATTTACCATTATTTCTCAAAGCACTCTATATATTCTACGATCGAGCCGATGTTTACAATCCATTATTGAAATTTTTTCATGAATTAACATCGAATCGTCAAGAACGTTTAGCCATTGATTCAGTTAAAGCCAGTGCCTATTTATTATTTCGTGAAACATCCAATCTACTTTATATCTATCAAACGAAAACACTTGTTCATGTTAATTCCAATGTACTTGACACTGACAATAGACTTTTCTATAAATCAAAATTGAAATCAATTCTTATTTGTTTACGTATTCTTCAAGCATGTCTCGTGGGTAATTATGTTAATTTCGGTGTTTTTCAATTATATTCCGATCCATGTTTTGACAATTGTTTACAAGTATTTATTTCTATAATAACATCTGTCAAACAAAAAGATCTTCTTGCCTATCCGAAATTAACATCGGCCTATTTTTCGTTGATTGAAACATTTTCTTTAGTTAAAATTGATTTTCTTGCCAATCTATCGAGTTCATTATTTGGTTATATTCTTGATACAATTGGCGAAGGTTTCCTTTCGCCTGAACAAACCATACAAAGTTCATGTTGCATGTTTTTCGATACCTATCTTTCCTATGTATTTCGTTCGGTTAAGAAACAACAAGCATCATCGAATCTCATGACAAATGTACATGAATATGAAAATATCTTTCGACAAATTTTAATTAATCTTTTAAATGGTATTATCTATGGTGAATGTAAGAATATCTATGCGATATCGAAGCCGTTACTTGGTTTAGTACTTCTTAATGAAAATAAATTTTTTACCGATATTAAACAACAATTATTGTATGGACATACACAAGCAAAACAAGCTGTCCTATCAACAGCATTAGATAATCTTATGACCGGTATTGATCGAACATTGACCGAGACGAATAAAGAAAATTTTACACAAAATATGATTCAATTTCGAAGTGATTTACAAGAATCATTGAATGTAAATATCGAAACAGCAACAGGAAATACGAGTTCATCAACAATGAATTCAACTAATGTTCCAATTACAATAAACATTTCAAATTTAATCCCATCGTCGTCGTCATCGGCAACGGCAGCGCCAGTTGAAGAGTTAATGACCCTGTGATGAATTTTTCTTTCTTTTTTCTTTTTTGTTCATAAAACTTATTTTTTTATAAAAAACAAAGAAACATGTATTATTATTATCAAACGAGAAAAAAAAACGCCAATTTCAAACATTGCATCTTAATTTAGGTTGAATTGGTCGATAAATTAAATGGAAATCGATCTCTGTGATATGATTCATCATCCATATTAACAAGTTTCGTACGACAAGTTTTAGAATTTTTTAGTAAATATCCAATAGTATTTTGAAATTCTCCTGATAAATGTTCACCATAAATTAAATCAACCGAGCAATAGATACCACTAAGAATCATAGCTGTTAAAACAACTTGATCATGTCCTTCAATATCGGTTTTCATCATAATTTTTGTCGATAAATCTTTCGAATATTTTCGTTCGATTACATTACTTCTGAACCATGAAATAATATCGATACTAGGCACTGTAATATTCTTCTTTTGACTATAGGCTATATTTTCCAAACTGGCACCCCATTGATTATTATCTTCATTTCCTGGTTCAGTAAAAAATGTTAAATTCGCTGCAACAATACTAACGGCTGTTGATGGATAAATTTTTACACGCCATCGACGTTTTAAACAATAGCTTTCGAATTCTTTTAAGTAACTATCATGTAAAGGATTGGCTTCGAAACCAATCGAACAAACTTCATTTGAATGATTACCGAATATTTCTTGAAATAAAGGAAGAACTTGTGCTTTTGGATATAAATATGGTTCATATAATTTTCTAATTTGTATACCAATATTCGTTCCCATATCGATATAAATATATTGACAATTATCAAGAAATTTTGCACCACTTGGACTATTTAGTTGATTTGACTGTATGAAATAACATGGTAACGGTGTTGGACGTGTTGTTGATTTCACAAATAGAAAATAAAAACCTACTGAACTACATACACATACGAATAGAATCCATATTTTGCTCCTTGAATTCTTTGCTTTCTTCATAGACACATGAGCAGGCATAAAAATCTATGAAGTATTCGTTGGAATGAAGTGGTTATGAAAAGATTTTTTGTTGTCGAGACATAGAATGTCATAATATCCTACGAAATCATTTTTACAACTGAGATATAAATTCATATCACCCATTACACCACATCCATTCATTCCTTAACTTTTAAAAATATCAGTCGAAATGAGTAATAAAGTGATTATATCGCAAGGGTAATGAGGCGTTACACCATATCCACTCGTCCATCATATTTTGAAAATATAAATAAAAATCGGTAATGACTCGACGATATCCGATGTAATGGGATTATGACACCACTCGGGTGTTTGTGCCAACAATAGACATTTTTCTCATTTACAAATTCTGTTCTCTTTTGTTCTTACTTATATGAACGATGATTGCGATTATCTAGCGCACTGCAGCATATCGTAGTATAATCCGACACTGCAATTATCTCTACTCTGTTCGATTCTATTCTATCTCTCTTATTCGACTGTATAGAAAGTGTGCCTTTTCTTTTGTATGAACAAGATTTTGAGATATGAAGTAGCTTTGAATAAATATCGTATATCGACAGCGGCGGTACGCTGCTTCTTCATTTCATTACCGGTAACGAAAAGAATATTCCATTCTATTCCTTCATTCCTTAATTTCCTTACAATATCTACTGGTCAGAACGGAAACTGAAAAAAATTAGTTTTTAGACATTTAGAGTGGCGTCAACGACCTCGCTACTTGAAGAGTTAATGACCCTTTGATGAATTTTTCTTTCTCTCTTTTTTGTTCATAAAATTTATTTTTTTTTATAAAAAACAAAGAAACATGTATTATTATTATTAAACGAGAAAAAAATGCCAATGCCCAATTTCAAACATTGCAGTATTCTGTATCTTTTACTTTCACGGTTGACAATTGAGACATTACATATTAATCTACGTTGAATTGACCGATAAATTAAATGGAAATCGATCTCTGTGATATGATTCATCATCCATATTAACAAGTTTCGTACGACAAGTTTTAGAATTTTTTAGTAAATATCCAATAGTATTTTGAAATTCTCCTGATAAATGTTCACCATAAATTAAATCAACCGAGCAATAGATACCACTAAGAATCATAGCTGTTAAAACAACTTGATCATGTCCTTCAATATCGGTTTTCATCATAATTTTTGTCGATAAATCTTTCGAATATTTTCGTTCGATTACATTACTTCTGAACCATGAAATAATATCGATACTAGGCACTGTAATATTCTTCTTTTGACTATAGGCTATATTTTCCAAACTGGCACCCCATTGATTATTATCTTCATTTCCTGGTTCAGTAAAAAATGTTAAATTCGCTGCAACAATACTAACGGCTGTTGATGGATAAATTTTTACACGCCATCGACGTTTTAAACAATAGCTTTCGAATTCTTTTAAGTAACTATCATGTAAAGGATTGGCTTCGAAACCAATCGAACAAACTTCATTTGAATGATTACCGAATATTTCTTGAAATAAAGGAAGAACTTGTGCTTTTGGATATAAATATGGTTCATATAATTTTCTAATTTGTATACCAATATTCGTTCCCATATCGATATAAATATATTGACAATTATCAAGAAATTTTGCACCACTTGGACTATTTAGTTGATTTGACTGTATGACATGAGATGATGACGGTAATGGATGTGTTGTTGATTTCACAAATAGAAAATAAAAAGCTGTTAAACCACATACACATACGAATAGAATCCATATTTTGCTCCTTGAATTCTTTGCTTTTTCAGTAGACACATAAGTAGCCATAGAAATCTATAAAGTATTCGTTTGAATGAATTGCTTATGAAAAGATTTTTTGCTGTCGAGACATAGGATGTCATACTATCCTACGAAATCATTTTCACAACTGAAGAAGAATACTATATATGTGTAGAACTCTGATTTCATTCATTCCTATATGATTCAATAGAATATAGTGAGGTAGTCTAAAGCCCATAATATTATCGAGTCGTAATCCGTGATTTGTCTATAAAATTGTGTATACCAAATGTAAAATGAGTTTTGCCAAGTAATCCTTAATTAATGCGATGCGAATGCACAGAGCTTTTATGTGGCGCGTCGCATATCCTCTTCTTTTCTTCTTCTTCTTCTTCTTCTTCTTCTTCTTCGTTAAGACGGCTGACTGCAGTTTATTGCAGCAAGACGACTTATTGTTTCCAACTTACTTGGTTGCCTAGCAAAATTCTTCTTTTTCTTTCTACGGACGCATGTGTCACACTTCCATTACACCAATCTTTCTAAGTAGTTGTTCATCATTTTAAAAAGAAAAAAATATATTCGGAATCCTCAGAATCTGACGACAAGCAATCCGAAATCTGTTTTTCGAAATTCAAGGTCGTTCGGAAAATATAAGATATACAGAATTACTAATTAACATTTATGTCACATGCCTTCTGCATATACGATTTAATTAAATTTGTTGAAAATCAAGTTTATCTACTGCAGAATCTTTTAGGAAAAGAGAGATCAAGTAATGGCTGTTAGAGATCTTTCGTAAAACTTATTCTTCAAATGACCGACACGATTAAAAAAAAGCACACCGTATATCTTTTACTCATATTCTAACTCTATTTGTCTTACCTCTTGCACATTAGGGAATTGCAGTCAGCCACCGTATCTACTCGGCTTTGTCTCGAATGGAATTCTAGTTTTCTTCTTCTTTTTAATGCGGTGCGAATGCACAGAGCATTTATGTTGTGCGTCTTGAGTTTTCCTCTCTTTTTTTTTCTTCTTCTTCTTCCTCTGTGATGCGATGCGAACGAACAAAGCATTTATCTGCTTTCTTGACGTCCGCATTTTACTTTGTTACATATAATGATGTCTGAGATAATTGAAACAGTCAGCTGTACGAAAAGTTACGTGCACAGAATCTTTGGATAATTAAAAGTGTAATCTATGGAGTAATCGAAACAAATTGATTGGCTATGGAGAAGTAGAGAATATTTATTTTTTTATACAAGATTTCAACTCAATCGAAAGCTTTGATTACATCCGCACCGCATTTCGCACCTGAGCACGTCTCGTGTGCCATCTAGTTAAATTTAATTAGTGATACTTTCTCTCACCTTTTTATGCGTTTGAACAGTTTTTTTCTCTCTTTTCTATCTTATGTGTCTACCGTATCAAAATATCGTAAAACTTTGTACATCTGTATAAAATTATTAATGCCAAATTACTAGTGCTCACCCCAGGGATTTACAGACTTTTTTCTGAAAGAAATCTAATATAATTATCATTGAAAACTAGAATAATAAAGACTTTTATATGAAGTTGAAGTCTACAGGACAGATGTTTCGAAGTAAAGAAATGTACGCCAAAACATATTTATAACGGAGCATCCATATCATCGCACATTTGCATTTTGAGAACGTTTGTTAGTCAGTGTACTCGCTCGCACTATGGTTTTATAGCGCTTTAGTCAAGCAAATTTAAGGAGTTCACCTAAAACATTTATTCAAAATCCACATTATTCAGACACTGGTTTCTAGAGTTTTCACGGTAAAAACTTTCAAGTTTAAATGAGGATCTTATTTACCGTCTGACCTTTTTCTTGGCAAAAGAAAGACATACCAAATTTAGATAACAACTTTTTTTCGATTTTCGTATGTTTTTTTTTGAGACAATTGAAACAACTTTGCAACGGAGATATTCTCACTGTACTTTAAATAAGTCTTGATTTTATTAGAAATTCAGAGAGTCGAGAAAAGCATTACTAATTAAATTTAATTAGTGATTACTTTGGAAAGCTCATTTTACATTTCGTATACACATTTTCGGATTTTCACTGAAGTACACAAAATTTTATGGACACATGTATTATTATTGTCAAACAAGAAAAAAAACGTCAATTTCAAAATTCTACACCGTTTAGTTTAAGTTCAAACCTTGCACCTTAATTTAGGTTGAATTGGTCGATAAATTAAATGGAAATCGATCTCTGTGATATGATTCATCATCCATATTAACAAGTTTCGTACGACAAGTTTTAGAATTTTTTAGTAAATATCCAATAGTATTTTGAAATTCTCCTGATAAATGTTCAC
>ERZ778023.1832-NODE-1832-length-30191-cov-11.304121_pt1 | contig 30191 bp, 30 predicted proteins | sample MGYA00375753_ERZ778023 | MGnify/ENA primary metagenome ERZ778023 (study PRJEB29350, sample SAMN05389822) | bioreactor metagenome | isolation source: Ammonium sulfate bioreactor | place: South Africa: University of Cape Town | collected 2014-04-04 ... | reverse complement strand
TCCAGGCCGATGATGCGGTCCATGGGGTCGCCCTTGGCCGTGAGCATCAGCACCGGCACCTGGGCTGCGGGGCCGGGCAGGGCGCGGATGCGCCGGCAGACCTCCAGGCCGTCCATGTCGGGCAGCATGAGGTCGAGGATGACGAGGTCGGGCAGGTCGGCGCCGGCCACGCCGTCGGCGGGCTGCAGCTGCTCCAGGCCGCTGCGGGCATCGCCCATGTGGGTGACCTGCAGGCCGTTGTTGCCCAGGTAGTCACCCACCATCTGCGCGAGGCGGGTGTCGTCTTCGATCATCAGAAGATGGTGCGTACTCATGGAGGGCAGTGTATTCATGCTGGGGCCTGGCGTCGTGTTGCGACGATGCTCGCAGCGCCCCGTCAGCCGTGCTTGTCGCTTGCGTAAAGTTCGGTAAAACAGCGCAGCCTGCGGCCAGCCGCTCAACTGCCGCGTTGCGCGGGCCGCACCGCATGCACGCGCGAGGCCAGCGCGATCAGCACCAGCACGGGCAGGCCCAGCAGGGCCGTGGCCTGGAAGAAGCTCACGTAGCCATGCGCATCGACAAAGGCGCCCGAGAAGCCGGCCAGCCACTTGGGCGCCAGCAGCATCATGGAGCTGAACAGCGCGTACTGCGTGGCCGAGTACTGCACATTGGTCAGCCCTGACAGGTAGGCGATGAAGGCCGCCGAGGCGATGCCGCCGGCCAGGTTGTCCGCGCTCACCACCCAGACCAGCGCATTCACGTCATGGCCGCGCGTGGCCAGCCAGGCGAACAGCAGGTTGGTGGCGGCCGACAGCGCGGCGCCCAGCATCAGCACGCGCATCACGCCCCAGCGCATGGCCAGCGCCCCGCCCAGGAAGGCGCCCGCCAGCGTCATGATCACGCCGTACACCTTGGTCACGGCGGCCACCTCGTCCTTGGTGAAACCCATGTCCACGTAGAAGGGGTTGGCCATGATGCCCATGACCACGTCGCTGATGCGATAGATGGCGATCAGGCCCAGCACCAGCAGCGCCTGCCAGCGGTAGCGGCCCAGGAAGTCGGCAAAGGGCTCGACCAGCGCGCCACGCAGCCACTCGGCCGCGTTGCGGGCAGGCGCCAGCGGGCGTGGCACCGGTTCCGGCGAGAGCAGCACGGTCAGCATGCCCACGGCCATGGAGGCAGCCATGGCCAGGTAGGCCACCTGCCAGGCGCCGCTCTGGTAGCCAGCCGTGCCCGCCACCTCGGCGCGGGCGGCCAGCCACAGCACGCCGGCGCCGGCCCAGATCATGGCCAGCCGGTAGCCGGTCTGGTAGGTGGCGGCCAGCGCGGCCTGGCGATCGGTGTCGGCAGATTCGATGCGGTAGGCGTCCAGCGCAATGTCCTGCGTGGCCGAGCCGAAGGCCACGGCCAGGGCGCACCACACCAGCGGCGTGAGCGAGACGCGCGGATCATTGAACGCCATGCCGCACAGCCCGGCGACGATGAGCATCTGCGCGAACAGCAGCCAGCCGCGCCGCCGCCCCAGCCAGCGCGTGAGCAGCGGCAGCGGCATGCGGTCCACCAGCGGCGACCAGACCCACTTGAAGGCATAGGCCAGGCCCACCCAGCTCAGGTAGCCAATGGTGGTGCGGTCCACGCCGGCCTCGCGCAGCCAGAACGACAGCGTGCCCAGCACCAGCAGCAGCGGCAGGCCTGCCGAAAAACCCAGGGCCAGCATGCGCAGGCTGGCCGGCTCGGCATAGACGCGCAGGGTCTGGGCCCAGCTGCGGCGGGGCGCTTCAGTGGGGGTGGAAGGGGCGGAGGAGGTGGTGGTGGACGGCTCGGTCATGTTGGGCTGCGGCAGGCTGCGGCCATTATCGGGCCCATGGTGGCGCGGACTGGCGCGCGCTACCATCGCGGGCACAGGATGCCGCCATGGCCTACACCCTCTCTTCCCTCCACAGCGATGCCGCCGCGCAAGACGGCGCGGCCGATGCCACCGATACCGCCTTCGCGCCGCACAGCTCGGTGCGCAGCTACAGCGGCGAGCACCAGGCCCATGCCCACGGCCATGCGCAAATCCTCTATGCCCTGCAGGGCCGCATGGAGCTGGAAGTGGGCGGGCGCAGCGCCTTTGTGGACGCCGTCAGCGGCATGCTCATCCCCGCCGGCGTGGACCACGGCTACCTGGCGGCGCCGCGCTCGCGCGTGTTCGTCATCGATGCGCCCAGCGGCCCAGGGCTGGACCGGATGCGGCGCTTTTCCGTGCCACCGGCCCTGCGCGGCCGGGAGTCGGAAGGCCCGGCCACAGAGCAGTTGGCCCAGGTGCTGCAGGCGCCCGGCCTGCTGGCGCGTCGGGGGCTGGACCTGCAGCAACTGACCACGAGCGTACAGGCCGCATTGCACGAGGACTGGCCCACGGCCCGGCTGGCCGCCCTGTGCCATATGAGCGCCCAGCGCTTTCACGCACGCTTCGTGGAGCTGGCGGGCCAGCCGCCCCAGGCCTGGCTGCGCGGCCTGCGCCTGGATGCGGCCGAGCGCGGGCTGGCGCGGGGCCTGCCCCTGGAGGCCACGGCGCTGCGCTGCGGCTATGCCTCGGCCAGCGCGCTGGCCTATGCGCTGCGGCGCGACCGGGGCGTGACGGCGCGGCAGCTGCGCGGCTAGCCCGTTCACAGTCTTGCGGACTACGAGCGTTTCTCGACAAATGCCCGGCCGCGCCCGGCGCAACATGGCGCCATGGTTCGCAATTCTTCCGCTTCTTCCTCTGCCGTCGGCATCGCCTTCGTTTCGGTGGCTGCCGTGCTGTGGGGCACGACGGGCACGGCGCAAAGCCTGGGCGCAGGCGGGCTGTCGCCGTTCTGGGTGGGCGCCGCGCAGCTGGCGGTTTCCAGCCTGTTCCTGGGCGCGCTGCTGGCGGTCTCCCATCGGAGGCTGCGCGGGCGGGCCGGGCAGGGCGGGGCACCCGTCCAGCCGCTGCTGCCCAACCCGGTGCACCTGGGACTGCGCCCGGCCTGGTTTCTGCTGGCTTCCATGGGAATCGGCGGCTACAGCATCTTCTTCTACGAGGGCGTGACGCTCACGGGCGTGGCCGTGGGCACGGCCGTGGCCATTGGCAGCGGCCCCATCTGGGCCGGGTTGATGCAGGCGCTGGTGCTGCGCGCGCCCCTGTCTGCCCTGTGGTGGGCCGGCACGCTGGTGAGCGTGGCGGGAGGTGCGGCCATGGTGATGGCACGGGGCGGCGCCACGCTGTCCTGGAGCGGCCTGGCCCTGTGCCTGCTGGCGGGGCTGTCGTACGCGGGCTATGCGCTGATCAACAAGCGCCTGGTCACCCACATGTCGCCGCGCGTGGTGAATTTCTACGTCTTCACCGGGGCGGCCTGCATGGCGGTGCCGATTGCGCTGGTGCAAAGTGGCCTGCCGCAGTGGAGCCTGGCAGCCGTGCTGGTGGTGGTCTACCTGGGCGTGGTGGTGTCGGGCCTGGCGCACATGCTGTTTTCCATCGGGCTGCGCAGCATCTCCGGCCCCACGGGCGTGACGCTGAGCCTGATCGAGCCCGTGGCGGCCTTCGTGCTGGCGGTGTGGGTCGTGGGCGAGCGGCAGCCGCTGCAATCGTGGCTGGGGCTGCTGGCCGTGCTGGCGGGGCTGATGCTGGTGATCGGCGCCGAGATGCGCTCGCAGCGGGCCGTGATGGCCGCGCAGATGGCGTGACTCTTTGTAGGTCGGCGCCGCTCTTCACGATGCGCTGTTCTCCGCATGTTGCAGGCATGCATGGCCGCTAGACTTGGCGGCATGCAGCAGCCATCCCATCTCTCCTCCGAATCCTGTGCCCCGTCCGCCTGGGGCTGTGCCTGCGCGCCCTGGCGCGCGCGTCGCGGTTTCTTGCTGGCCGGTAGCGCGGCGGCCATGGGCCTGGCCACGGCGCCGGTGGCGGCCCAGGTGCAGGTGGGCGGTGCCTCGGGCCTGCGCAAGCTGGTGCCGGCCGAGACGCTGGAAGGCGCCGCCACCGACCAGTACCAGCAACTGCTGGCCAAGGCCCGCGCCCAGGGCGCACTGGCCGGCGACAGCAACCCGCAGCTGCAGCGCCTGCGCGCCATTGCCCGGCGGCTGATCCCCTACACCGCCCAATGGAACCCGCGCGCCAATGCTTGGCGCTGGGAGGTGAACCTGATCGGCAGCAAGGAGATCAATGCCTTTTGCATGCCGGGCGGCAAGATCGCCTTCTACACGGGCATCATCGACCAACTGCAGCTGACCGACGACGAGATCGCCATGATCATGGGCCACGAAATGGCCCATGCGCTGCGCGAGCACTCGCGCGAGCAGCTGGCCAAGAACCAGGCCACCAGCATCGGCATCTCGCTGGGCGCCCAATTGCTGGGCCTGGGCGACCTGGGCAATGCGGCGGCCCGCCTGGGCGGCCAGTTGCTGTCGCTGAAATTCAGCCGGGGCGATGAGAGCGAGGCCGACCTCGTGGGCCTGGAGCTGGCCGCGCGCGCCGGCTACAACCCCCAGGCCTCGGTCTCGCTGTGGCGCAAGATGGGCCAGGCCACGGGCGACCGCGGCGGCCTGGAATTCCTGTCCACCCACCCCGCAGGCCCCGAGCGCATCCGCGAGCTGGAGCGCAACATCCCGCGCGTGGAAGGCCTCTACGAGGCCGCACGGCGCGGGTAGGCAGCCGCCTTCAGGCGGCGGCTTTTTGCTTGGGTTGGTAGCCCATCACGGCTTGCACTTCAAGGTACTCCTTGAAGCCGTGCTCGCCCCATTCCCGGCCCGTGCCCGACTGCTTGTAGCCACCGAACGGCGCGCCGAAGTCCGGCCCCGCACCGTTGAGGTGGACCATGCCGGTGCGCAGGCGCGAGGCCACGCGGCGTGCGCGCTCCAGGCTGCCGGACTGCACATAGCCCGACAGGCCGTAGGGCGTGTCGTTGGCCTGGGCGATGGCCTCCTCCTCCGTGTCGTAGGGCAGGATGACCAGCACGGGGCCGAAGATCTCCTCGCGCGCAATGGTCATGTCGTTGCGCACGTCGGCAAACACCGTGGGCCGCACGAAGTAGCCGCGCGCAAGGCCCTCGGGGCGGCCCGTGCCGCCGGCCACCAGGGTGGCGCCTTCGGCGATGCCGGCCTCGATCAGGCCCTGGATCTTGCGGAACTGCGCCTCGCTGACCACGGGGCCCATATGCATGGCGCCGGAGTCGGCCAGTGCATCGCCCACCTTCATGCCTTCGGCAGCGGTCTTGGCCGCGGCCACGGCGCGCGCATGCAGGGTGCGCGGCACGAACATGCGCGTGGGTGCGTTGCAGCTCTGGCCGGAGTTGGTGAAGCAGGCGTTCACGCCCTGGGTCACGGCCTTTTCGATGTCTGCGTCGTCCAGCACGATGTTGGCCGACTTGCCGCCCAGTTCCTGCGTCACGCGCTTGACGGTATCGGCCGAGGCCTTGGCCACGGCAATGCCCGCGCGCGTGGAGCCGGTGAAGGTCATCATGTCGATGCCGGGGTGCACGGACATGGCCTCGCCCACCGAGGGGCCGTCGCCGTTGACCAGGTTGAACACGCCGGCCGGCACGCCCGCTTCGTGCAGGATCTCGGCCACCAGGATGGCGTTCAGCGGCGCGATCTCCGAGGGCTTGAGCACCATGGTGCAGCCCGCCGCCAGGGCCGGTGCCACCTTGCACATGATCTGGTTGATGGGCCAGTTCCAGGGCGTGATCATGCCCACCACGCCCACGGGCTCATGCACGATGCCGGTGGTGCCGCGCACGCTCTCGAACTCGAATTCCTTGAGCACCTGCAGGGTCTGCTTCAGGTGCCCCGCGCCCACCGTGGCCTGGGCTGCGCGCGACAGCCACAGCGGCGCGCCCATCTCCAGCGAGATGGTCTGCGCCACCTCGTCGATGCGGCGCATGTAGACCGCCAGCACCTTGTCCAGCAGGGCCAGCCGCTCGTCGCGCGTGGTCTGCGAGAAGCCGTCGAACGCGCGGCGTGCGGCGGCCACGGCTGCATCGACATCGGCGGCCGAGCCCATGCTGATGCGGGCCGCCACCTCCTCGGTGGACGGATTGATCACATCCAGCGTGCGCGGCACGGCCGGGGGAACCCATTGGCCGTCGATATAGAACTGCAGGTGCTCTTGCGTGCTCATGAAGCTGTCTCCGTGTCTCGTTGTCATTGGGTGGAAGGGGTGTCGAAGGTGACGCGCTGGTTCACGCGGTAGTGGGGCCAGTAGTCGGCCACAGCATAGTGCTGCGTGCTGCGGTTGTCCCAGATGGCGATGCCGCCCGCGTCCCATTGATGATGCACCATGAACTCCGGCTTCTTCAGCCAGTCCAGCAGGAAGGCGAGCACGCCGCGCGCCTCGTGCCGGTCCACGCCCGTGATGTGGCGCGTGAAATCGGCATTGACGAAGATGCACTTGCGGCCTGAATCGGGGTTGGTGCGCACCACGGGATGCGTCACGGGCTTGAACTGGCGCAGCGCCTCGAACAGCGCCTCCTCGCCCTTGCGGCCCAGGTATTCCCGGAAGCCCGATTCCTCCCAGGTATGGACCGCCTGCAGGCCTTCCAGGTACTGCTGCATGCCGGGCGAGAGCCAGTCATAGGCCTTGCTGGTGCTGGTCCAGCAGGTGTTGCCGCCGGCCGGCGGCGTGGTCACGATCTGGATCACGGTGCCCAGCGGCGGCTGCTGCTTCCAGCTGATGTCGGTGTGCCAGTTGTCTATGGCGGGCGGGCGGTCCTTGTCGGAGATGATCATCTCCACGTCGGGCATGCCGCTCTTGCGCTCGAAGTACGAGCCCTTGGACAGCGGGCCGAACACCTGCGCCAGCGCCACATGCTGCTCGGCCGTGATGGTCTGGGGCCGGAAGAAGATGACCTCGAAGTCGTACAGGGCCTGTCGCAGTTCCGCCTGCACCTCGGGGGACAGGGGCCGGGTCAGGTCCACGCCCTCGATCCAGGCCGCGAAGTTGGGCATGCGCGGCACGGGGCGGATGTGGTGGTAGCGGGCGTCGATGTCGATCAGCTGCATGGGGGCGGCATTGGCCATGGGGTACTCCTTGGAGGAACGGATGGAAGGGGAGGAAGAGGAAGGAAGGTGGAGAGAGAGGGCTGGCGGGCTCACTGCCAGTGCAGCAGCCGCCTCTCGGCCCAGGACATGAAGCGCACCATGCCCACGCCCAGCAGGGCCAGCACCAGCAGCAGCGCCATGACGCCATTGATGTCGAAGGTGGAGCCCAGGTAGGCCAGGGTCTGGCCCAGGCCCTTTTCGCTGGCGATGATCTCGGTGCCCACCACGCCCAGCAGGGCATAGATCAATCCCAGGCGCAGGCCCGAGAAGATCACCGGGACGGCGCCGGGCAGCGTGACCTCGAAGAAGGTGGTGGCGGCGCTGGCGCCCAGGGTGCGGCACAGCGTCACATGGTCCTGGCTGACGCCCCGCATGCCTGCCACCGTGGCCGACAGCACGATGAAGAAGGTCAGCGAGCAGCCCACGGCGATCTTGCTGCCCAGCCCCAGCCCGAACCACAGGATGAACAGCGGCGCCAGCGCGATGCGCGGCATCACGTTCAGCGCGTTGAAGTAGGGCTCCGCAAAGCGCTCGATGGCCGGCCAGCGCACGAAGGCCAGCCCCGTGGCGAAGGCGGCCACGCTGCCCAGCACGAAGGAGCAGCCCACGGCGGCCAGCGTCCAGCCCAGGTCGGACCAGAACCGGGCCGTGCCCGCATGGTTCCAGAGATAGGCGGCCACGCCGCTGGGCTGGCCGAAGAAGGTGGGGTCCAGCCAGCGGCGCGCGGCGGCCCATTCGGCCAGTCCCAGCACGAGACAGATGAACAGCGCATGCAGCGCCAGCCATTGCAGACGGTCAGCCTTCATGGTGCACCCATCCCGATTCGAGCTGCGACCACAGGGCCGCATAGAGTTCATGGAAGCGCGGCGACTTCTGCAGGTCGCGGATGGAGCGCGGGCGCGGCAGGTCTATGGGCAGGTCGGCGATGATGCGGCCCGGGCGCGAGGACATCACCACCACGCGGTCGGAGACGGCCACGGCCTCGGCCAGGTCGTGGGTCACGAACAGCACGCTGTGGCGGTGCTGCTGGCACAGGCGCAGCAGCAGGTCCTGCAGCTGCAGCTTGGTCTGCGCGTCCAGGGCGCCGAAGGGCTCGTCCATCAGCAGCAGCTGCGCGTCCAGCGCAAAGGTGCGCGCCAGCGCCGTGCGCTGGCGCATGCCGTGGGACAAGGCCTTGGGCAGGGCCTGCGCATGGTCGGCCAGGCCCACCTCCTGCAGCATGCGCAGTGCGCGCTCCGTGCTGTCGGCCGTGCCGACGCCGCGCACGCGCGCGCCGAAGGCGGCGTTCTCCAGCGCCGTGCACCAGGGCAGCAGGCTGTCGCGCGCCAGCATGTAGCCCACGCGGGAACTGCCCAGGCCCGCGCAGAGGTTGAGCAGGCTGGTCTTGCCGCAGCCGCTGGGCCCGACCAGCGAGACGAATTCGCCATCGGCCACCTGCAGCGCAATGTTGTCCAGCACCTGCGTGCGGCCGTCGAAGCTCAGGTGCAGGCCGTCGGCGGCAATGGCCTGCTGCGGCGGCAGCTGCGATCCATTGGAAGTCATGGCGCGCGCCCCCTTCACTGCGCCAGCAGGGGCGCGGTGTCGATCAGCCGGCTGATCTGCCCCGTGCGCTGCAGGTAGCGCGCGGCATGCTGCAGGGCCTTGGGGTCCACCGCAAACTGCATGGAAGGAATGGCGTTGCGCAGCGCCACTTCCAGGATCCGTTCGCCGCCGGTCGTGTTGATGCGGAAGCTGTCCTGCGCGACTTTGAGCAATGCATCGAAATGGGCCGGTTCGCGGGCATAGTCGGCCGCCTCGTTCATGGCGCGGCGCAAGCCCTCCACGGCCGGGGCGTTCTTGCGCAGGAAGTCGGCGCGCACCACCTGCAGCACGCCGGCGCCGTTGGTGTCCACCACATCGGCCGGACCCTGGCCCCTGCGCGGATCGACGACGATGCGGCAGGCCTGGCTGACCTCGCAAAAGCCGTCCATGGGCGAGAACAGCATCAGGCCATCGACCTGCCTTTGCGCAATCGCCGGAAAGGCGGTGTTGGGCGATCCCACGGCGACGATGGTGACGTCGTCCGCCTTCATGCCGGCGCCCTGCAGCAGGCTCACGAGCTGGAATTCGGCCGCGCTGCCGCGCGCCGTCACGCCGATGCGCCGGCCCTTGAAGTCCTGCATCACGGCGGGATAGCCCTGGGCGGCATGCGCCATGGGCAGGGCCGCCGATGCCATGAGGAAGAACGTCGGCGCGCTGGCGCCGCTGCCGATCACCTTGAGGTCGGCGCCCTTGTTGACCGCCTGGAGCAGCACCTCGGGCGGCGTAAACGCCACTTCGAGGTCACCGGCCAGCAAGGTCTGCAGCGCCAGCGGCGCCTGCGGGATGGGGCGCAGTTCGCAGCGTATTCCGTGCTTCTCGCACAGTCCCCGCGCGTTGGCCACGCGCACCAGGAAATTGCCGATGCCGGGGTAGTCCTGGATGCGCAGCGTGGGCGTCTGTGCCAGGGCTGCCTGGGTCGAGAGCAGGGCGAACACGAAGGCGGATACCAGGGCGAGCGTGGTGCGGATCATGGGGCGGGCTCCATACGTGTGGGTATGGGGCCGATTACAAGGATGGTGCTATGCGCCAATTGCCGCGAAAGGGACAATGATCGGGTGAACACCAAGCTCGGTTCCCCCAACACCTCTTTGGCGCAGGCGCGCAGCGAGCGCTATCGCGTGGACCTGCTGGCCGAATTGCCGGCCGCATCGGCACGCGGGCTGCGGGCCATAGGCTCCAGGCGCCGCTACCGCGATGGACAGTTCGTGCAAAAGCGCGGCGATGCGGCCGACCATGCGCTGGTGCTGCTGTCAGGGCGCTTTCGTGTCGTGGCCTTCACCGTGGGCGGCACCGAGCGCATGACGCGCTGGCTGGAGGCCGGGGAGATCACCGGCATCAGCTCGGTGCTGGGCAATGCGCCCGTGCCCGTGGACCTGGTGGCCGATGGCGATGTCGAGGTGCTGGTCCTGCCGCGCCAGCCGCTGCTGGACTTCCTGGAGCGCGATGCGCCCGCATGCCTGGCTGTGGCGCGCCTGCTGAGCCTGCGCGTGAACGGGCTGCTGGACACCATCTTCATCAGTTCGGAGGACACGCTGCATGCCCGGGTCTGGGCCACCTTGCAGGTGCTGGCGGCAGAGAACGGCCAGCCCCTGCCCGGCGGCCGCACCCTGCTGCGCATATCGCAGGGTGATCTGTCGCATGTGGTGGGCGCCTCGCGCCAGCGCGTGAACGAGGAGCTGCGCAAGCTGCAGGCGGGCGGCAGCGTGCGTCTGGGCTATCGGTGGATCGAGGTGCTGGGCTGAGGCAGCTGCAGGCTCAGGTCCCGCCCACGTAGGGGTTGCTCTTGCGCTCGCGGCCGAAGCTGCTTTCGGGGCCGTGGCCCGGGATGAACACGGTCTGGTCGCCCATGGGCCACAGGCGCTGGACGATGCTGTCGATCAGCTGCTGGTGGTTGCCCTGGGGAAAGTCGGTGCGGCCGATGCTGCCCGCGAACAGCACGTCGCCCACGAAAGCGCGGTCGATCTGTGGCGCATGGAACACCACGTGGCCGGGCGTATGGCCGGGGCAGTGGCGCACCTGCAGCGTTTCCTGGCCGACGCTCACCGTGTCGCCATCGTGCAGCCAGCGCGTGGGCGTGAAGGGGTCCGAATGCGGGAAGCCGAACATGGCGCCCTGCTGGGGCAGCGCATCGATCCAGAACTGGTCTCCGGGATGGGGGCCGATGATGGGCAGCTGCTGTGCATCGGCCAGCTCGCGCGTGCCGCCCGCGTGGTCTATGTGGGCGTGCGTGAGCCAGATGGCCTTGAGCGCCAGGCCCAGGCGCTCTATCTCCCAGCCGATCTGCTCCAGGTCGCCGCCCGGGTCGATGACGGCGGCTTCCATGGTCTGGTCGCACCAGACCAGCGAGCAGTTCTGCTGGAAGGCGGTGACGGGGATGGTGTGGTACTGGAGCATGGGCGGCGTGGGTGCTTCTGGCGAAAGCGCCCATTATTCCCGCTCCTTCCCCTGATGGCAGCGCAGGGCAGCCTCCGCTTGCGCCGTCAGGTGGTCGGCTGGCCGCATTGCCCGCAGAACCGCGCGCCGGCCGGATGGCTGGCGTTGCAGCTCCTGCAGGCCTGCGGTAGCACCGCGCCGCCGCACTGCGGGCAAAAGCGCGAGCTGGAGGCAATCGATGCATGGCAGCCGGGGCAGACCGCCGCCACGGCCGCAGGCGGGGATGCGCCGCCGGCGTGATGCCCGCCGATATGGACGCCGATATTGCCGCCGTGATGGCCGCCGCGCGCGTGTTGTCCGAACAGTCTTTGCAAGAGTCCCATGGTGCCTTCCTTCGCACTGCGCGGCTGCGCCGCTGCAGTCGCTCAAAGGTGCATTGGGACACGGCAGCGGTGCGCCGGGTCGTGGATGGCGATCATTTAATGTGGCTGTCATTTCGCGGCAATCCGGCGTCTTGTGACGGACAGGCGACATCCTCGCGGGCAGACCCCGTGGCTGCCGCCACGCGGCCGTGATACAAGCTAGCCGTGCCGCCAAGCCAGCCTGCCGTCATGCAGGCGCGCAAGGATTTTTTCGAGGATGGGCCGGGCCGCCGCCTGCGCAATGCAGCGCAGGGCGGGTACCGGCATCACGCGAGGGAGAACCGGTATGTTGATTGGCGTGCCTGCCGAGACCATGGCAGGAGAAACCCGGGTGGCCGCGACCCCCGAGACCGTCAAGAAGCTGCGTGCGCAAGGCCATGTGCTGCGCGTGCAGTCGGGAGCGGGAGTGGCGGCCAGCGTGCCCGATGCCTTGTTCGAGGCAGCGGGCGCCGAGATCGTCGATGCGGCAGGCGCCCTGGGCGCCGATCTTGTGCTCAAGGTGCGCATTCCTTCGGAGGATGAGCTGCCCCTGGTCCGCAAGGGCGCAACGCTGGTCGGCATGCTGGACCCCTTCCAGCCCGCAGGCCTGCAGCGCCTGGCCGATGCGGGCATCACGGCCTATGCGCTGGAGGCGGCTCCGCGCACCACGCGCGCGCAGAGCATGGACGTGCTGTCCAGCCAGGCCAACATCGCCGGCTACAAGGCCGTGATGATCGCGGCCAACCAGTACCAGCGCTTCTTTCCCATGCTGATGACGGCGGCCGGCACGGTGAAGGCCGCGCGCGTCGTGGTGCTGGGCGTGGGCGTGGCCGGCCTGCAGGCCATTGCCACGGCCAAGCGCCTGGGCGCCGTGATCGAGGCCAGCGATGTGCGGCCCAGCGTGCGCGAGCAGGTCGAGTCGCTGGGCGCGAAGTTCATCGACGTGCCCTACGAGACGGCCGAGGAAAAGGAAGCCGCCGAAGGCGTGGGCGGCTACGCCCGCCCCATGCCGCAAAGCTGGCTGGACCGGCAAAAGGCCGAGGTCGCCAAGCGCGTGGCCCAGGCCGACGTGGTCATCACCACGGCGCTGATCCCGGGCCGGCCCGCGCCCGTGCTGGTCACGGCCGAGATGGTGCAGGCCATGAAGCCAGGCGCCGTCATCGTGGACCTGGCGGCCGAGCGCGGCGGCAACTGCCCGCTGACCCAGGCCGGCATGACCGTGGTCACGCATGGCGTGACCATCGTGGGCCTGACCAACCTGGCGGCGCTGGTGGCGGCCGATGCCTCGGCCCTGTATGCACGCAATGTGCTCGATTTTCTCAAGCTCATCATCAACAAGGATGGCGCCCTGCATGTGGACATGGAGGACGACATCGTGGCCGCGTGCCTGATGGCCCATGAAGGCCAACTCGCAGCACAGCGGAGGAAATGACATGGAAGCCGTATCCCCCACCATCATCCATCTCATCATCTTCGTGCTGGCCATCTACGTGGGCTACCACGTGGTGTGGACCGTCACGCCCGCGCTGCACACGCCGCTGATGGCGGTGACCAACGCCATCTCGGCCATCGTGATCGTGGGCGCCATGCTGGCGGCCGCGCTGACCACCACGCCGCTGGGCAAGACCATGGGCGTGCTGGCCGTGGCGCTGGCCGCGGTGAACGTCTTCGGCGGCTTCCTGGTCACGCGCCGGATGCTGGAGATGTTCAAGAAGAAAGAAAAGAAGACTGCCCCAGGTACAGCCAAGGCTGAAGAGGGGGCCGCCAAGTGAGCATGAACCTCGTCACGCTGCTGTACCTCGTTGCCAGCGTCTGCTTCATCCAGGCCCTGAAGGGCCTGTCCCACCCCACCACCTCGATCCGCGGCAACATCTTCGGCATGACCGGCATGGCCATTGCCGTGCTGACCACCATCGCGCTGATCCACGGGCTGACGGGTTCGCTGGGCGTGAGCTTCGCCACCGGCATCGGCTGGGTGCTGGCGGCCGTGGTCGTGGGCGGCGGCCTGGGCGCCTTCATGGCCAACAAGGTCGAGATGACCAAGATGCCCGAGCTGGTGGCCTTCATGCACAGCATGATCGGCCTGGCGGCGGTGTTCATCGCCGTGGCCGCCGTGGCCGAGCCCTGGGCCTTTGCCATCACGGCCAAGGGCGGCGCCATCCCGGGCGGCAACCGCGTGGAGCTGGCGCTGGGCGCCTTCATCGGCGCCGTGACCTTCACGGGCTCGGTGATCGCCTTCGGCAAGCTCAGCGGCAAGTACAAGTTCCGCCTGTTCCAGGGCGCGCCCGTGCAGTTCAAGGGCCAGCATGCGCTCAACGCCGTGCTGGGGCTGGCTGCGGCCTTCTTCGTCTTCGGCTTCTGGCACAGCCAAAGCTGGATGGACATCGTGCTGGTCATCGCCCTGGGACTGCTGCTGGGCGTGCTGCTGATCATTCCCATCGGCGGCGCGGACATGCCGGTGGTCGTGTCCATGCTCAACAGCTACTCGGGCTGGGCGGCGGCGGGCATCGGCTTCTCGCTGAACAACAGCATGCTGATCATTGCGGGATCGCTGGTGGGCAGCTCGGGCGCCATCCTGAGCTACATCATGTGCAAGGCCATGAACCGCTCTTTCTTCAGCGTGATCCTGGGCGGCTTCGGCGGCGAGGCCACCAGCGCGGCCGCAGGCTCCCAGCAGCAGCGCAACGTGAAAAGCGGCAGCGCCGACGATGCGGCCTTCGTCCTGGGCAATGCCGAGACCGTGGTCATCGTGCCCGGCTACGGCCTGGCCGTGGCGCGTGCCCAGCACGCGGTCAAGGAGCTGGCCGACAAGCTCACCGAGCGCGGCGTGACCGTGAAGTACGCCATCCACCCGGTGGCCGGCCGCATGCCCGGCCACATGAACGTGCTGCTGGCCGAGGCCGAGGTCCCCTACGACCAGGTCTTCGAGATGGAGGACATCAACAGCGAGTTCGGCCAGGCCGACGTGGCCATCATCCTGGGCGCCAACGACGTGGTGAACCCCGCCGCGCACGTCAAGGGCAGCCCCATCTATGGCATGCCCATCCTGGAGGCCTACAAGGCCAAGACGGTGATCGTGAACAAGCGCTCCATGGCGGCCGGCTATGCGGGCCTGGACAACGAGCTGTTCTACATGGACAAGACCATGATGGTCTTCGGCGACGCCAAGAAGGTGGTGGAGGACATGGGCAAGGCGCTGGAGTGAGGTGCTGCCTGGGGCACAAGGGACAAGGGGCGGCGCGAGCCGCTCCTTGCGCTCACACCTTCATGTCATAGCCGATGGTCACCGGCGCATGGTCCGAGAACTTCACATCCTTGTAGATGTGCTCGGTGCGTGCCAGTGCGGCGATGGCCGGGGTGGCCAGGTGGTAGTCCAGGCGCCATCCCACGTTGTTGGCATAGGCCTGGCCTCGGTTGCTCCACCATGTGTAGCAGGTGTCCGTGGTGTCGGGCTGGAGCAGGCGATAAACGTCCACAAGACCGCCCGTGGGATCAGTTTTGTGTAACAACTTTGTCATCCACTCGCGCTCTTCGGGCGTGAAACCGCTGTTTTTCTGGTTGCTGCGCCAGTTCTTGAGGTCGATCTGCTGGTGGGCGATATTGATGTCGCCGCACAGGATGAACTCGCGCTCGCCCTTCATGCGCATCAGGTGCTCGTGCATTTCGGCCAGGAAGCGGAACTTGGCCGTCTGGCGCAGTTCGCCGGAGCTGCCGCTGGGAAAGTAGGCGCTGATGATGGACAGCTTGCGCGCGGGCGTGTCGAAGCGCGCCTCCACATAGCGGCCCTCGGCGTCGAACTCGTGCGAGCCGAAGCCGACCACGACATCGCTGGGCTCGTGGCGGCTGTAGACGCCCACGCCCGAGTAGCCCTTTTTCTCGGCGTAGTGGAAGTGGCCGCGCAGGCCGGCCAGCAGCTCGAAGCGTCCGGTCATGTCGGCGGCCTGGGCCTTGATTTCCTGCACGCAAATACAATCCGGCGCAGTGGCCTCGATCCAGGCTTCGACGCCCTTGGTCGAGGCCGAGCGGATGCCGTTGAGGTTGAGGCTGGTCAATTTGAACAAGGATGAATCCATGGTGGTGAGTAATCTGCAGGCCGAGGACGCAGGCCGTCTGGCGCAGGAATTTGTGCAATTCGCCGTTGACGCAGGGGTGCTGCGTTTCGGCGAGTTCAAGACCAAGGCCGGGCGCATGAGCCCGTACTTCTTCAATGCCGGCCTGTTCGATGACGGCGGCAAGATGGGCCGTCTCGCCGAATTCTATGCAAAAGCCATCGCGGCCAGCGGCATCGAGTTCGACATGATCTTCGGCCCGGCCTACAAGGGCATCCCGCTGGCGGCCACCGTGGCGGTGGAGCTGGCCCGCATGGGCATCAACAAGCCCTTTGCGTACAACCGCAAGGAAGCCAAGGACCACGGCGAGGGCGGCACCCTGGTGGGCGCGCCGCTCAAGGGCCGCGTGCTGATCGTGGACGACGTGATGAGCGCCGGCACGGCCGCGCGCGAGTCCATCGCCATCATCCGCGCCGCCGGTGCCACGCCGCATGCCGTGGCCATCGCGCTGGACCGCCAGGAAATGGCCACGGAAAATGGCCAGGACGTGCCCCACAGCGCCGTGCAGTACGTGCGCAACCAGCTGGGCATGCAGGTCTGCACTATTGCAAAACTGGCAGACTTATTGCTTTATCTTGAGATTCAAGGTGGCAGCGCAGGCAGCGGCCACCATGAGCGCGTGCTGGCCTACCGCCAGCGTTATGGAGTCAACGACAAGGGGTGAGCGGTTGATGAAGCGGGCGATGCATGCACGATCCTTGCTGTGTGCCATGGGCTTGGCCACGCTGGGCTGCGCCGTGCTCGCCCAGGATGTGCCCCTGGGGCCGGGCATCTATTCATGCACCGACGCCCGTGGCCGCCGCCTGACGGCCGACCGCCCGATTGCCGAATGCGTGGACCGCGACCAGCGCGTGCTGGGCAACTCCGGCGTGGAGCTGCGCCGCGTGGGCCCCACGCTGACCGACAACGAACGCGCCGAACTGGACGCCCAGCGCCGCCGCGACCAGGCAGAGCAGCGCCGCATGCGCGAGGAGCGCTCGCGCGACAAGGCGTTGATCACGCGCTACCCCAACCAGGCCGCCCACGATGCCGAGCGTGCCGAGGCCATCTCCCAGGTCGATCAGGTCATCTCCGTGGCGCGCCAGCGCCAGCAGGAACTGCAGACGCGGCGCACGGCCCTGAATGCCGAGATGGAGTTCTACAGGAAAGACCCCGCCAAGGCGCCGGCATCGCTGCGCCGCCAGCTCGACGAGAACACGGCCTCGCAGGAGGAGCAGCAGCGCTTCGTCCAGCAGCAGGACCAGGAAAAGCGCCGCATCCAGGAGCGCTTCGATGCCGAGCTGCAGCAGCTGCGCCAGCTGTGGGCTGCGAGCGCGCGCCGCTGAGGCAGCCCCAACGCCGCGCCCGCCGCCGCGTTCTTTTTTCTTCCTGCCCCTCCTTTCCTTCCTCCTTCTCGTTGCACGCTTGCTGAGTCGAATTCGTCCTGCATGCGGCGCCCGCATGCAGGGCTAGGCTTTGCGCATCGAGTCTGCGGGCTGACATCAAGGGAGGCAGCATGACGGTGTGGCGTTGGTTGATGGCCTTGCTGCTGTGGGCAGCCGGGGCCTGGCTGTCCTGGGGCGGCGCCCAGCTCCTGCTGGCCGGCGGCAGCGGCTACTACGTGATCGCCGGCCTGCTGCTGCTGGTGGTGGGGTGGGGCGTGGCGCGCCGTTTGGCCATGGCGCTGTGGCTGTTTGCGCTGTGGCTGCTGGGCACCGCGCTGTGGGCGGTCTGGGAGATAGGGCTGGACTGGTGGCCGCTGGCGGGGCGCCTGGGGGTGCCCTGGTTGATGGGCCTGCTGCTGGTGCTGCCCTGGTCGGTGCGTGCGCTGCGCCATGAGCCCGACATGGGCCAGAACCGGGGCCTGGCCCCGGCCCATGCGGCGCTGGCGCTGGTGGTGCTGGGCACGGCCATTCTTGCGGGCCTGTCCTTCGGGCGCCAGCGCGATGCCCATGAAACCCAGGGCCAGTTTGCGGGGGCGGCCGCCGCTGCGTCGGACCTGCCTGCCGACGGCCAGGTCACGGCCGTGCAGAACATGTCCATGGTGGCCTCCGAGGCCGGCGGCCTGCGCAGCCCGCCGGTGCTGCAGGGCGATGCCACCGATGCCGTGCCCGATGGCGAATGGCATGCCTACGGCCGCACCGGAGCGGGCCAGCGCTATTCGCCGCTGCGCCAGATCGGCCCGCACAACGTGCGGCTGCTGCAATTGGCCTGGGAGTTCCGCACGGGCGATGTGCGCGGCAAGCCCGGCGATCCCGAAGAAACCACGTTCGAGGTCACGCCGCTGAAGATCGGCGAGCGCCTGTTCCTGTGCACGCCCCACCAGTCGGTGATTGCGCTCGATGCCACCACGGGCAAGCAGCTGTGGCGGCGCGACCTGCCCATGCCCAAGGGGCTGGCGCTGCAGCACCTGACCTGCCGGGGCCTGTCCTACCAGTCGGCGCAGGCGGCCGCGCAGTTCGATGCGGCGGCAGGGCAGACGCATTCGGCGGTGGCGCCGGCTGCAAGGAAGGCCGGCGCACAGGCGGCACAGGCGGCACAGGCGGTACAGGCTGATCCGGCTTCCTCGGTCTCCCCGGCCCCTTCCTCCGATGATGGCCGCTGTACCGCCAAGCTGTTCATGGCCACGGCCGACGGCAAGGTGGTCGCCCTCAATCCCGCCGACGGCCAGACCTGCGGCAACGTGGCGGGCGGCCAGGGCCAGATCGACCTCTGGCAGGGCATGCCCGAGCGCAAGCCGGGCTCGTACTACTCGACCTCGCCGGTGGTGGTGGCGCGCGACCGCATCATCGTGGGCGGCACGGTGCTGGACAACCATTCCACGCGCGAGCCTTCGGGGGTGATCCGTGCGTTCGACATCCGCTCGGGTGCGCTGCTGTGGGCCTGGGACCCGGGGCGGCCAGCGACCAGCACGCCGCTGCCCGAAGGGCAGACCTATGTGCCCAGCTCGCCCAACAGCTGGTCCATCTCCAGCGTGGACGAGACGCTGGGCCTCGTCTTCGTGCCCATGGGCAATGCGCCGCCCGACCAATGGGGCGGCCGGCGCAGCGCCGAGGCCGAGCGGTATTCGTCCTCCCTGGTGGCGCTGGACATCGCCACGGGCGCCGTGCGCTGGGTGTTCCAGACCGTGCACCACGATCTCTGGGACTATGACGTACCCTCGCAGCCCAGCCTGATCGACCTGGAGATCGGCGGCCACAGCGTGCCCGCCCTGGTGCAGCCCACCAAGCAGGGCGAGCTGTTCGTGCTGGACCGGCGCACGGGCCAGCCGCTGCTGCCCGTTACCGAGGTGGCTGCGCCGCAGGGCGCGGCACGCGGCGACCGCACGGCGCCCACGCAGCCGCATTCGCAGCTGAGCTTCAATCCCCCGGCCCTGACCGAACGCGACATGTGGGGTGCCACGCCCTTCGAGCAGCTGTGGTGCCGGCTGGCCTTCCACCGGCTGCGCTACGAGGGGCGCTTCACGCCGCCCTCGGAGCAGGGCTCGCTGATCTATCCGGGCAACTTCGGCGTCTTCAACTGGGGCGGCGTGGCCGTGGATCCGCGCCGGCAGGTGGTGTTTGCCACGCCCACGCGGCTGGCCTTCGTCTCCACCCTGGTGCCGCGTGCGGACGATACCTCGCTGCTGGTGCAGGATGGCGGCCCGCCCAAGGACGGCCTGCCCGCGCTCAACGAAAATTTCGGCGCACCGTTTGCGGTGCGGCTCAAGCCCTTTGTCTCGCCGCTGGGCATTCCCTGCCAGGCGCCGCCCTGGGGCTTTGTGGCGGGTGCCGACCTGCGCACGGGCCAGATCGTCTGGCAGCGCCGCAACGGCACGCCGCGTGACCTGAGCCCGCTGCCGCTGGGGTTTCGCATGGGCGTGCCCGGCATTGGCGGCCCGGTGGTGACCGCTGGCGGCGTGGCCTTCTACTCGGGGGCTCTGGACAACTATGTACGCGCCTACGACGTGGACAGCGGCCGCCAGCTCTGGCAGGACCGCCTGCCCGCAGGCGGCCAGGCCACGCCCATGACCTACCTGGGCACGGACCAGCGCCAGTACCTGGTGGTGGTGGCGGGTGGTCATGGTTCGACCGGCACCAAGGCTGGCGACAGCGTGCGTGCCTATGTGCTGCCCAAGGAGGTGGCGGCGCCCTGAGCGCTCAGCGCCGTGGGGGTCTGCGCCGGCTCATGCCGATCCGGCCCGGCCCAGCATGCGCAGCACGCGCGTGACCAGCAGCGCGGCCACCCAGGCCAGTCCGCCGATCAGCAGCGGCAGGCGCAGCAGCGCGCCTTGCTGGGCGAACAGCATCAGCGCGTCTGCCTTCCACAGCGCGGCATAGCCCGTGTACAGGCCGTAGGCCAGCCAGGCCAGGGCGCCCAGGGCGAACAGGGCCGCCATGCGCCGGGCGCTGCGGCCATCGCGCGAATCCGCGGGCAGGGCGCGCGTGCCGTGCCAGACCCAACCGATGGAGGCGAGCACCAGCAAGGCACTGGCTGCCACGGACAGCTGCAGCCAGGTATGGGGGGAGAGTGAGGACATCAAAAGGAAACCGCGCGCCGGCAAAGTGCCGGCCGCAGCGAGTGTAGCGGCGCAGTGCCCTGCGTGGTTTCGGTGCTCAGGCCGGTTGCCAGACGGTGGCGCCGTGGCCCTGGCCGCCGCTGCCGGGGACGGAATGGATGCCCAGCACGGCTGCATGGCGCTGCAGCAGGGCGTCGAACTGCTCGATGCTTTCCGCCGTGGCCGGGGCGTCGTCGTATTCGCTGGCCACCTGGTCCGTGGTGAAGGAGCTGGCGCCGAACTTCTGGACGATGTTGCGCAGCTTGTCGAGGTTGGGGCTGGAGGATGGTGTCATGGCAACTCCTTGGGGTCATGGACGCCTGCTGCGCCGCAGGCCTGTGGGCCAGTGTAGCCCCGGGGCCTGGAGCGGCCATCCGGGGCATCCCCGCAAAGCGGCGTAGGACTTGGAACCCGCCGTCAGCCGCCCGTGGCCACGGGGCCGGCGCTCAGCACTTCGGCCAGCGGCTTGCGCGGCGTGGGCACCTCGCGCTCGCGCAGATCGTCGGGCAGGGTGGCCGCATCGCCGCGCCAGCCCACGGCGATCACCACCTCGGGCTCCAGGTGCTCGGGCAGGCGCAGCACCTCGCGTGCGGCGTCGGCCGAGAAGCCGCCCATGGCGTGCGTGGCCAGGCCCATGGCGTGGGCTTCCAGCGCCAGGTAGCCCCAGGCGCAGCCTGCGTCGAAGCTGTGCTTGCCGGGCGAGGCCTGGCGGTCGGACATCAGCACGATCAGCGCGCCCGCCTCCAGGCACCAGCGGCGGTTGAACTCGTTGGGAATGGTGCTGAAGGCCTGCCAGTTCGCATCGCCGCGCAGCGCATAGGCAAAGTGCCAGGGCTGCTTGTTGCTGGCCGAAGGCGCCCAGCGCGCGGCGTCGGCCAACTGCTCGACCTGGGCCTGGCTCAGTGCCTCGGGCCTGAAGGCGCGCGGCGACATGCGGCCCAGGAACTGCGGATGGATGGGGGTGGTGGTGTTGCGTGTCATGCGGATAGGCGGCAAGCAGAAAGGAAAGCGGCAACGATAGCGCAAGGCCTCAGGGCTGGCGCGGTGCCTGGCCATGCTGCTGGCTGATCACGCGCAGGTGGCGCTCCATGCGGATGAAGACCAGCACCATCACCACCAGCACGAGGAATGACATCAGCATGCTCCAGAAGGCCGTCTCCACGGCGCCGAAGCGTTCCTTCCAGGAGCTGCTGCCGTGGCTGTCCTCGCCGCGCAGCGCGCGCGCCGCATTGTCCAGGGACAGCGTGTAGTTCAGCAGCACCGTGGACAGGATCTGCTGGGCCGTCTGCGCCTGCAGCCGCGGCTCCAGCGCGGCATTGCCGAAGACCTGCTCCAGCGCGGCGGGCAAGCCCTGCACATAGGCCGCATAGGCGCCCTTGCCGTGTTCCAGCTCGGCGGCCTGGGCACGCTCATGGATGGCGGCGGCGGTATCCACGGGATCGACCATCCAGCTGTCTTCCTCGTCGGCGGAGGCGGCTGCGGCAGCCGCTGCATCCACGGCCCCGGCATCGCCTTCGCGCTGGCCGCGCTCCTGGATGCGGCGCTGCACATCGGCCTCGGACGGCTGGGCGTCGCCTTGCAGCAGCGGGTGCAGCGGTGCCAGGCCCCGGGCCTGGTGGTCCCGCTCGGTGCGCTCGCGCCGCGCAGGATCCTTGTTCACGAAGGCGCGCACCAGGGCGTCGGCCTTCTGGAAGGCGGGGCGCAGCGCCGGATCGACCAGGCGCTTTTCCATGGCGGGTTCGCCGCCGCCCGCGCCCAGGTCGCGGCTGGTTTCGTCCACGACGAACTGCAGGTTGGGCCTGGCGTCCTTCCAGTTCAATTCCTGGGCCACGGCCTGGGGCGCCTCGGCCTTGCCGGGCCTGAAGCTCTCCCAGGTCCACAGTGCCATGCCCACCAGCACGAGCAGGGAGAACACCAGCAGCACCACGCGCACCACCTGCACCAGCAGGTCCTCGATCCTGCGCAGCATGTTTGTAATCATCGGATTCCTCGGTTGGTTCGTAAAACAAGGGCGCGTCCGGCCCGCCTGCAGGCCTGTTCTGTTGCTATTGATTTGAAAGCACCGGACGCAGACGCGCGAATTCTAGGAAGGCTGCCGCGCACGGGCGCACCGGTTCTCAATGTTTTACATTTCGCGCCAATCTCGAAGTGTGCATGTGCTCCCGTGGCATGTGCCGTCCTGCAATGGGTGTCTGCCGGATGGCGGGATGTTCATGGCCGCAGGGCGCATGGTTCTCCCGCTTGCGGGCGCGCTGGCTTTGGGCCTACCGGCTGTAGCGGCTTCCCGAATCCGCTGTAATGCTCGCTTTGATTTCTGACTGACTAGAGAGGGCTCGCCCATGACCAAAACGTCGCTGGATAAATCGAAGATCAAGTTCCTGCTGCTCGAAGGCATCCATCCTTCCGCACTCGAAGTGCTGCGCAACGCGGGCTACACCAATGTGGAGACCGTGACGGGCGCGCTGGAAGGCGAGGAGCTCAAGCGCAAGATCGCCGACGTGCACTTCGTCGGCATCCGTTCGCGCACGCAGCTGACGGCCGACGTGTTCGCCGCCGCGCAAAAGCTCGTGGCCGTGGGCTGCTTTTGCATCGGCACCAACCAGGTGGACCTGGACGCGGCGCGCGAGCGTGGCGTGGTGGTCTTCAACGCGCCTTACTCCAACACGCGCTCGGTGGCCGAGCTGGTGCTGGCCGAGGCCATCCTGCTGCTGCGCGGCGTGCCTGCCAAGAACGCCTCCGCCCACCGCGGCGGCTGGCTCAAGAGCGCCGAGAACTCCTACGAAATCCGCGGCAAGACGCTGGGCATCGTGGGCTACGGCTCCATCGGCACCCAGCTGTCGGTGATGGCCGAGTCGGTGGGCATGCAGGTGCTCTTCCATGACGTGTCCACCAAGCTGCCGCTGGGCAATGCGCGCCAGGCCGCATCGCTGGCCGATCTGCTGGCCGGCAGCGACATCGTCACCCTGCACGTGCCCGAGCTGCCCTCCACCCAGTGGATGATCGGCGCCAAGGAGATCGCGGCCATGAAGCCCGGCGCCATCCTGATCAATGCCTCGCGCGGCACCGTGGTGGAAATCGAGCCGCTGGCCGAGGCCCTGAAGGCCGGCAAGCTGCTGGGCGCCGCCATCGACGTGTTCCCCACCGAGCCGCGCAGCAACAAGGATGAATTCGTCTCGCCCCTGCGCGGCCTGGACAACGTCATCCTGACCCCGCACGTGGGCGGCTCCACCATGGAGGCCCAGGCCAACATCGGCCTGGAAGTGGCCGAGAAGCTGGTCAAGTACAGCGACAACGGCACCACCACCTCGGCGGTGAACTTCCCCGAAGTGGCCCTGCCCGCCCACCCCGGCCAGAACCGCATCCTGCACGTGCACCACAACCAGCCCGGCGTGCTGTCGGCCATCAACCAGGTGTTTGCCGAGAACGGCATCAACATTGCCGGCCAGTACCTGCGCACCGACGAGAAGGTGGGCTATGTGGTGATCGACCTGGCAGCCCAGTCCTCGGGCCTGGCGGTCGAGAAACTGACCCAGGTTCCCGGCACCATCCGCTGCCGCGTGCTGTTCTGATGGCCAGGTTTCAGGATGCTGCGCTTGGGCGCACTTCCTGAAACTGGCGCATTGCCGGGTCGCCCTATCTGCCCGGCTGCAGCAGCAGCCGCATCAGGTCCGTGCGCGTGATCAGGCCAGTCAGCCGGCCTTCGCGCATCACGGGAATACAGGGCACGCTGTGCCGGGCCAGGGCGTTGAGCAACTGGCCCACGGGCGTGTCCTCGTCCACGCTGAGTTCAGGCGCATGAACCAGCTGGGGCAGCTCCGACAGACGGGGCACGGCCCGGCTCTTGCCGGGCAGGCGCTGGCCCAGCCAGTTCAACAAAGAAGGCTTTGCCGCAGATTCGGCCGGGCGCACGGGGCTCATCCACAGCCACTCGTACAGCTCGGCACGGGAGACCGTGCCGGCCAGGCCGCCATCGGCGTCCAGCACCGGCAGGCTCTTGGCCGGGTGAGCGCGAAAGCGTGCGGCCACGGCGTGCACGTCGTCGTCCAAGGAGCAGCTCACGGGATCGCGCGTCATCAGCTGGGCGCAGCGCACGCCGCCCAGGCGATGCTCGATGGCGGTTTCCTCGGCGGCGGCCAGCAGCTCGGCCAGGTCATCGGCTTCCAGGTTGTTTTCCTGGCCGAAGCGCAGCAGCAGCGCCTCCAGATCGGCATGGGACAGGCCCAGGCGCGAGGCATGGCGGTGGGCCGCATCGGCGGGCGCGGCCTTGGGCGCCGTGTCGGCATGGTGGGGGTAGCGCCGGCCCGTGGCGCGGTGGAGCGCCGTGGCCGCCAGGACCAGCCCCAGTGTCAGCGCACCCACGGGCAGGAAGGGCAGCATCCAGCCGGCGGCCAGCGAGGCCTTGGCGTTGAGCACCGTCAGCAGGGCCATGGCGCCACCTGGCGGGTGCAGCGAGCGCGTCAGCAGCATGCAGCCTATGGCGCCACCCACGGCCAGCGCAGGGGCCAACTGGGGCGGGCACCACTGCAGCACGAACAGGGCCCAGAGCGCCGACACCGTATTGCCGACCACGCAGGACCAGGGCTGGGCCAGCGGGCTGGTGGGCACGGCGAACAGCAGCACGGCCGTGGCGCCCAGCGGCGCGAACAGGCGCAGGGGAAGATCCCAGGTGCCCGCATGCGCCAGCCAGACCAGGGCCGTGGCCAGCCCCATGCCCACGATGGAGCCCATGGCCACGCGCCACATGTCCGCAGGCGCGGGGCGTGGCACCACCGGCCCCCATGCTTTTCTGTTCCAGCCCATGGCCTTGTTGTCTTGTTGTCTTTGCCTGCGCGGCCCCGGGGGAGGGCTGCAAAAGCGCGTCATTTTAGGAAGGGACGCCGCTCTTGCTGGCAGCATGGGCTTTGCACTGCCTTGGTGCAAACCCGGAAGATTCAGTCCACCACGGACTGGTACACGCCCTCGCGCATCACCCAGCGGTAGGGAATGCGCTGGGCCATGGACTGCATCATGAGGATGGCGAACAGGTCCTCCTGCGGATCGATCCAGAAGAAGGTGCCGTAGATGCCGCTCCATGAAAAGTCGCCCACGCTGCCCGGCAGCGGGTTGAGGCCCGGCGCCGTGCGCACCGCAAACCCCAGGCCGAAGCCCTGGCCCACCTCGGGCGAGGGCAGCTGGGCGCCGAAATACGCCATGTCCGGCCCCATGCGCACGCTGGCGGGCAGGTGGTTGGAGGTCATCAGCTCCACGGTCTTGCGCGAGACCAGGCGCACGCCGTCCAGCGTGCCGCCGTTGCGCCAGAACAGGCACAGCCGCGCGTAGTCGGCCATGGTCGAGACCATGCCACCGCCGCCCGACTCGAACATCATGGCGCGCGTGACCGGGGGGATGGGCGGCATCTGTTTCTGCGGCCCTTCGGGCTGGGGCCGCGCGGCGCGTGCGATCTCGCTGTCGGGCGCATGAAAGCCCGTGTCGGCCATGCCCAGCGGCCCGGTGATGTGCTCGCGCACGAAGGCGGCCAGCGTCTGGCCGCTGACCAACTCGACCACGCGGCCCAGCACGTCGGTGGACATGCCGTATTCCCAGGTCTCGCCGGGCTGGGCCACCAGCGGCAGCTGCGCGAGCCTGGTGATGAACTGCGCATTGGTGAACTTGCCGCTGAACAGGCCCGCATCCAGGTACATCTTCTTGACGGGGTGCTCGGTGCCGGCGAATCCATAGGGAATGCCGGAGGTGTGGCGCAGCAGGTCCTGCAGCGTGATGGAGCGTGCCAGCGGCGCGCGCTCCAGGCCCACGCGCAGCGCGGCCAGCTCAGGCAGGTATTGCTCCACGGGCTCGATGATGGACAGCCGCCCCTGCTCGGCCAGCATCATGATGGCCAGCGAGGTGATGGGCTTGCTCATGGAGGCGATGCGGAAGATGGCATCGGGCCGCATGGCCGTGCCGGCCTCGGGGTCCAGCAGGCCGAAGCTCTCCAGGTAGGCCAGCTTGCCGCGCCGCGCCACCAGGGCCACGGCGCCCGGGATCTCGCCGGTGTCCACGCCGCGCTGCAGCCGGGCCGACAGGCGTGCCAGGCGCGCGCCGCCCAGGCCTACGGCTTCAGGGGAGTCGGCCCAGGGCAGGCTGGGGATGTGCAGGCGGTCGGTGCTGGCGGTCATGCTGTCTCCTCAGGTGCGATGGCAGGGATTCTGGAGACATGCAGGCGCAGGCGCTGTTCGGTGCGGGACAGCCGGCGCGGAGCGTGCACACGAAAAAAAGCCCGCCACGGTGGGCGGGCCTGGTGGGCCTGGTGGACCGGGCGTGTGGTCAGGCCAGCTTGGCCTTGAGCAGCTCGTTGACCTGCGCCGGGTTGGCCTTGCCCTTGGAAGCCTTCATGACCTGGCCGACCAGGGCGTTGAAGGCCTTGTCCTTGCCTGCGCGGTACTGCTCCACGTTGGCCGGATTGGCGGCGATCACCTCGTCGATGATCTTCTCCAGCGCGCCCGTGTCGTTCATCTGCTTGAGGCCCTTGGCCTCGATGATGGCGTCGACATCGCTGCCTTCACCGCTCCACAGCGCTTCGAACACCTGCTTGGCGGCGTTGTTGGAGATGGTGCCGTCGCCGATGCGCTGGATCAGCGCGGCCAGCTGGGCGCTGGAGACCTTGGCGGCCTCCATGCCGATTTCCTCGGTGTTCAGGCGGCGCGAGATCTCGCCCATGATCCAGTTGCTGGCCAGCTTGGGCGCATTGCAGGCCCGGGCCGTGTCCTCGAAGTAGGCGGCCATGGCCTGGCTTTGCGTCAGCGTGGTGGCGTCGTACTCGGGCAGGCCGTATTGCTCGACAAAGCGCGCGGCCATGGCGCGCGGCAGCTCGGGCATGTCGGCCCTGACCTGTTCCACCCACTCGGGCGCGACCACCAGCGGCGGCAGGTCGGGGTCGGGGAAGTAGCGGTAGTCGGCCGCGTCTTCCTTGGTGCGCATGGAGCGCGTCTCGCCCGTGTCGGGGTCGAACAGCACGGTGGCCTGCTGGATGCGGCGGCCGTCCTCGATTTCCTCGATCTGCCAGCGGATCTCGTAGTCGATGGCCAGCTGCATGTTCTTGAAGCTGTTGAGGTTCTTGATCTCGCGGCGCGTGCCCAGCGGCTGGCCGGGCTTGCGCACGGAGACGTTGGCGTCGCAGCGAAAGCTGCCTTCCTGCATGTTGCCGTCGCAGATGCCGATCCAGGTGACGATCTGGTGCAGCGCATGTCCGGCTCGGTCACGATCTCCAGCAGCGGCGTGCCGGCGCGGTTCAGATCGATGCCCGACTGGCCGATGAAGTCCTCGTGCAGCGACTTGCCGGCATCTTCCTCCAGGTGGGCGCGCACCAGGCGGATGGTCTTCTTCTCGTCGCCGAGGAAGAAGGACACCTCGCCGCCCTGGACCACGGGAATCTCGAACTGCGAGATCTGGTAGCCCTTGGGCAGGTCGGGATAGAAGTAGTTCTTGCGCGCGAAGATGCTGCGCGGCGCAATGTGCGAGCCCAGCGCCAGGCCGAGGCGGATGGCGCACTCGACGGCCTTTTTGTTCATCACCGGCAGCGTGCCGGGCAGCGCCATGTCCACGGCGCAGGCCTGGGTGTTGGGCTCGGCGCCGAAGGCGGTGCTGGCGCGGCTGAAGATCTTGGACTGGGTGGCCAGCTGGGCGTGGGTCTCGAAGCCGATGACGACTTCATAGCCCTGGATGAGTTTCGCGGTCATGGGGTCTCAGATGCCCTTCGGAGCTTGAAGGTGGAAATCGGTGGCCTGCTGGAAGCGGTGGGCGGCGTTGAGCAACTGGCCTTCCTTGAAGTAGTTGCCGATCAGCTGCAGGCCCACGGGCATGCCGGCCTCGCCAAAGCCTGCGGGCACGCTCATGCCGGGCAGGCCGGCCAGCGATGCGGGCAGCGTGAAGATATCGGCCAGGTAGTTGGCCAGCGGGTCGCTCTTTCCGCCCAGCTGCCAGGCCACGGTGGGCGCGGCGGGGCCGGCGATCACGTCGCACTGCTGGAAGGCGGCCTGGAAGTCGTCGGCGATCATGCGGCGGATCTTCTGCGCCTGCAGGTAGTAGGCGTCGTAGTAGCCCTCGGACAGCACGTAGGCGCCGATCATGATGCGGCGCTTGACCTCGTCGCCGAAGCCTTCGGCGCGGGTCTTCTTGTACATGTCCACCAGGTCCGTGTAGTCCTTGGCGCGGTGGCCGAACTTCACGCCGTCGAAGCGCGAGAGGTTGGACGATGCCTCGGCCGGGGCCAGGATGTAGTACACGGGAATCGACAGCTCGGTGCGCGGCAGCGAGATCGGCACCAGGCGGGCGCCCAGCTTCTCGTATTCCTTGAGCGCGCCATCCACGGCGGCGCGCACGTCGGCCGACAGGCCTTCGCCGAAGAACTCGGCGGGGATGCCGATGCGCAGGCCTTCGATGCCGTCGTTCAGGCGGGCCGTGAAGTCCTCGGCGGGCACGTCCAGGCTGGTGGAGTCGCGGTCCAGGTCGGGGCCGCACATCTCGGACAGCAGCAGGGCGCAGTCCTCGGCGCTCTTGCCCATGGGGCCGGCCTGGTCCAGGCTGGACGCGAAGGCGATCATGCCGTAGCGGCTGGCGCGGCCATAGGTGGGCTTGATGCCCGTGATGCCGCAAAACGATGCGGGCTGGCGGATGGAGCCGCCCGTGTCGGTGCCGGTGACGGCGGGCGCCAGGCCGGCGGCCACGGCCACGGCCGAGCCGCCCGAGGAGCCGCCGGGCACGCGGTCCAGGTTCCAGGGATTGCGCACGGGCGCGGGTGCGTCGAAGCCCACGGGCGCGACGGCCGAGTTCTCGTTGGCCGAGCCCATGGCGAATTCATCGCAGTTGAGCTTGCCCAGCGTCACGGCGCCGGCCTCGGCCAGGCGGGTGACCACGGTGGCGTCGAAGGGCGAGCGGTAGCCGGCCAGCATCTTGCTGGAGGCCGTGGTCGGGAAGTCGCGCGTGACGAAGATGTCCTTGTGCGCAATGGGCACGCCAGCCAGGCGACCGCCCTTGCCTTGGGCAATCAGGGCGTCGGCAGCGCGGGCCTGGGCCAGGGTGGCCTCTTCGTCGATGCTGACGAAGGCGCCCAGGTTCTGGTGCGCCTGGGCGCGGGCCAGGAAATGCTGGGCGGCTTCGACGGCGCCGAGCTTGCGCTCGCGCAGCAGGGCCGACAGGGCCGACACGCCGAGCGTGTGCAGATCAGTGGTTTGCTGGGTCATGTATGGGATGCGGAAAACGGGGACGGATGCCAGGGGACAGGAAGCAGGGCGAGCGACGCCCGGCGCTCACTCGATCACCTTGGGGACCAGGAACAGGCCGCGCTCGACGGCCGGGGCGCTGCGCTGATTGGCGTCGCGCTGGTCGGGCTCGCTGGCAATGTCCTCGCGCAGGCGCAGGGCAATGTCCTGGATGGCGGCGACCGGATGTGACAGCGGGCTGACGCCCGAAGTATCCACAGCCTGCATCTTCTCCACGATGCCGAAAAAATCATTGAGCTGGCCTAGCATGCGCTCACTCTCTGCGGAAGAGAGCTCGAGCCGTGCGAGGTTCGCGATGCGTGCGATGTCTTGTGCGTTCAGTGCCATAGGAATTTTGAAGGGGGCAACGGGATGTAAACCCGCATTTCAAGCCCCGGCAGTACAAGTTATTCACAGGGGATACGGTATTATCTCGGCTTTGCCGCAAGACCCTCTCCGAGCTGGTCATTGTGCGAAAAGCCAACCCCATCCAGACTCCCTAACTTTCATCCCGGCGATGGCAGGCCGACGAGCATGCCGTGCCTGAGAGGACTCTCGTAATGTTCGGAGCTTTCCGTCGGTATTTCTCCACCGACCTTGCCATTGATCTTGGCACAGCCAACACCCTGATTTTCGCCCGCGACAAGGGCATTGTTCTGGACGAACCCTCCGTTGTCGCCATCCGCCACGAAGGCGGCCCGCATGGCAAGAAGGTGATCCAGGCGGTGGGCCGTGAAGCCAAGGCCATGCTGGGCAAGGTGCCCGGCAACATCGAGGCCATCCGCCCGATGAAGGATGGCGTGATTGCCGACTTCGTCATCACCGAGCAGATGATCAAGCAGTTCATCAAGATGGTGCATCCGCGCTCGGTGCTCACGCCCAGCCCGCGCATCATCATCTGCGTGCCCTGCGGCTCCACCCAGGTCGAGCGCCGCGCCATCAAGGACGCGGCCGAGGC
>ERZ778023.1829-NODE-1829-length-30198-cov-52.882129_pt1 | contig 30198 bp, 26 predicted proteins | sample MGYA00375753_ERZ778023 | MGnify/ENA primary metagenome ERZ778023 (study PRJEB29350, sample SAMN05389822) | bioreactor metagenome | isolation source: Ammonium sulfate bioreactor | place: South Africa: University of Cape Town | collected 2014-04-04 ... | reverse complement strand
ATCATCATCATCATCATCATCATCAAAGTTATCAATTTGTAAACGATGATTCGTTGTCGTTCGTTTTTTACCTACAACCCGTTTTTTTCTTTCGTAGACATATAATTCTCATAATCAGTAAATATCAAATTACCTCTCCATCCATAACTTCGAATCTTAGTTATCTGTCGGTCATGTGAACTTGGAACAACAGCAATGTATGTCGTATTATTATTATCAGTTTGTGATACCGATTGTTGTTTACGATTTGTAATTGTAATATAGTTAGCACCGTTTTTGACACTATGACGTTGATGCAAACGAAAATTATTCGAAAATGATTGATCAGAGTCTGATGACGATGATGTATCGAAATCACCATCGGAGAAGAATTTCGTTTGAGGTTCTTGAATATCTTCTAAGATTTTCCATCGATTTTGTTTGTTCAATGAATATGGAACATTAGGCTCTTGAATGCCAAATAAATCATCTTGATCTGTTGCTTGTTCTGTTGCTTGAATATAGGATTTATTCAATGGTTGATGCGGATTATGATGTAAAAATATCGATCGACCATTAACAGACGTGTGTTTAACTGGTCGAAGATTAGGCTTTTCATTTTCTGTGTCGTTCGAGGCCATTAATTCTCAATGACGTTTCGTATTTAGAAAAAGAACAACGTGTCGTCGTTTACTTTTAAGTATTCAATCTTGCATCAGTATTATGAAATTCGAATAATATTTATTTATCTATTTATATTATGATTTCATCATTACTATATTCATCGTACATATTTCTCTATTTGTATAATGATAAAATAAAATCGAATTCTTTTTTTCTTAAGATAACAATAAAAATTAATCAGAAATTTTCTATTTCGTCATACACTGCCATCTGTCTGTCAATATTAGACCGATGATGACTAATATATAAATACATTTTATGTACTATGTAAAATCCTTATATACGATCGTTTAGTATATTTTTGTTTTGTTTTTTTTTCTTGTTCTTCGTTTGATAATTTTTTTTGACACCAAATGTAATCATCGCAATTTATTTCAATGGCCTTTGATTATTCTACGTATGAATTTGATTTGACTTTTGTTTGAAATATGATTCAATATATTGTTTTAGAAGTATTTCTCGCAAACGTAAAGTCGATGAAAATGATTTTGTCGATGAGTAAATATAATAAAAAAAAACGCACATGTACTTTGTTCACATTTATGATGTAGTGTGAAACATAAAATATTTTTAACTGAAGAAAAATTAATTCAAAATCTGCAAACACTTTCATTAGATACTTTCGAAAATAAATCTACTTTAAATTGTGATGATGAGTAAGAAACATTTGATTCTATTTACTGTGATTTAACTCTGAGAATTTTTAATGATTAGTGATGAAATCCATGAGTCACCTATTGAATTTCATCAATTATTAAAAAATAATATTAAACGAGATGATTTACAAGATGAATTTATTCATCGATTGTATAATCTCGAACGGTAAACATCGAATTTATCTGAATATTTTCATTGATTTTTTTTTCTTTCGTCGTGCTTCTTTAGAAAGAAACTTTCATTGCAATTAGTGCCTTACATACCTGTACATCCAGCTCAATTAAAATCCAATATAAAGACTTCAGACGAAAAGAAATCATTGTCGACTCGTCCAAATCAAGCAGATGATCATGTATTTAAAAAGCCATCTCCTCCTACGCCTTATATCGTCGAAGAACCTTCGGATATCAATCATAAACGTTCTTTACGAATGAAAAGGTTTCAAAGATTGATCTGAAATTTCATTTTACTACTGTTGTATAAATTATAATTATACAGGAGTTATTCACAATCGATTCGATCGAATAATAATGTTTCTATAATTGAATTATCCAATGATGTTCTGATTTCAACATCATCAACAGATTGTCTTATTTTCGAACCACAAACGCCATCGTACGTAAAAAAAAGTATTCAGCCTATATATTAATCAGCTTTAATCCTAACATTTTCATAACAAGCCGATTTTGTTACTTACGCCTACTCAATTGATATTTTCTTCTTTATCGAATGTCAATATGATTCATCTACTCGTAGTTATCGATAAATTATGTTTAAAAGAACAGAAACACAAATCAGTTCTTTCGTTTTTTCCTCTTCTTCGCGTTTATGCGTGTGTATAGAATGTTGTATTTTTTTTATTATTTTATTTTGTTTCATAGTATTTGCGAATCATCCAATGATCATAACAAATCAATGTTCTTACTCAATCGACCAACAATTCGTATAAGTGAATATGTCGATGGTTTGACTTCTTCCGATGATAATTCATTGTTTGATACGTGTGATCATATGGATGACGACAATGTTTAATAAAACTACATCTTGTTTTTTCGTAATTTTTAGATAACAGATTTGTTGTTTTAAGACTGTGATATAGAAACAGCGGCCAAATAATTCGACTTTTCCTGATTTATTTTCATGTCCTCTAGTACAACAACCGAAATGACACTTACAACAGATTCAAATGTTTCGACTACAGAGAACAATTCAACGCAAAAAATAACGAAAACATTCGATTTACAAACTCTTCGCGATGCATTTGTGAATTGTATGCAAAATGAAAATACACTCATTCTCAGTGAATACGTCCGAGCTTATGAAGAACTCTGCGTGTAAGAGACGATTGAATAACGAAAATAACTGCATATATATATATATATATATATATTCATTCTGTAAATCTAGTTTTGTGGCTTCACTCGGTGCTGTTTTTGAATGGGCAACAAGAGATCTTTCATTGAAATTAGTTGTTTTACGCGATCATATAGGTTATGATGCAATGAATTATCATTCTATTCAATCGATGATTACCTACGAAATTGAATCCGGTCGAATTCTTTCAAAAGATACTGATCTGCCAACATCGTCTGGCAAACCATTGCCGAATGGTTGTCGAACATTATTGAGATTACATCGTGCACTGGCGTTTATTGCTGCATTTCTTACAGAAATGCGTACGGCATCAAATGATGCAAGTTCGGCAACGATTGCATGGAATGCATATTCAATAACGATGGCACGTTTTCATTCCTGGCCAGTCAAACATACGTACACGAATAACTACAAAAGAAAAAAGAAAATTTCACATTGATTTATTTGTTTTTAGAGTTCGTGCAGCTTTGAAATTGACACTTCCTAATCGACAAGATTTAATTCGTAAATTTGCTTGCTCACTAAGTCCAGACGAAATCGATCAATATAGTGAAGAAATCGTTCATTCATGTACTATGATCGAACGAACAACACAAGAATTATTCGAAACACATAATCTAACAAAATTGCCATGATCTCTCTATTGTTATTCAAGATTTGTATAGAAATATTGTTTTTTTCTATTTTCTTTTGAGAAGAAAAACAAATATCCCAAGAAATTCTAATTCCATTTTTAACTGATAATTCTGAAAGAAAATGAAAATATCTATCAATTGTTGACAGTGGTTTTATTTTTTATTCTATATAAATGTGTGTATGTTTTATTGAATTCTCGAATTTTTCTTCTTCTATGACACAAATAATCAAGTATTTTTTTTTTTGAACAATGAAAAAGCATTTGTATTGCTTGGTTTTCTTTTTCAAATAAAACAAAAATATTGAATATCAAGTTCATGTACGTTCTGTCTTCGTTTATTGAAGAAGAAGAGAAAAAAAAGATTGGTTATACGTAAACAAAAAGAGACTAAAATAAAGTAGAGTTTCATACAGTTAACATGAAACAAACATACAAAACTGAACTAAAAGAAAATACTAATCTGTTTTTTCCTTTGGTTAATTTGTTTTGGTTCGTGGCGAATCTTTGATTAATTCATTGACAACATTGGGATCGTTCAATGTTGATGTATCACCTAAATTGCTGACATCAGGTTCAACGATTTTACGTAAAATACGTCGCATAATTTTGCCACTACGTGTTTTAGGTAAGTCACGTACAAAATGAATAATATCAGGATAAACATGTGCACCAATGATCTCTCGAACACTTCGAATAAGATCTTTGCGTAGTTCATCGGTTGGTTCGACATGATCTTTGAGAATAACAAAACAATACATGCCTTGATTTTTCTTTGGATCAGGATAACCAACAACAGCAGCTTCGGATATACCTTCATGTTGAACAAGAGCTGATTCGACTTCAGCTGTACCGATATTATGTCCTGAAATGACTAAAACATCGTCCTAAGAAGCAGAAGAAAAAAGAAATGAATCTAGTTAGTTTAGAAATAATCGGCGATTTTATACGAACCACACGACCAGTGATCCAGTGATATCCATTTTCTTTGATTTCACAACCATCACCAGTGAAATAATAGCCCGGATAGGATTTGAAATAGACATCAACGAATCGTTCATGATTACGAAATAATGTACGTGCTTGACCAGGCCATGAATCACTAATACATAGTTCACCTATGCTAGGCGATTTCAAAGGTTTTTTCGAATCTTTATCGAATAATTGAGTTTGAATGCCAAAAAATGGTAATGTTGCCGAGCCAGGTTCTAAGTCCCATGCATTAGCAATTGGTGAAATCATGATACCACCTGTTTCACTCTATTTTAAATTTAAAAAAAAAACTGGCATAAAAATAGTTCGTTTTCGAATTGAAATCGTACCTGCCACCATGTATCAACAATTGGACATCGATTATCGCCTAGAGAAATCGATTCGATTATTTTCTTTTTAAATAAATTCGTCTTACCAACAACAGTATGATACCATCGCCATGCTTCAGGATTAATCGGTTCGCCGACTGTGCCAAGAACTTTCAACGATTGTCGACTTGTTTTTGTTACAAATTCATCATCATGTGCCATTAATGATCGAATAGCCGTCGGTGCTGTATAGAAAATATTAACTTGATGTTTATCAATAATATTCCAAAAACGTGATACATCAGGATATGTTGGAATACCTTCATAAACAACAGTTGTTGCACGATTAGTCAACGGTCCATAGACAACATAGGAATGTCCAGTAATCCAACCGATATCAGCTGTACACATATATACATCGCCAAGTTCGTAACCAAAAATATATTTAAATGTCAAACTTGTGTATGTTAAATAACCACCCGTTGTATGAACAATCCCTTTTGGTTTACCTGTTGAACCACTTGTATAGAGAACAAATAATGGATCTTCGGCATTCATTTTCTCCGGTTCACAAATCTCATCAACAGTTTCATATTCTTCATGTACCCAAAAATCTCGTCCTTTGTTCCATTCTAATGATCCACGTAGATCAGCACAATCATCTTTCAATTCCGACATGCCATGATTTCGCTCGAAAACAAGAACTGTCTCAACGTCTTTACATTGTTTCATTTTTAATGCTTGATCTATTTTTGATTTCAATGGTGAACATTTACCACCACGTACACCGAAATCAGTTGTTATAATAACTTTAGCATCACAATCAGATATACGTTCGGCAACATTATTGGCACTGAAACCACCGAAAACAACTGAATGTACGGCACCAATACGTGCACATGCAAGTAAAGCAACACACGATTCAACAACCATTGGCATGTAAATAATAACACGATCGCCTTTCTTAACACCGTGCTTTTTTAAAACATTTGCAAATCGTTTGACGTCACGTAATAATTCACCATATGTTATATGATGTCGAGATTCTGTTGGTGTATCTGGTTCGAATATTAATGCAACTTGTTGAGCTACACTATGATCCATTTCAATATGACGATCCAAACAATTATAACAGGCATTTATTATACCATCTTCATACCATTTTATATCTACACCACGTTGAGAACGATAATCAAATTCAGTATTTTTTATTTTTGTTGGAAAACGATACCAATCTAAACGTTCAGCAGCCATTCGCCAGAAACTATTTGGATCTTGAATTGATAGAGCATAAAGTTGTTGATATTCTTCGAGAGAATTAATTTTTTCTGGCAATGATGTTTCATTCCATACTGTTGTCGATGTTTCCGTTGGCGCTGCTGTGGACAGTGATGCGCTAATTATTGGATTTGTTAGAAGACTATTGTTTGCTGCTAATAATTTCGAATCCGGAATTGTGCTTGTATGAAATCCATTGTTTTGCAATGTGGATGAGGATGCCATTGATGTTGATAATGTATGATAGAGTGTACTGGATCGAATAATGTCTATAAATAAAAACCAATTTAATACATAATAAAAATATGTACTTTTAGTATTAGAAAGTTAGTAAATATATTACGAGGTCACACGAAAAAGAAAACTGTGTTTTTTTTACCGTTTGACGATTTAAATAAAAGGGTTAGCTGACGAGCAGTTGCTTTTCCACTAGCGATATATCTTGTTGTGAAAGCCATCTTAGTGAACTTTTAATTTGTATCGAGCGTAAACGATTCAATGTAACATGTCTTCTTCTTGTTTTTAAATAAACTCTATTTTTCGCCTTCTCGAGTGTATATATATGTATGTATGGGTATATGTTTGTGTATATATATATATATATTCACATGGGTTATTTTTATTGTACGAGAGAAAAGAGGAAAGCAATCGTCGTTTGAAGGTCTAGTGATGCACTCCTACTTTGCCTTTCAGGCAAAAGTACGCGAGAAAATGACGACGAGGAAAGAGGAGAAAAAATACAAGACACAGCGCATGATGTCCTTTCTTCTTTGCCTTGCCTTGCCTTTCTTTCTTTCTTTCATTAAACAGAGCGAGAGACAAAACAAACCTAAACTTTCCAAAAGAGTAACAGGTATTTCGTGTAAAAAGAAAGCATCAGATCAAACTCACAGTGAAATCGATTAACTATACGCGATGTATGGTAATGAAAAATGTTTTGAGAATAAAAAAGCTCTCCCTTTTTATCTGCACATGTTTCGAATGATAAAAAAAAATCATTTACATTACTTGTTCCATAAGTATATCACAACGTCAACTCATTCGGTTATCATACGATGACGATACGAGTAAATAAAAAGAAACCTACATTTTTAAATGGTTTACTAGCCTATAACATGTTCTGTTTGAAGCTTACTCATGAAGTTAAAGCGTGCAATAGAGAATATTTATCTTTATTTTGTGTTTTTTTCCTTTATGGTCTAATCTTTTTCTTGATTGAGTCGTATGAATAAGAACAAATATCGAGGCATACAATGTTCTACTGAGACAACAAAGATAATAGAAAAAAAATAAAAATGATCTTTAATCAATATTTTCACCATTTCAGCAATCGAAATTCGTTCTGTCGATTCTGTATATCGTGACAAAGGCTCGTGAGGGGTGTATTTCTCGTCAGTAGACAGTAAAAGAAAAAAACAACAGGTCACAGTACTGATTTGTTATTTTCGGCAATAGGTACAACATAAAGTTATATTTGCGCAGTTAAATTTAAGCATATGGATGAAGTATTCTTCGTCATTCTCCTTTTCTTTCGTTTGAAGAACGAAATTATATTGCACTCTTTTTTTTTATTTCATACTGATAGTCGAGGTGAAAGTACTGGCGAAATACAATCGTCGGTATGCCTTTTTTTGTTTGGTTGCATTTTACGCATCATGTTTTCTTCTGTTCGAGATTTGACTATGTCATTTCTCGAGAACAATTTGATAATATTATCTTCAATGAAAATAAAGAACAGTTTATTCGTTTAAGATAATTCTTGATGAATGTTCTCATAGGCAAAAGGTTGGTTGATAATGTAAAATGCTACATTTAATATGACAATAAGCTTATATCTGGTGACAATTTTCGGTCAAAATGAACTAGAAGATGTTTAATTAATATTTACTAAATCATATTCAGTAAAACATCACTATTGTGGATACCTTCAGGGCCAATGAAAAAAAGTTCTTCACAGAAACATTTTGAGTACGACTTGCATGTTTTAATCGATACCATAATCAATGAATATCAACTATTAGAGTTGTTTTTCTTATATTTCTTTTTAGACTCTATATTGAGAAAAGATAATATCGCATAGAAAACATGGATTGCTTAATTTACAAAAAAGTTTTGTAAAATCTACTGATACTGAGCTGAAATTCTTAGAAATAGCTTCTGTATAAGCTTTTCTTTTTCAAATATATAAAGACAACATCTTATGGAGTTCTAGTGAACTACAGAATTGTATCGATACGAAAAGAATAAGTTCATTGATCATCATCTGAATTTCATGTTTATTAGTTGAAAAACATAACGGAAAACAATGATGATATTAAATGACAACTAAAACAAAAACTTTTTTTCTTTGTTGTACGTTTTCATATTCGATAGTTGTCGTAAATGATTATTCTTCTAAATCTTAGTTCTTTAAGCTTTCGATTCGGATAATCGTGTTGATGAACGACGTTTCGATTCACTTCGTTTACGATCTCGTCTTTCTTTAGCATATTGTTGAAGTAATTTAGCATATCTAAATAAAACAATAATTTCTCTAATTTCACAACAAACAAACAAATTATCATCGTCGATCTTACTCGTTTTGAAGGACACGTTGTTTTTCAGCTCGTCGTTTTTTCAATGCAACTGTGTGTCGTTTACGTTGAAGACGTCGTGGTGTAATCAAACGTTGAATTTTAGGTGCTTTAACACGTGGTTTTTTGCTTTCTTTTGTTAATGCTCGTTTAACAACATATTTACGTACGTCATCTTCTTTGCTTAAATTGAATAATTTACGAATATGATTGGCACGTTTTGGACCGAGACGACGTGGAATTGTTTTATCTGTTAAACCTTCGATTTCACCTTCGCCTCGTTTTGATACAACACAAGCCAAAACAGATAAATTTTGATCGACAACACAACCACGAACTGATTTACGTTTTCGTTCACCTTTTCGTCGTTGTCGATAGCATTTATGACGTTTGTCCAATAATAAACGAACACGTTGATTTGTTAGAACACCTTGCATCATGGGGAAACCTTGTTTATCGTTTCCACCGGTTATACGTAGGACATAACCTTTCCATTCGTTGCCTAAACAACTAGCATCAACTTCTTGAGCTATACGTTTTTCCATGAATGGACGTAATTTACGATCATCATCGATTTCGATTGTTTTTTGACAACCTGTTACAGGATAAGCGATGTTCAACTTCATGATGATAAAAGTTCACTTATGTGAATCTAAAATCGAATAACAAAATAAATAATGTTGGAAAAAGATTTTTTCCATTGATTGTATTTTTGTTTTAAATTCGAATCAAGACTTTTAAATAGATCAATAGAGATTAAATCTTGATTCTACGACAGATTCGATATATCCTCAATATCGCTTCATTTTTCCTAGTAAGATCTGAGAAAAAAAATCTATAAAAAAAACAACATTGTACAGTCCAAGAAATAAACTATGCAACCAATCGGATTTTTCAATGAATAAACGAGAGAGGACCAAAATTTCTTCTAGTGTACTCTATAGTCAAAAATGGTTCTTCAGTGAATTTAGATGTCGTTTAAAATTGTGCACGAAGATAATTGAAATAATTTCATTAAGTTTTTTTATTTCTTATTTTCAAAAAATAAGTCATTTGCAAATCGATCAACTAGAAATGTTTTCTAAAGTTCGAATAACGAGATGACGCTAGTGAATGATACATTGAAAATGTACAAAATGAGTATAAATTCATTGGAATTCTAATTGAATAGTTTTGAAATAAAGACTAAATTATATTTCTGTAAATATTTTCAGTAGGAAATCAATTTTAATCTATAATTTGAAATTCAACGTCAAGATTCGTTGATTAAACGATGAGTCATCGACGATTGATCAGCAGCTAAACACGAAAAGAAGAAAATTTTATACGCTGTTGGTTCTTGGCTAGATTTGACAATTAGCTTTTAATATGTCACTTCAAAGTGCCAGTAAATATCTGTCTGAAGGTAGTGAAAAATGAAATATCAGCGAATATTATTTCGATATTTTATTCTGCATAGAATCGATCTCTTCGAATGAAATCGAACGACAATCACCTGAAAAAGTAACAATCAGATCTGTTGTGAATTTTGTTGATTTGGTTCTTTGTTCAGATCGAAGCATTACGTGATCTCTATTCAACATATTTTCATCCGGTGAAATGCGCGTATCGAACGAATTCGAAACGAACCAGTCTAAAGAGAAATTCTGTGACATTATTACGAGAGGTTTGAATACGTTCTTTGGAAGAAAGAAAACAACAGAGAATTTACTTTTCATTTGCAATTAGCGTGAATTAGGTTTTGTAAATTTTCGTCGTTGTGCAAACGCACGACATAAAACAATCGATAGGTATTGGATTTACTTTCGGCATATTGTTCATCTTATCGATTATTTTTGTGTTTGTTTGTTTCTTTTTTTGTTTGGATTGCTACCAAATAAAGGCGAAATTATTGCATCGATCGCACAGCCAACATTTTGTGGACAATTTTCCGAAGATGGACAACGATTTTTCAGTGCTTGTCAAGGTTAATTAAGAGATGAAAACGCAAATATTTGTATCGATGAATCGTATAGATCAACATATTCGTCTTTATGATACATCGACAAGTCGAACATTCGAAAATCTTGCCGAAATTCCTGTTGACGATGTTGGCTGGTCAATATTAGATACTGCTCTATCACCAGATCGAAATAGTGTTGCTTATTCGACATGGTCTCAATCAAGTGAAATGAAAAAAAAATGACATTCGTATAATCTAATCTTTCGTTTTGTTTTAGTCTATTTGGTGACACTCAATGACAATGCAAATCATCGACGAATTATTCCTTTACATTTGCGCCCTGACAATCATAGTTTTTCTATTTTTTCATTGCAATATTCCGACGATGGTTCAGAAATCATCGGAGGATCGAACGATGCGCATGTATATATCTATGATTTAAATAAACAACGACGAACATTACGTGTTCAAGCTCATGAAGATGATGTTAATGCTGTTCGATTTATTGACAATTCGAATTCGTTGATTGTCAGTGGATCGGATGATAATCTCGTTTCGGTTTGGGATCGACGAGCTTTAAGTGAAGATCAACCGAAACCTGTCGGCATATTCGCTGGTCATGCAAATGGTATTACATTCATTCATAGTCGAGTATGAATCTAGTGAATATATTTTCGATAGTTTTTTGTAAAAAAAAACACTTTTTGTTTAGATGGATACACGATATCTAATTTCAAATAGTAAAGATCAAAGTATTAAACTTTGGGATATGCGTCGTTTTGCAAACGAATCAACCATTGAAACAAGTCGAAAATTAGCTAATAATGTCAATAATGATTGGGCTTATCGTTATGATGTATTTGAAGAACAACGTAAGAGAATTATCATTTATTTAATTCTCGAATTATTTTTATTTATCTAGTCAATAATTGCTATATACCAGGTGATCCAAGTGTTCGTACTTATCGTGGTCATTCAGTGACCCACACTCTTATTCGTTGTTATTTTTCGCCTGCATTCACAACTGGACAAAAATATATTATCACCGGTTCATCAAATGGTTCTATTCAAAGTTTGTTTCTTTCAAAAGATTTGTTTTTTGTTTATTATTTTCTTTGTTTGCATTTAGTTTACGATGTGCTTACGGGTGAAATTCGTTTGACTCTATCATCGACTAACAATCCTGAAGCAAATCGAGAGAAATGTATTCGTGATATATCCTGGCATCCATATGAAAATTATATTATCTCAACATCGGTAAATAGTTTCGAAAGTTGTTCTTCTTTTTCTTTTTTTGGTGCTTGAAAATTGATAAGAAAAGAACACAAACATGTCGTAGGTGTTTATCACAACCTAAGACAAGACAGAGAGAGAGAGAGAGAAAAAAAAACGAACTCACTGATAATAAAAATATATAACTAAGATTGAAAATGTTGTATTGTGACGAAACATTCTTTACATTTTAGTGGGATTATCTACGATCTCATGTTCGTTGGACATATTCGAGCGATGAATTCACCGATTCAAAATTGGTCTCACTTCAAACAACAGATTCACCTGTTCGACGTCAATTATTTACATTAGATGAAAGTATGCTGCGGACATTAATCGAACGGAACTATTTCGATGTCGATCTAGATGAATATACGGATGAATCTGTAGAAGACATGGATTCGTGAATATCTTTATGTTTTAAATAATAAATAGTTTTGTTATTTTGATTGATAATTAATGCAGACAAGCAAATTTTAATTATTTCTGTGTTTGTTTGTTTGTTTTTCTATGATCTTTTTTAGAATAAAAAAAAGAAAAGAAAACGTCAATGGTAACTCGACGTGAAACGGCTGTACGTCCACATCAATTTTCTTTATATAATTTATCAGCTAATGAAATCTATTTCGAAGACTACGCAGTTTTTTGTCAGAGTTCAATTAATGATGATCAACAAGCAAAAATTAAAGGTCTCTTAAAAATTTGTTCACGATGTTTAGTATTCGTACCCAATGATATACGTTCACCGATGATAAAAATATTCTATAAAGAAATATCCAAATTTCAAGATAGTGGCAAAAATGATATAAGTTTAACGTCAGCAACAATTATAACATCGAATACGAATAGAAAATCATCGAATAGTTTAAATTTAATTGCTTCATCGGTCGTGCTTATGGCAATCAATGGACGTATTGAACCGTATACGACAATCTATGAAACACATAAATTCTCGTTTGAATTTACTTATACAAATGTTGAAGAATGTTTATCTGTTCTTGGACCATTGTATCGTTCGAGCACATTACCATTTTGTGATCAAGTTCTTATGGTTGAATCGATTGTTCAAGGACGTTTGAAAATGTTAAAATGTGATTATACACGTTTGAAAGATATTTATGAAAAAGTTCTTTTCGAACAGGATACATATGTTATTAAACCATTGATACAAAATCCCGGTAAATGTTTGTTAACTAATCAATGTTGTTATTTTCAAGCATTGAATAATATCAGTGAACAACAACTGATTCAATATGAATTAAAAACATTAGTTAAAATAACAAAACGACGATATAAATTTCGATCGATTGGTTGCGAATTACAATTTCGAATAACTGAAAAGTTTGTTTGTTTGTTTTTTTTCAGGTGAAAATTTGATTGATTTGCTTTTCTTTGAAGACAACGTAAACAGAAGAAAATGGTTTATTTTGTTTTTACAAATGAAAATATCTGTTCGACATTTTACGATCTTGTTCTTGCTCAAACATCAGTTCAAATCGATCCAACATCATTCGAAAATATGACACTTCGTTGGCAGCAAGGTTTAATATCGAATTTCGATTATTTACTCTATCTAAACGATCGAGGTGAACGTTCATTTCATGATTGTTCACAATATCCCGTGTTTCCATGGGTTTTAAGAAATTATACGTCAACTAGTTTAGATCTTAATGATCCTCAAACATTTCGTGATCTAAGTAAACCTATCGGTGCATTGAATATTGAACGTTTAGAACGATTAAAAGAACGTTATGATAATATGTGTTTACCGTCGGATCATCAACGTTTTCTCTATGGTAGTTTCTATTCGAATCCGGGCTTTGTTGTTTATTTTCTTTGTCGATTACATCCGGAATTAAGTTTATGTTTAAATGGTGGACGATTCGATCATCCCGATCGATTATTTCATTCGATAGTCGATACATGGAAAAGGTAGATTAGCAAATTGACGATATTTTTGAAAAAGAACAAGTTTGTATGTGTGTGTTTTGTTTTCTTCTTCAAGTGTTTTAACAAGTGATTCGGATGTTAAAGAATTATTGCCAGAATTTTATATGACATCAGCATTTCATGATAGTGAAGATGACGATGCTGAACATCGTCAAGATGGAGAATTTCTTCTCAATCAATCTCATATTGAATTCGGCATTCGACATGATAGTATTCGTGTCAATGATGTTATTTTACCGCCATGGGCTGAGAATACCAAAGATTTCGTCTATAAAATGCGTTTAGCTTTGGAAAGTGATTATGTTTCTCAACATTTACATGAATGGATTGATCTTATATTTGGTTATAAACAACGAGGCGACGAAGCACGACAAGCTGATAATTTATTTCATTATTTGACTTACGGTGAACCGGCACAAAATTCGAAATTGCAAAATGATTTCAACGAACAATTGTCTGTACAAACGCAGATTTTAGAATTTGGACAAGTACCGAAACAGTTATTTACAAAACCACATCCGAGAAAATTAACGAAACAAGAATTAGATGATTTAGAAAAAGAAAAGGAAAAACTAACGTTAAATGCAGCTTCGTTGAATTCTCAAGATTCAATATTGGATTCATCGGAATCGAATTCCGATCGTCCTCGAAGTCAATCGTTCTCAACGATTGCCGACGGTGAAACGATGAAATTCGAATTCGATTCCGTTTGTCGTCTACATAAATCAGCTATCACACGTATCGTTCCACATCCAATGCATTCATCAACACATTTACTAACAATAAGTGATGATGGTTTCCTTCGAAATTATCTTATCGATCGAATGAAATCCGAAGCATTCTATTTAGTTTCAGTACGTCGTTTAACTTGTTTGAAATCGATTCAAGTTCAATTCGAATACGAAACATCGGATCAATGTTCATTAGCGTTCATTGGAAGTTCTGATCATACGCTCTATGTTTATAATCTAGAAACTGGCACAGCTATATTCTCACAAATATTACACGATGATGTTATAACGGATTTATATATAACCAATCAATCGACACCAACAATATTATGTACATCATCCAATGATGCAACTGTTCGATTTTGGTCATTGGAAAATCTTCTTTCAACGGAAAATAATCAATATAAATTTCAACAAAATTATCATCTACTATCAAAAATTGAAATGCAATATGATATATCATTCGATACGCCGTGTAACTCGATGCATATTTTAGAAGAACATGGACTTTTAGCTGTTGGTTGTCAAGATGGTGCCATTCATTTATGTCATTTTCAAACGGGACAAATTCTTAAACAATTATCATCAGCAACATTGCCGATTCTATCATTAACATTTCGTTCGGATTGTCTTTTTCTTGCTTACTTAACAAGTACAACTATGACACTCGTCGATATTCTATCGGGTACAGATGTTTTTACTCAAAATTCTCCAACCAATGGACATACATTTACATCATTTTTCTACGCATCTCAATTGTTAATCATTGGTTTAAGTAATGGTACATGTGATATTTGGAATTTAAAGTTATGTGAAAAAATTCACACATTACCCGTATGTGATAATATACCGATAACAACAATAACATACAATGATGGTCTCTTCTTTTTTGGTACTGATGATGGTTCTGTGCATGCATATACGCTTGTAAGTCGACATTAATTATTAAATTAGTTGTTTGAAAAAAAAATCAAGATTTTTGTCGAATGAACTATATTCATGATGTATAGAACATAATTGTTTTCTTTTTCTTCTTCGTTATTATTATTCTTATTATTACTATTGTTGTTGTTATTATTCTATTTATTTGATTTATTTTACGAAAAAAAAATGAAAGATAACTAAGAAAAAAGACACGAGATAAGATTAATCGATATTATTATTTTTTTTAATTTGTATGCTTCATTTATGATAATAAATTAAAATTGAACTTTAAAGAAGATTGATGATAAAGATTTTCTACATAAGACGATTATTAGCTATGTTGATTTTTTTTGATAACGCATAAATTTTTTGTTAGTTATATGGCGTGATCGGATAAAAAAAACAAAACACTAGATTTCATTCTGTGTGACTAAGATATGGCGTGATTTTTCGAATACGTCTATGCTTAAATAGATGAATGTTGTAAACGAGAATATAATATAGACAAAAATGAGTGTTGAACCGAAAGAATTTGGTGGTACTATAGGTGCTATTTGTATTATGATATTCTCTCATGTTATACCATTTTATTTTGCTCTATCATTACGATATAGTTCCGGTGGTATTTATTATCCATCATCATTCGATGAATTTATTGATCATGTTAACGAATCATGTTTACCAACATGGACAGCTTTTTTTCTCTATACAGGTTTTTGTCTTTCTCATCTCGTACTTGCAGCTATTCTACCTGGTCCTGAAGTTAAAGGTCTTCCTATTCCAACAGAAAATAATCGACAATATACATATAAATGTAATGCATTAGCTAGTTGGTATTTAACTTTAATTATTCTTCCTATTTTACATCTCACTGGTCTATTTAAAATCACCATCCTAGCCGATCAATTTGGTTCTGTACTTTGTGTAGCTGTTATTTGTAGTGATTTGGTGTCAATTTGTATACATTATCATGCATTAAAAACAAATCAAACATGTCGAATGACTCATTCGCCTATTTATGATTTTTTCATGGGCGTTTGGCTTAATCCTCGAATGAAACTATTCGGACAAGACGTTGATTTAAAAATGCTTGCCGAAGTACGATTATCTTGGTTGTTATTATTTATTCTTGTTGCATCGGCAGCCGTTAAACAATATGAAACATTTGGCTTCATAACTTGGCCAATGATATTTATTTTAATAGCTCAATTACTCTATATCAATGCTTGTATCAAAGGTGAAGAATGTATTCCAGTAACATGGGATATATTCTATGAAAAATGGGGTTGGATGTTAATCTATTGGAATCTTGCTGGTGTGCCATTTGTTTATTGTTTTCAAGCTCATTATATTCTTGTCAATTCACTACGAACACAACAGCCAACAGAAAATATTTCAACCGTATTAATGATAATATTCTTTATTATACTTATTCTTGCTTATTATGTTTGGGATTCATCATTATCGCAAAAGATTCGTTTTCGTATGCAACAACAAGGTATTGATATTGCACGAAATGCTTTTCCGCAAATGCCATGGAATGTTATTCAAAATCCGAAATATTTAAAAACCGAATGTGGTTCACCATTGTTAATCGATGGCTACTGGAAATATTGTCGAAAACCAGCTTATACAGCTGATATTTGTATGTCAACTCTATGGGGATTATCCTGTTATCAATGGCCTGGTCTTTTACCTTATTTCTATCCGATATTCTTTTTCTGTATGATTATTCATCGATATACACGTGATATGGCACGATGTCAAGTTAAATATGGCAAAGATTGGACAACATATTGTCAACGAGTGCCATATGCATTCATTCCTGGACTTATCTAATCGTTTTTTTGTGGTTTTTAGATTATCTTTCGAAAATAAAATAGTTATAGTTTTTTTTATTTGATTTCAAAAAGTGTTTCTTTGTTTTCAAGCAATCGAAGTTGCTGTTGACGTTCGTACATCGTCATTACTTCCACTAGTGATTTGTTCGTCATTTGAATTCTTATATTCATCAGTGATATATTTCCATAGAAGATAGAGTGTCATCAATCGTAAAATAATCATAAAACAACAAAGAAGTATTATAAAATTTCTTTGACTACGAATAAACGGTTGACATGATCGTGCAGATTTATAATCCACAGATCCACATGTTTCAACGTATGTATTTTGAAAATTTTTAAAATCTTCTTCTGTATTTTCACGATCATCTATTAAACAACATCTAAAAATCAGTTCCAATGCATTATTTAGAAAAAAAACAGACAGAAAAAGAAATATGCCGAAACAAACTTGCTAAGTCGAACCATAACAACGATCGGCCCACTGGTTTCTTTGTGATGTTCGATTTGATCAATCAATTGATTTGTCATTTTTGAAACGACTGTTGCTGAATTATGAATATAAGTGACAAAGAAGAGAACAGTTACAAAACACATGCCATAGAATGTTCCATAGGCAAAATAACGACTAGGTCGTTGACGTGCAAATAAAAGATAGAGTACAGCTGTAGTCGCAATGAAATAACAGATATAACAGATAATATAGAGAATTCTCTGTTCAATAGTCAATTCATAAATAAAAACAATGAAACCGAAAAAAAGTCCGAGACAAAAAAGAATTCGAAGAACTAAACGAAGTTGTCGATGTGAAATCTTCATTTTGAAGCAAAAAAAAGAACAAAAATGAAAAACAAGAAGTTAGTTACATGGAAAAGCGCTTCTTTGCCGAGAAAGACAAAAACAATTACTATTCATGTTTCAATATCGGATTTGTCAATTAGTTTTACACGAACATTTTGTTCTGATTAGTACATTTCATTCGTAGAAATATATTAATGAGCAATAAAAAATAAATTATTTCAATAATTAAAAGTGTCAACAACGTAGAAAACATTTCCTTTCTCTTCCACTCGATTATTCATTGAAGATTTACCTTCGACACACTGTATTTAATAGTAATTGTTAAAAAAGAAAAGAGTATAAGATTCTCACGAGAATTAATCTTGTGTTTTTTTGTTCCTTCGTATTTATCTTCACACTTCTTTCTTTTCTATCCGAGAAATAGATATGCTGGATTGGAGACAAACAGATTAGTTTCGAAAGTCACTTTTCAATTATCTTTATTCTTATTGAATTAACAGTCATCTCAGATTTCACATCGATATTCACATGAAAAACTAATTGGTTTTTTGTTTCCATGAAAGGAGAGCCTAACAACCTTTGATTGAACAAAGACAACATAATCAATTTTAATTTTCTTTTGCTTTTGCTTTTGACAAAGAATGATGTATTGAACTGTTGACAGATCTTAAAAGATAGAGAGAATTCACTTGAAAAACGAAATGAAAGAAATAGACACAAGTCATCCTTCTTTTATCGTGACGGAAATGAATGAGTTCGAAGTGCACGTGCTCGACAATATCGATGCCATCGGCTACAATAACAACATCAACAGCATCATCATCATCATGAACTACTCTTTGACGACAAATGAGAAAAAAAAAGAAGAAGAAGAAGAAAGAAAAAAAGAAACAAGAACTTCGAGCATCTAAAATAACAATTAGTTGACGAGAGAAGAAAAGCAGAAGCTTACATTTAATAATAAGACTGCCGTTCTTTGCGACATCAGGTGAATGAGAGTGGATGAGCATTTTGCGAAGAGTATATACGTATATGCATAAGTGGTTCTGTGATTTTCTTCCTTTTTTTCTACTTTTTGTCCTTGTTCTTTTTATACTTATGAATATATATATATGTGTGTGTGTGTCTGTGGGTTTGTTTGTCTGTTATTGTTACTCGTCGTTAACTAAAGAATTGAATGCAAGTTTGTGTCATGCACAAAATAGATCGAATAAAAATCTAAGCACGAACTAATAAACTATTGATGAGATCATCTATATTACCATATATATATATATATATTCCTTTTGATTTTCATATTCTATACACATTCGTAGTTTTAAGGGTTACTGATTTATTGACACAATCATATTTCGAATTTGAACTTTAAACATATGTTTATAAGTAATCACTTTTTGAGAATAGGCATTCATTTCTCTCTTTCACCTAATGACAAGTAAATAAACATGAAATAGAATGTTTTTAATACACATTTCAGAATTCTCCTGTAAAATCTATCAGGCATAATAATTGCTATTTTTGTCATAGTTTGTAGTTTCCGAATGTTGATTAGTGCAACAAGAAGAAAAAAATATATATAAGAGTATTGAAGACGACGACAAGGGAAGATAAGAAAGAAAAACGGGAACATGATTGGTAATTGACAATGTTAGTACTATAGTCTCGTTGAGTTTTTTTTTCCACATTCATAAATAGCCGCACTAACTGACGTTGTGACACAGTTGCTTTTTTTTCCGCTCATTTTCTTTTCTATCTTTTTTTCCTGACTCCATCTCTCTCTTTCTCTCGTCCGTTCATTCGTTTTCCTTCTTCATTTATTTTCTATCTTGTTTTTTAATTCTTTCAACATTCATTTTTTTTCAGTTATACTAGAAGAAACTTAGTTGAATATTTAATGACAATTCTTTTTCGACAAAGAAATTATTGTTTCTTCATCGAGTAACAATAGTCAACTGACAAGTCGAACAATAGCTTAAGTAAATACATTTCAATAAGAATAAGAAAAATCGCTTGACTAATTCTCTTTCTTGTGCAATCTGCACTCACTGATTTTGAGCAGTTTTTTTTTCTTTGTGTTTTTTTCTCGATTGAGCTCGATCTCGTCTGATAAACATGTACGTACTCATTCATCCTTCTTAGTATTCAATGTTTTTTTTTGTTTCACTTTAATAAAATCTCTGTCGTATGAGATAAATCTCGAAAACAAAAACAACACGAATAAGACTGTACTTTTGCTTCGTATGATTCAGAGAACATTAATGAGAATTATAACTGTTTATTAATATATATCCGACTAAATGTCAAAGCAGATAAAAAAAAGGAGAAAAAAAAAGAAAGAAAATGACTCGTCACTATTTTTTTCTTTACATTGATGCTCATTTTACCTAGCAAGCAAGACGCGATACATGCGTTTTTTTTCTTCTAGATTTAATATAATGTGATAATTAATATATTTCTTAACAAAAGACAGCCAGAGAACGAAAGAAAAGAAGTTATTTCTTTATTTAAAGTAGAAAAGAAAGAAGAAACTCAAAATCTATATGGATCAGCCAAATTTATATCCCAAACCAATAAATTCAACATCACTAGCACAAGTCAATACAGATCGGTCATCGATTGTTACCTATGGCGAAGGATACGTTTACACAGGCCCATTAACTCCTCTACAATACGATCTACCATCTCGACCTGAAACATTCAATCAAAATTCATCAACAACACCAAGCACAGCAAATCTCTCATTAGCCTCGTCACCATCAGCGGAAATGATTACTCCTAATCCGACTAATCAATATCAATTTAAAGTGATGTTACTAGGTGATAGTGGTGTTGGTAAGTTAATATGAAAGAAAAAAAAAACAGAACTCTTCATTTTGAATTGATTTCATTGATATTTCTAGGTAAAACATGTTTACTTGTACGTTTTAAAGATGGTACATTCCTTGCTGGCAGTTTTATAGCAACTGTAGGGATCGATTTTCGAAATAAATTAGTAACACTTGGTGATAAAAAAATTAAATTACAAATATTCGATACAGTAAAAATTTGTTTTTCTTAAATAGAATTAAAACGTTTTTGGTTTGTTTTCAGGCTGGTCAAGAACGTTTTCGTTCTGTGACACATTCGTATTATCGTGATGCGAATGCACTATTATTACTCTATGATGTGACATCGTATTCATCATTCGAAAATATTTCAGCTTGGTTAAGTGAAATAAAAGAATTCGCTCATGATGATGTTATCATAATGTTAATTGGAAATAAAATTGATAAATCGCAACGTGTTGTTTCGAGAGAAGCTGGCGAACGTTTAGCACGTGACTATGAAGTTAGTTTTCTTGAAACATCAGCTAAAACAGGTCAAAATGTTGAATTAGCATTTATGGCTACAGCTCAAGCTCTATTAGATAAAGAATTAACGCGAAAAACTGCTCATAATGGCCATTTTTCACTCAATGATATGATGAAAATACCGGGTATGTCATCAACGAATAATAATCGAGATAATTCGTATAATATGTCAAATGCTTCTCGATCGAACGGTTGGTGTTGTTAGAAGAAGAACAAAAACAAACACAAAACGAAATTTAATTCATGTGTAATATAAAAGAAAAAAAACAATTTTTAGTTGTGAATGTTCCATTTCTTTTTTTTTGTCATTCGTTTTAATCTTTTCTGTCAATAATAAATTGTATCAAGGTAAAAAAAAAGCAAATTCCTCTAATTTAGATTTTGTTTATTTGATAAAAATATATCTTAGCTTTTGAAATTTAAACTAATCAACGGAAACGGAAGTTTCTCGACATTTTCTTTCTACTATATAGGCATTGTTTATGAGAAAGATAAGAGTACTGAATGGGTTCAATCTTGTTTGGTAATTAGTTTTATTATTCAGTTGACAATTTCTTCAACATATTTAATATAGCTTTTTTTTCTATTAAAAAAAATTAGTAATGAGTGTACAATTATTTATTCATGTCAAAGATCAATTGAATACAATTCGATCTAATTTTGTTTTTGTTCAATCGTTTGACTTTTAATATAAAATCTGCATATTAAAACTTTTCTAATTGATCACTCGAACCTGATGAAATAATAAATTTAGAACGTTCATTAGCATCTAAAAATACATTGATAGTAGACTATAATACTTAAGATTCCATATTATCTTAAATATACCTCAGTTCCGCATTCTTTCAGAAACAAACATAACATTGACGTCATTGATTTCTATTTCAATAATTAAAATTTTAGCATGAGAAATATTATCAATGAATACGTACGTTTGATTTTAATCTCGAAATTGAAACTAATCTATTTTTAAAACTAACTAATTATTATTCAGTTTTCAAATTAAAAAGAAAGATCTTGCGTTCAGTTATTCTTAGCATAGATTTGCTTGCATCATGAAACACCATTATTCTAATAACTGATCTACGAAAAATATAGAAAATTCTTCTTCTCCTTTTGATATACTAATCAATGAAAGATGATTGTCATATTTATCTTTCATCTAACCTCTTCGACTTGTTCACTGTTTATATTTAAATGATGAATGAGTGATTAAAAGCTCATCTCTTCATCTATTTCAATCATGCATATCTCAATTAAAAACTAATAATTCAACTCATTCGATTATATATATCGAAATGGATTAATATAAGAAAAAAAACAACTTTTCGGCAAATAGAATAATGTCATGGTCGTTTGTTTACTACGACTAATGGATCGAGTTCTGCATACATTTGATTCGATATCGAGCAAACTTCATTCCTATGGTTTGATGGAATTCTTTGTTTATCTCTTGAGAATACCGAAAAGATGATGATTATTATCGAAACGGAACGAAACAATTTGTTATTATTATTATTTTTACATGCTAGTTTCTATTTTCCATTGCAAATAGCCAAGGTTAATCAAGTAAAAAAGAAAGAAAAAAATACAAAATGATATCTAATATATTCATATTTCAATTTTTCCTTTCTCGTTTTTTTTTTCTTCTCGTCCGGCATAAAAGAAAACAACAACAACGAAAGAAACAAGAAAAGAAAAAGGAAACACCCAAACAAACAAAAAAGAACGAAAGAGAGAAAGAACTAATAAAAGTAATGTTAGCAAAAGAAAATGTTTGTTGCTGTTTTTTTGTTATTGTCTTGGTTAATTTTGTTCATAAGGCAATCAGAAAAGAAACTCTTTCCCCGCGTTTTTATCTTTCAATCTGACACAACAAACCAACGAGAAAAGAAACAAAAAAAAACAAAACAAAACAAAAAACAATTGAATTTGCGTTTTTTTTCAATAGATAAATGTTTCTCATATGTATACACGCGCACATAAAATAAAATAAAATAGAACGAATGAAAGAAATAATACACGCACACACACGCAATGCAGCGCATCTACAATAAAGCAGAAAGCATTCTCGGGATAAAAAACGATCTAATGAGATAGATTGATTAGTTTTTTGAACGAAAATTGTCGTCATCAAAAAAGTTTAAAGCGTTTTTTGAGATCTATTCGACGCCAATCGGGCAAACGATAGAAATCAGATCGTGCCATTTGGAATAATGTATGAAATTCGTTATCAGACAGATGACGCTGAAAGAAAACAAATACGAAAATAGTTTCATTCAAAAGAACAAACAAAATACCTCTAGATGATCTCGATCAACATCTGACGGTAAACGTTGCTTTGAACTAACTTTTAATTGTTCATATGGATACAATTTTGGATTGTTCATTATTGTCGGTGCCGAACGTGTTGAAGGCGCATGTTGAGATTCAATATATCGACGATCACCGCCACCGCCAACATCGATTGTCTAACCAAAAGACCAGTCAAATAAAATGAAATGAAAATTCGAAAAATGAAACTACATACTTTTACTGATTTGTTGTGATCACCATCATGTGAATCTAAACGAATGAAAGAACGAAATTGAATTTATCGATTTTGTTTTTATTTAAACGAAAGTAATTTACAATATGAAGTAGTCGTACCGAGATCCGTTGAATCTAGATCGCAACTTCTTTGCATATCGAGACAAGTTGGTAATGTTTGAGCTTTAGGTGATAATGTTAAACCATAACCTGGTCGAAGAGCTAAAAATCAAAAGTCAAGGTTTTATCGAATAAGACGCGAAGACAGAAAATAAAAAGAAAAAGCTGTATATATTTTTTTTTGGTTTTAGTATAAAGATGAGAAAAAAGGGAAAACGATGCATGAATAAGTGCATGAATAAGATCAAAATTTGGATTTATCTGATCAAACCTGGTGATCTTCTGACGAAATCATAAGCGATAGGACCTAAATTGTTCGATTTTGTTTGTATGAGCAACGAGAGAGAACAAGCAATAGGAAAAGCTCGATTTTCGTTCGATTTTTTGCTTACCTTGTTGTTGATATCTCGGTAGGGTAACACGTTTTCCACCGGCGGGTGTCGTCGATATCGATGTTGATAGGCCCGCAATACTATCATCGGCGTTCGTTGTTGATGATGAATGTGTATGAACACGTCGTGATGGTGACGCAAATTTCGGTGAATCGAAACGGCAACGTCGCGGTGGTTCGACAGCTGCCGACGGCGAACGTGATGCTTTCCATGGATCGAGTGGTAATTGTCGTGCGATAAATTTCTCTTGCGTACGTAGATCTTCGAGTAGAGCATGTGCCATGCCCGATGTGTCTTTTAGTTTGGTCATAATCGTTATATCTTTTTCTAATTGTGGATCGTAACGAAGTTCGTTATCAGTTGTTTCGTCATCGTCATCGAAATTTGCACTTGTTATTGTTATGTCATCGGTTAGCGTTTGCTGTTGATCGATGATTGTAGGAACAGGCGATGAAGGTGATAATGTATGTGCAGTAGGTGCGGTTTGACTGTGATGTTGAGATCGATGTGAACGAGATTCAGTGCGAGATTCGCTTCGACTACGATGAGATTTCATGAGTTCAGGCACGGCTTGAATAGCAATAGGTGCTGGCCAATCGAGGGATTCGATTTTTTTCGGAGCTGTTGGATCAGGTATGAAACCACCTGAATAACGCGAGAGAACGATAGCTTCGTCATCGGCAGATGTGTCTTGTGGACGAGCTGGAGATCCCGATGTACGTGATGATGTTTTGGTTGTCGAAGCTATTGATTGTGTCGATAGGGGAGATGATGTCGGAGGTACAGAACAATGGATTTTACGAATTCGTGTTTGACCTTTAGAAGAAGACAAACAAAACAAACTTGAATGATGGACAAAATAATAGGTTTTCAACTGACCAGTGACTAAGGCTTTCATGCCTTTTTTGGTTCCTGGTAAACTGAATGCTTGTGTTCGATTGTATGAAAAGCCGACTAAAAAACATAATCAAAAAACATGTCAATGAACTTTTCATCATCATCATTATTGTCGTCGTCTTGTTCTTCTATTCAATGTCATTTTTCTTTTGGTATGTATGGTTTAATCTGAGATTTTATTATTCAACTGTGATATTTAACATATGTCGTCTCGTATTTCTGGTATTAGTCAAAAATCATATTGAAAAGCAGTCAGATAACAATTGACGGAAATTTTCTTTTTCTTTTTGCTTTTTTCCTAATCTCAATCAAATATAAAAAGAAGGCCCTTTACGTGACGTATAAACAGACGAGAAGATATATGTATATATACAGAGAGATATATACGTATATACTCTTTCTTCCTATCATATATACACGTAGAGCCGATTAGACGGTCGTATATGTATCATGATCGCCTGCAGACAATGTGCCACTTAGCAATTGCTTTTGGACCTTTCGATGAGAAGGAGACAGAGGGGGAAACGAGAGCGAGAGGTTCATTTAAATTGCATCATCAATCGCATTTATCATCTGTAAAATTGACTATATACTGTGATCAAGTGAACAATGTGCATACGTGCAGATGTATCCTGAATATGAGACTGACGGATATAATTGAATTACGATCCTCTCTATCTGTCTAATTGAAGCAAGAGGGGCAAAAAAAAACTAGAAGAAAAATCGCTATTTGTATCGACACATGACAGGACTAATAGAATCCTGTTGTTGTTTTTCAATTGCATTCAATAATGAGACAAAATCTTCGAAGATTAATGTCCTACCCATTTCTTTTCGTAGAGCCATTTGTTGATAGTGATGCGGCTGGTGAAGCATCAACATTGTCGATTGTTTGAAGTATACTATGTCCTCGTCGTCTTCTGATCGTTCCAATGTTAATAGCACTTTCGCACTGATCGACAGAAGACAAAATTGTTTTTTCTTCTCTATTTCTTTCTATACTTCTCCTCGTCGTCGTCGTCCTCCTCGCCGTTTTTTTTACCAATTTCTTTCTCCTTCTTTCTCGTTCTCTGATTCTTTCTTTTTTTCGTTCTTTTACAACTCTATATTTTATTTATTAAGCATGTTTTCTATGACGTTCATCATCGTCTCTATTTTTGAGCTCTCGTATCGAAAGCACTTCAATATGCCTTGTTCTTCTGTTCCACCATAACAAGGTCATCCGGTTGGCTACACGCGTATATCTTTCCTCTCTCTCGTCTTCAACAATTGTTCGTTCCGAGTCTAGCTCGTTTCTTCTTCTTTCTATCTAATTTTTTTTCATGCGTTCTCAACTGTGGAAACATATGAGCAAGAAAGAACGAAAGAAAGAAAGAAAAAAAGATTGATTGAATCCTATAATCGGATGAAGGCGTACGTATCATATATACAGTTCAAAATGAAACCATTGAATGAAGAATAAAGGGCGTGTCCACCTGCTGATTACTCAATCGTTCTTGCTCTTTTGTGTCGCGTTTTTTTCTTCTAGTTTCTCCTTCACATTTTTTCTCGTTAAGCCATGTAATCGATATCATCGTCATTGCAAAGGCAAGGCAGTAACAGAAGTTTCATCGTCACCTTTCAAGCGAAACAAATAATTATTGTATTGAGTAGCTTTTTTTTGTGGCCTGTTTCTTGCGTCATTACTGTTCGCTCTCATCCTTCGTTACACAACGAAATCGATCATCCAAGCAAATCTTATTCATCTCCCAACTGTATATTCAATCGTTTTTGTCCTCGGATAACGACAAGTGTTGTCTTACTAACTAAACTCAAGAGAATACTCGTTCGAGGTTTTTTAATCAACAGAAGAAGAAGAAGAAAAAAAGAACGGAACCGATTAGTTTACTTGGACGATGAAAATGGGGCGATTTTGTATGTGAAGCGATATGATCACCAGCTCGTTTCATGTAACCCATATTTTCTTCGCCATTGATATAACCAGATGTTAGAATTCGATTGAGATCACTTGCACCAATTTGACTTGGCGATGTTGTGCCTGTTGTTGTCACATTATAGCTCTTGAAAAAAACACAGAAGAAGAAGAAAATGAATGCAAATTGATTGTATTTGTATTTTCAATTTTGTCTACAACGAATGTCAACACTCGAAATGTTTTATTAGTCAAGTGGTAATGATATAAGAGCGTATTAGAATTTTAGTTGCTCGAAACCTTTCAAACTCGCAATCACCTTTCGATTTTCGTATGACGAAGAAGAAATAGACGAAGATGTTTTTGTCTAGAATATTTTCTTGTTCAAATAAAGACACGCTCAAATCAGATATTTGTTTGAACATACTTTATGAGTTGGTAAACTAGATAGAACAGTATCAGTTAGATCACGGGGACTTGGTTCGCTTGAATCGCACGTAAGTAATAATTTATCAGATGGATTCTGTGTAACATCGACATGAATTTTAGTTGTTTGATCTGGTGTTGCATGCAATGTTGAACGATGTTTATCATGTGAAGATATTTTAAAACCACCCGATTCTTGTTCACGTTGATACTGTTGTTTAGCCGATTTATTCAAAAGATTTTCTTTATTTTCATTTCTAATGGGAGTTTGTTGAGACTGTTGTTGTTGTTGTTGCTGCTGCTGCTGCTGCTGTTTGTCTTGTTCGTGCTGATCTTGTTGTGTAGGAACATCGGACTTTTTTATTTTTCTAATCAAAATAATTCATTGAAGAGAATATTTAAATAAATGTTTATAGCTTACTTCTTTTTCAGAAACGAGAACATGATGACAATAAACAAAACGTTTCTATAAAATAAAATAAAAATATATATATAGAGAGAGAGAGACAGAAGACAAACGATACGAATTCATATTAGTTTATGAAATAACAAACAACAACAAAAAGAAGAACTAAAAAAGAAATAAACTTGTCTAATCTAAACAATCTATCTTCGTTATTATTATTATTGTTGTCTGGTATCACTTATTCTACTCTTGATTCACATTCGGTACTTTTTCTTTTTCTCTTGATATATGTACATACTTTTCATCGATATAGATTTCAAGACAATGAGCAATGAAGAAAAAAAATGAAGAAGAAGGAGAGTAATACGAACAAGAGAAAACGACTATGAATGAATATATATACATATATATATATATATGTATATGAAAAGAAGAAATCGACCGAATGAGTAATATGAAAAGCACCTACCAACTGGTTGTTTGTATTATTACTGTCGTCGATTTTTCTCGTACGAAGTAATCGAAGAAAAAAAAAGAAGAACAAGCAGCAAAAAACGTACTTGTCTTCTCTTTCTCGTTATTCTTGTTCTTTTTCTTCTTCTTATTCTGCCCGTTTTTGGAGAGCAAAACGATGCAACATAGTAAGAATAATGATAATAATAAATAAGGATGATCGACGCTGCATCGATAGTTATCTCATAATGTTCTATACGAGTTTTGCATCGATTAGACGACAACAATCATAAAAAAGCAATAGAAACGCCAATACAATGGCAAGTGATGATGAGTATAATAGCAGTTGTATTTCATATGGAGACGATCTATACAATCTCGAGCTGATTTGATCTGATCTATTCGTATAGAACTATTGGCATGTTAGGTGGCAGCGTTGGCATCATCTGATACCAATGTCAGTAGACAGAATGGAAGTATGATGGAGGCGTATATCTGGCAGATATTTTCTTTCTCGTCTCTTCTTAGTTTCGACCGGCGTCTGTCGATAAACAAAGAATGATGTGCCTTTTCTTTGCTTCTCTTCTCTTGTTCCTTTTTTTTTGTTTCTTAGTTGGACAACTATGCCTGTAGCATAAAGAGATCCCATTTATATTGGTATGTTCTACGTGCATATATATATACTATACCGGATAGGTCACAGACACATACATACACACACACACACACGCACACATACAACAGTCTGCTGTTCGTTTTCTCTTGTTTCGGGTCTCGACGTCGTCGTCTTCTTCTGTAAATAGGAGGAGGAAATAATGAAGTGACATACATACATATGTTCAAGATGACAAAGAAGAAAAGCAGTTCTCGGACTTCCTTCGGTGTCACCGTCATCAATTAAAATATTGTTTATATAAATACAAATACATATGTACAGACATACATATGTATCAAATTCATTCAAACATTTTTACACGCTTCATGCTCTCGTATACACACACATACACACATACGCACACAACTATATATGCAATCGATTCAAAAAAAATGAAAGAATGCATGTGTAACATTCGTAAGAGGCTACGTGAACGCTTATCACTATTATGCAAATGCATAGATACGTTACGTGTCAGTCATCAACGCATACGTAAATTCATAAAAGAAAAAGAAGTGAATTTTACATGCCAATCTCATAGGATTTCATCATTCTATCGTTTTTTTTCTCTTTCATTTCATTTACCTAATCGATATGTATATCTATATATTAAATTGAATTCATGATAAAATCATTGATTTATTTGCATTTCGAATTGTATTAATATAATATTGAAGATGATTTGAATTTAGATTAATGAAGAAACAAGAAAAAAAAATTGAAGAAGAATTTGTGAATAGGGAAAAAAAAGCAGCAACTGAATTGTTATCTTGATATATCTTATGCGCTCAAACGAGCGTACGAACGAGAGAGACAGAGAGAGGCATAGCAAGAGAATTTTTTTTTCGTTGCCATAATCCTTACCTTTATATCCTCTATTAAAGAACAAATGGGAATATGTTGTTCTGTTTATGGGAATGCAATTCTTGTGTGAATGAAATATTTCATAAGTATTTATGTAAATATTTTACAAGAAAATAAAACGAAAAAACTTCTCGAATATCGAATCTGAATTGCAGCGACATCTAAATCATTGAAATAGGCATTTTTATTTCATTTGCACACTGAACAAATCATCGAAAAAATTTGAAAAGGTTTTTTTTCTCCTTCATTTCCT
>ERZ778023.1826-NODE-1826-length-30257-cov-5.396662_pt1 | contig 30257 bp, 27 predicted proteins | sample MGYA00375753_ERZ778023 | MGnify/ENA primary metagenome ERZ778023 (study PRJEB29350, sample SAMN05389822) | bioreactor metagenome | isolation source: Ammonium sulfate bioreactor | place: South Africa: University of Cape Town | collected 2014-04-04 ... | reverse complement strand
GGCCGCCGTTCACATCCGTTGCCTGGCTATCTGGCTTTCATTCTCGTGACGACACCATTTAGCTGAAGGAGAGGTTTTTTATGCCCGCCGCCGTCGCGGCGTTGAGGACATCCATGATGCGCTCGTGGCGGCTTTGCGGATCGGGGCGCACGATGACGGGGTCCTTATCGCCGAATTTGGCCACGGCGTCGGAGAGCTTCGCTTTCAGCTCCGGCAGGTCCCGGCTGGCCAGAGAGTCGTAGACCTTGTTGTTCATCTGCACCCTGCCGTCGGGAAAGATGTCGATGATGAGCGGGACTTTTTCCACGTGGGAGGACGTCCCTCCGCTCGGGAGGAGCACGGTGAGTTCCTTATTGATGACCTGAGACCCGGCGGCGGCCATGAAAAACAACAGGAGGACGAACACGACGTCCACCATGGGCGCGATCTGAAAGCCGACGTCTCCTTCTTCCGAGGAAATGTTTCCAGCCATAATTCTGAGGGATTGGCTGGACCTTAGCGGGAAGGGCCACCGAAGTCGAGAAAGCAAAACGCCCCCGCCCGGTGAAGGACGGAGGCGTTGGAAAAGCAAATTTCCCGGGCGTTCCGCGTCTAGCTGAACGTGAGATTCTTCACCCCCGAGGCGGCCGCGGCGTTGAGCACGTCGATGATGCGCTCGTGCTTGGTCTGCGGGTCGGGACGGATGATGACGGGGTCCTTGTCGCCAAACTTGTTGATCGTGTCGGCGAGCTTGGTCCGGAGCTCGGGGAGTTCCCTGCTGCCGGGATTGTCATAGACCTTGTTGTTCATCTGCACCTTGCCGTCGGGGAAGATGTCGATGATGAGGGGAGTCTTGGGAACATCCGGCCCGGCGGCCGCCTTGCCGCTGGGGAGGTTGATCGTCAACTCCCGGGGTTTGATCTGGGAACCGGCCGAAGCCATGAAGAAAAGAAGGAGCACGAACACGACGTCCACCATCGGAGCGATCTGGAATCCGACATCTCCATCTTCTGATACACCACCACCTGCCATAGTCTTAGTCTCTCTGGTTAATGATTAGCCCTTGCCGCCATCCTTATCGACCACGGAGAACGTCACGTTGCCCACTCCGGCGCGGCCGACGGCTTCCAAAAGGGAGCGGATCGCCTCATACTTGACCTGCTTGTCGGCGCGCACGAGCACGCGGTACTGCGGGTTGCGATTCACTTCATTGGAAAGCATCGCCGCGATCTCGTTCATCGAGGGGTTCTTTTCGTTCACCTCGAAGGTCGTTGCGTTATTGATGGGGTTGAAGAGGATGTTGACGATCATCTGCCCCCCCTTGATCGGCTTCGGGTCTTTGGCCTCCTTGGCGACCGGGAGGTCGACGTCGGTATTCGACTGCAGCACCTCGGTGGAGGTGATGGACATGAAGAACACCAGAAGAACGAGGAGAATATCGATCATCGGGGCGATCTGGAATTCCGGATCGGCCTCGGGATCGGCTTTGCGGACTTTCTTTTTGCCGCGCCTATGAGCCTCTTCTGACATCGGATGCTATCAGGCCCACTCGAGAGTGGCGCCGCAATGCGGGCAGGGGTTCTGGCCGGGCTGGATGGCTCCGTTGCAGACGGGGCAATTTGTGGTGAGGGCGACCGAGACCTTGCGGGAGCGGCCTGCGCCGGTGACGGGGGCTCCGGCACCTGCCTCAAAGTTCTCACCGATGCGGACGCCGCCGAGTTCGTCAAACGGGATATCCTCGATGAGCTGGTTCAGCTTGTCGTCCGCATTGACGAGCACGATGGTCGCGCGGTTGCGGAAGTAGTAGTAGAAAATGAAGGCCGGGATGGCGATGAAGAGACCGCTGGCGGTGGCCATGAGCACTTCACCGATACGGGTGGCGAGGAGGCGCGGGTCCGACACACCGGAGGAACCGAGTACGGCGAACGCGCCCATCATTCCGATAACCGTACCGAGCAGTCCGATCATCGGGGCGACAACTCCGATAACGGAGAGGTAGCTGTTTTTGGTCTTGAGGACCTGGGCCTCGCGGAGGCCGTGCTCGATGAGGGCGGTCTCGACGGCTTCCTTGCCACGACCGACGCGCTCGAGGGCGCCGCCGAGGACGAGGGCGATGTAGGCCTTGTTGGCGCGGCAGATTTCCCAAGCTTCCTGGTAGTTGCCCGCATGGATGGTGGAGCGAAGCGACTCAAGGAGAGCGGCGGGAGCGAGCTGCTCGTCGCGAAGGACGAGGAAAAGCTGGATGATGAACGTCACCATCGTGATCGAGGTGCCAAGGATGGCGAGCCAGATCATGACGATGAGCGGGCCACCCGAGAGAATGACCTGGATGATGTTGTGGGATTCGGCCGGTGCGCCCTCGGCCGCATGGGCTCCGCTCACGGCGGCGAGAGCGATGAGCGCGGTCAAAACGGAACGCAACAAGGTACGGGAACTTTTCATAGATGGAATCACGAACGGGAAGGGACGGCGGTTAGGGAACTATCACTTGCTTTTCTTTGACGAGAATATCTGCACGCTCGCGCGCCTTGGCAACGACAGCCTGATCTTCGTAGAACAGGGTCACGGTGCTCAGGTAATCGCGAAGAGCCTCGGGAAGATTCCCCTCGGACTCACGGATCACTCCCATCAAAAAGAAAGCCTGGCCGTACATGGCTCCCTTGCCCTCGGGGGCAAGAGTGACGCCCTCGGCCTCGGCCACGATCGGCTCGAGCTTGGCCTTGGCGGCGGCGTAGTCCTTTTTCTCGACCGCGAGGCGGGCGAGGCCGATGTCGGACTGGGCGGTGGAGCCGGGGTAGGCTTTTTGGAACGCGGCGAAGGCGGTCTCGGCGGCGGGCACCTGATTCAGGGTGAGGTAAATGTCACCGAGGAGGGCGGAGGCGCGCTCGGCCCACGGAACAGGCAATCCCTGGAAGGTATCGACGGTCGACTTGATGAGCGGCAGGGCCTGGGCGGCATTGCCTGCATCCCAGGCGGCGAGGCCATCGGTGTAGGACTTGGGGGCCTCCTTGGAGATGGAGGCGGCTTGATCGAGGGCGATGGAGGTTTCGACCGGGCCGACCTTGATCTTGATCTTGCCGGCGGCGACGCCCAAAATCTGGCCTTCGCTGCGCACTCCACTCTTCTGAACGACGACGTCCTGAGCGAATACGAACGACCCGCAGGCCATGAGGGCCAGTAAAGACAGTATCCATGTACGGGGGGACGCACTTGCTTTCATCCGATAACTGCTTTAATCACAACTCTCCCGCAAATCAACAGTTTCGCAGCCCTTTTTCATGTTAACGACTCTCCGCACCCACCAGCGCAAGCTCTTCCTGATCATCACCGTCGTCGTAATCGTGGCCTTCGCATGGCTTTACGACCCGGGCAACATGAAGCAGTTCCAGTCCAGCGGACTGGTGCAGATTTACGGAAAAACACTCACGCAAACCGATATCGATCGAGAAGTGAGAAATTTCAGTCTGGCGCGTGCGCTGGGGCAATTTGACCTCTTGTCGGAACTCGGCGGCCTCTCGCAGAACCAGCAGAAGGCAGTGGAAGACTTTATTTTCAACCTGCTGGTCCTGCAGCACCAGGCCGGATTGCTCGGCGTGGAGCCGACAGCGGAGCAGATCGCCTCGCGCATCCAGACGCTGCCGGTCTTCCAGACCGACGGAAAGTTTGATTTTCAGAAGTACTCGACCTTCGTGCGGGAACAACTCATGCCGCGCGGCTTCACCGAGGTCCAGCTCGAGACGGTGGTGCGCGACAGCCTGCGGTTGGAAAAGATCAAGGAATTCATCTCGGCTCCCGCGACGGTGGGCCAGGGCGAGGTGGAGGAGGCCCTGAGGATCTATCAAAAGGTGGACGTGCAGGTGGTGCGCTTCCCTGAGGTCACGGGTGACGCAGCCGCGGTGGCGGAGGAGGAGATCAAGGAGTTCTTCGACCGGAACAAGATGACCAGCCCGGAGACGCGGGTGGTGAGGTTCGTGGAGTTTTCGCTCCCGGCGGATGCGGCCAGCCAGACCGACAATGCGAAGAAGGTCGAGGTCATGCAGCAGCTCGCCGACAAGGCGGCTGCCTTTGCCGAAAAAGCGATCGGCGGCTTTGACACGGCGGCCCAGCAGGCCGGGCTGGCGGGGCAGACCTCGGCATCCTTTGACAAGATGGGCTGTGCCCGGGAAGGCGTGGCCATTCCCGAGCTGCCGGAGATCGCGCCGCAGGCCTTCCTGCTGAACGACAAGACGCCAGTGAGCGACGTGGTGCAGGCTGGAGACAAGTTTTTCGTGCTGAAGCTCGAGACCGTGACGCCGGAGCGTCCGCTGACGCTCGACGAGGTGCGCCCGATCGCGGAGGCCCGGCTGAAGCTGATCAAGGCCGAGCGCCTCGCCACGGAGGGCGGCCAGCAGGCCGTCGCCAAGCTGCGCGAGGCCGTCGCCGCAGGCAAGCCGCTCCAGGAGGCCGCGCTGGCCCTGGGGCTGAAGGTCGACACGCTGACCGGCCTGGAGCCGCAAAAGCTGCTCGAACAAAACATCCCGTACGAGGCGGTGAAGCTGACGCTCCTGCTCCAGCCCGCGCAGTTGACGAACTACATCCCGACGGCTGATGGCGGCGTGGCGCTGTATCTCCAGTCGCGCGCCCCGATCGACGGACCCATGGAAGACCAGCTCAAGCAACGCATCTCGGTCACGCAAGACCTGCTCACGGGTAAGCGCAAGCTGCTCTTCCTGAGCTGGCTCGACAATGCCCGTGAGGCGGCCAAGATCACACCTCTCGGCCAGGCTCGCTAAAACACATGACGCAGAATGCCGCGGCGGCCGAGTTATTTGAGGACGCGACGGGCGACATCGCCCTGGGGGACCTCGACGCCGCGGTGGAGAAATACCGGCGCTGCGTCGAGCTGGACCCCGCGTACTTCGACGCGTGGCACGCCCTCGGCATGGCGCTGATGAAGTCTGGCCGGTATCCCGAGGCCATCGAGGCCGGACTGAAGGCGGTGGACCTGAACCCGAACGACCAGCTCGCCTGGTCGAGCCTGTCGCTTTTCTACGTCCGCAACCACCAGATCAAGGAAGCTGAGTCGGCGGGCGTCAAGGCGCGCATCCTCTCGTGGGGCGGCAAGATCCGCAAGGACGACGCCCCGGAGCAGCAGCAGCAACCGCAGCAGTAGGCCTCGCGCCTACTCGATGAGCTGGCTGGCGAGGTCGTCGGCCACCATGCGGCCCTTGCGGGTGAGCAGCCAGCGGCTGCCGGAACGCGCGAGGTAGCCGAGGGAGGCGAGTTCCGCGGTCTTTTCCTCCGGGACGAGCCCCGCCTCGACGCCGCGATCCGTGCGCAGGGAAAAGGCCACCACCTCGGCCTGCCGGGTGGCGGCATCGACAGCCTCGATGAAATCCGCACGGGACACCCCGGCATTCACCCTGGCCACGTAATCCGACGTGTCGCTGACGTTCTTCCAGCGTTCCCCGCCAAAGGTAGAAAAGGCGCTGGGGCCGAGGCCGATGTAGTCCGCACCCAGCCAGTAGGCGAGATTGTGTCGGCATTCGCGGCCCGGGCGGGCGTAGTTGGAAATCTCGTATTGGCCTTAGCCCGCGCCCTCGAGCGTCTCCATGGTGAGCTCAAAAGGGCGGCGTCGACCTCGGGGTCCTGGGAGAACTCCCCCCGGCCGAGGCGGAGGAAATATTCCGTATCCTCCTCGTAGGTGAGGCAGTAGGCGGAAACATGCTGCGGCTGGAGGGCGATGGTCTGGCGCAGGGTGTCGACCCATTGGTCCACGCTCTGGCCGGGGATGCCGAAGATGAAATCGAGGTTGATATTGTCAAATCCCGCATCGCGCAGGATGGCATGGCTGCGGAGGGCCTGGTCCTTGGAATGCACGCGGCCCAAAGTCTCCAACAGGCCGGGGTCCCAGCTCTGCACGCCCATGCTGACACGGTTGACGCCCAGTTCGCGCAGGCGCGAGGCTTTTTCCAGCGAGACGGTGGCGGGGTTCATCTCGATGGTGAACTCCTCGAGACGGGAGAAATCCATGCGCTCACGGAGGCCGGAGATGAGGTAGTCGAGCTGCGAGGTCGAGAGCGCGGTGGGGGTGCCTCCGCCAAAGAAAATGGTGCGCGGCTGGAGCCGGTCGCCCCAGATTTCCGCCTCGCGGAGCACCGCATCGAGGAAGGCGCGGGTCTTATTCCGATCACTTGCCTCCTTGTAAAAACTGCAATACGGACACACCTTCGGACAGAATGGAATGTGCGCGTAGAGATGTTCGACCATGGCTGAGGGGCCACGGTAGCAGAAAATGGGCTGTCGCGTGGATGTTTTGTGCAGGGATTGCAGGCGGAATGGCGGCGGCCCAGTCGGACATGCCTCCCCCGCCCCCGAAATCCAAGGTGTATTACGCGATCGACAATGCCGCACTGAGCCAGGGAAACCGGGCCAGCGCGCGCACGGTGCAGCGCATGGTGGACTCCCTCATCTGCAATCTCGCCCAGAAGCCGACGGTCGCCCAGGCCTGGGCGAAATACGTCACGCCCTCCGACGTGGTGGGCATCAAGGTCTCCGCCAGCGGGCAGGCCACGAGCGGCACCCACCCCGAGGTGGTGGATGCCATCGCGCGCGGGCTGATCGAGTCCGGCGTGCCGCCGCGCAACATCATCGTGTGGGATCGCAATATCGATGATCTGCTGGCGGCGGGATTCCGCAAGGACACCACGCTCTACATGCTCCAGGGCATCGATCCGCAAAACGGTTACGACCAGGACGCACAGGTGAGCGCCCCGGTGCTGGGCAAGCTCATCTGGGGCGACAGCCAGTTTGGAAAACGGGAGGGAGCACGCATCACCGACCTGCTCTCGAACGGCGACCAGCTCAGCAGCCGGAGCTTCTTTGCCAAGGTGCTGAGCAAGTCGGTGACCAAGGTGATCAACGTGCCGTCGATGACGGACAGCTTCATGACCGGGATCAACGGCGGCATCGTCAATATGACGGTCTTCAATCTCGATAACTGGCGGAGGTTTGGCCAGGCCTCGATGGATGGAGGATCGTATCTCTCGGAGGTTTACGCCGACGAACTCGTGAAAGACAAGGTGGTGCTGACGATGATGGATGCGCTCGTGATCCAGTACGCAGGAGGGCCGATGCCAAACCCGAACTTTGCGGTCAACAACTTCACCATCTTTGCCAGCACGGACGTGATCGCGATCGACGCCACGGCGGTGCGGCTGATCGACGAACTGCGCAAGGGCAGCAAGCTGCCGTCGATCAAGCCCGCATGCGCCTGGATCGAATCGGGCGCCCAACTCGGCCTCGGACAATTCTCCGAGAGCCGCACAGAGCTGCTCCGGGTGGGAGTGGAAGCCCTGCGGTGATGCCGGAGATCGACTGGCGGCTGCTGCGCGAGGTGTCGCGCTCGTTTTACCTGACGCTGCGCCTGCTGCCCGACCGCGTGCGACCGACGATCGCCCTGGCGTACCTGCTGGCGCGCCTGTCGGACACCAAGGCGGACGGGGCGAATTCCGATTCGGAAAGGGAATTGCTCGCGAGGGAGGAGGAGCTTCGCACCGCGCTGAAGGCCAGCGAGGATCGTGAGGAAATCGCCTCGGTATGGGCAACAATTCAGGAAGGTCAGGATTTTGACGGTTCCCGTTTCCCGCCTGGCGCTCCGCCGCTAACCGCCACGGAACTCGATCGCTACACGTATCTCGTGGCGGGCTGCGTGGGGGAATTCTGGACCCGCGTTTGCGCGAAACACCTGCCTCACTACACCCGGCTGCCGCAGGACGAGATGCTCGAGGCGGGCGTGCAGTTCGGCAAAGGGCTGCAATACGTGAACGTCCTGCGCGACCGGGTGGCCGACGCCTCGCTCGGGCGCACGTACATCCCCCCGGAGGCGGTCAATCACACGCTCGCCATCGCGCGCGGGCATCTGCTCGGGGGCGCGAAATATGTGAAGGCGCTGAGGATTCGCCGCCTGCGCATGGCCTGCGCCCTGCCGCTGCTGCTCGGGCGCGAGACACTGGACCTGATCGAGACAAACCCGGACGCCCTGCGCGTGAAAGTTCCGCGCAGCCGGGTCTGGCTGCTGCTGGCGCGGAGCGTGTTTTTCTAGGCCAAGGCTATTCGTCCGAGGACGGCACGGCCCACTCGCGCAGGATGACGGCGAGGCGCTTCACGCCGGGTTCATCAAGGAGCGAGGCGACCGGGCTGGTCACGCGCTCGACGAATCCCTCGGGAATGGCATTGAGCCAGGCATTTTCCACATCGCGGCCCTGGTCGGAACCGAGAATCACGCCGGCCGGTCCGTCGAGCGGCCCCGGGCGGTAGGCGCGGGTGGCGCGGAGGTGCGCCTCTCCCGCGGGCGTGGCGGGAATCTCACGCTGGGCGGCCTGACCCGAGAAAAGGCGGGTGAACGAACGCAGCCAGACCTTGCCGCCCTGAAGCTCCGGCGGAACGCCAACGAGGGCGAGGTAATGCACGGGGCGGTTCGCCTCGCGAAGCTGGCGGGCCATTTCGTAGGCGAGGAGAGCGCCGTAGCCGTAGCCAACCAGATGGTAGGGACCCACGGGATCGAGATCGACCAGGGCGCGCACGAGCGCGGCCGCCTCGTCCTCGACGGCCTCGTGGCAGGAGTCGGGCTGGTGAAAGCCGCGTGCGGCTGTGGCGTAAATGGTCCAGTCGCCGCGCAGGGTCGCGGCCAGCGAATCATACACGGCGGGATCGCCGCCTGCATCGTGGACGAGGATGAGATTCGGCGTGGACGGTTCGCGGCTGAGCAGGATGAGTGGCTCCCAATCACGCCGCACGGGCTGGGGGGCGGGTTGAGGCGCGGGCTCGGCGGTAGCAGCAGGCTCGACGGGGCGAGCCTCGGGAACCCGGGGCGCGGCGGCGGCCTTCGGGGCGGGTGAGGGCTCCGGTTTCGACTTGGGCTGCGGCTTGGCGATCCGGGCGGGAGTCGGGAGAGCGGAGACCTTCAACTCGCCCACCGGAGTGAGCGGGAAGAGGTCGATCTCCTGGACGAAATCCATTTTCTTCGCAGGGGACACCATCCCGTTGATCTGCTCCAGAGCATTGGCGGGAAGCGCGTCGGACTTGCGCAAAACCCACGCGCCCCGACGCTGGTCGACCTCGGCAACGACGGCATCGAGCACGCCGAGCGCCTGGCGGATATCGGCCTCGGCACAGTTTCCCGCGAGGAAATAAAACGCGCCATGTTCGTCGCGCCACGCCGGTATTTTCCACTCTTGATCGCCATCGAGGAGCTGGATCACGGCCTCCCCCTCAATATGGGGAGGCAGGTCGCGACCGAGGGCGTCGACAAGCGTGACGGACAGACCGGGGGTCGGGAAACCCGTGGCTGGCAGTGTCGCGGCGGAACCACCCTTCACGAATGAGCGGATGCCGAGACCGGCATTCGACACCGGGCTCCAGAAGATGTGGGTGGCGATTTCCTCCCCGGCAAAAGTCAGCCATTCCGTGAAAAGATCCGCGGGCACGGCATCGGCCTCAATGGCGACGGCGCGCAGGGATTCCGGGAGCGTGACGGAGCCTCGACGAAGCTCGGCGAGGAGGTTGCGCCACTGGAGGAGGCTGAGGCGGAGGTGAGTGGGATTCCACGCAAAGCTGGAGGCGACCGAAGCGCTCGGCGGCAGGAGGATCGTCGCACCGGAGGCGAGGGCGGAAAGCAGCACCTCGAGGAATGCGCCGGTGCCGGCGGTGAAATTCAGCGGAATGCTTGATCCCGGGCGCAAACGCCAGCGGGCGATGGATTCCTTGAGGACGGAACCGACGAAATCGGGTTGAAGCGAGGCGATCGTCGGAGCGGGATCGCTCTCGGTGCCAAGCAGAAGGTAGGAGGTCTTGGGCTCGTGACCGATTTTTTCGAAGACCGGTGCGGCGGCAATCGTCTCCCAGTGCTGGTCGATGACCAGAACGCGGCGGGAGCCTCCCTCAAAAAACGAGGCGGTACGGGAATCGCAGATGACGAGCTCGGCGTCGCAGGAGGCGGCCTTGTCGGCCAGCCATTCCCGCGCGGCCTCGGGATCGAGTGCGACGCAGGTGTCGCCCGCGAGAGCGATGCCCAGCAGAGCCACGGGGAGCCAGGGCGTGGGCACGAGGCACACGGCGATCACCCACCCCTCGGCGAGATTTTCCTGCTTGAGATAGGATGCGAGCGACCGGGCATGGGAAAGGAGGTCGCCATAGGAAAGCACAGCCTCGCCCTCGCCCTGCACGGCGAGCTCGGTGGAGAGCTTCGATGCGGTGTCGCAGATGCGCTCCTCGAAGTTTTTGCCTGAGGATGGCAGCGGCACACAGGTCACGGCGGGAAGGGAGTCCGTATCGAGCGCACCGGTCAGCTCCTCGAGCTTGATCTCCGGATCAGCCATTACCGCAGCAATGGCGGAAAGGAGGCGGTCGAGGACGCGACCGGCCTGATCGGGAGTCCACCGGTCGGAGGTGTAGAAGACCTCGAGAGAAACGCGGGAGCCGTTGTGGAGGTCGATGGAGACCGGAGTGAGCGGACGGCTCATGACTTTGGCGTCGAAATTCATCCAGCGCGGCTGGGCGGCCTGGATACGGTCGCTGACCGGTGCGGGCAGCGACCGGAAGGCGAAAGGATAATCCGCGGCGCGGCGACCGAGCACAGGCAGAAGGCCGGGGAGCGAAACCCCAGCATGGGTCGCGCGCTCCTGTTCGTCGAGTTCAAAGGCGGTGATCCAGTCGGAAAAGGTCTGGCCACCTTTCAGCGAAAACGGGGTGGGCAGAAGATGCGAGGCGCAGGGAGGATTCGAGAGCCAGGTGAAGTCGGCGGAGGAGCCGAGGCGGCCGATAACGATCGCGGCGACACCCTGGATGAGAGTGCCCAGGCCGATGCCGAGCTTTGACGCCGCCTGGTGGAGTTCCCGGGAATCGTCGCGTTGGTAAAGATGGGAGACTGAGGCGGGCGTGCGCAGGGCGTCCGACTCGGGATGGAGAGCCAGCGTAAAGGGCGCAGCCTTGGCGTGTTCCTTCCACCAGTCGGTCGAGACATCGCCCGTGGAGGAGGCGGAAACCTCGGTTTCATAGGCGGGGGCCTGGCCGTCGATGGCGGCGAGATACTCCGAGAGGAGGCGGTAGATTTCCTCCTCGCTCAGGAGGCACTGCGGAAAGGTCAGGAGCAGATGCGTGCCGCCGCCCGGGAGTTCGATGGTGACGCCACGGAAGAGCGGCGCGCCCTCGAGGGCAAAGGACATGGCCGACTCCGAGGCGAGCAATGCGCCCCACTGGACGGGGATGCCCTCGCGGTCGTCCTTCGTCCAGTCGAGATGCTGCCAGCGCATCTCTCTCGCGGCGGCCTCGCGCAGCACGCAGCCCTCGGGCGTCTGGTAGATGCCCGCACGCAGGAGCGCCTTGGCCGCCAGCAGGCCGTTCCAGGCATCCCGGATTTTTCCCGCTTCGATTTTTTCTCCGAAGCTGACGGAAAGCTGGGCATTTTGCACAGCGGGGTCCGCCGCTTCCTTGTGGAGGAAGACGGCGGTGGAAAGACCGGCGGAGGCAGAGGAGTCGCGCATGGAGAGAGATAGGGAATAGGTACACTAGAGACCGGCGTCGGTGACAGCGCCGAGCGAGGCGGTGGTCACGCTGGCGGCGTACTTGGCGAGCACGCCACGGCGGTACCGGGGCTTCGGGCGCTTCCACTTGGCGAGACGGTCGGAGATTTCCTTCTTGGAAAGGCCAAGGGTGAGCGTGCGGGTGGTGGCGTCGATGGTGATCGGGTCGCCGTTTTTGACGATGGCCAGCGGGCCGCCATCGAACGCCTCGGGCGTGATGTGGCCGACGACAAAGCCATGCGTACCACCGGAGAAGCGCCCGTCGGTGATGAGGGCGACATCCTTGCCGAGCCCCCGGCCCATGACAGCGCTGGTGGGCGAAAGCATCTCGCGCATGCCGGGACCACCGCGGGGCCCTTCGTAGCGGATGACGATGACGTCGCCCTTCTTGATCTTGCCGTCGAGGATGGCCGACATCGCGGTCTCCTCGCTATCGAAAACACGGGCCTTGCCGCTGAAGCGCTCGCCCTCCTTGCCGCTGATCTTGGCCACGGAGCCGTCGGGCGCGAGGTTGCCGCGCAGGATGACGAGATGGCTCTCGGGCTTGAGCGGCTTCTTGAGCGGGGCGATGATCTGCTGGCCCTTCGGGTAGGGTTTGAAAGCGGCGAGGTTTTGCTTGAGCGTCCTGCCTGTGACGGTGAGGCAGTCGCCGTGGAGGAGACCGGCGTGGAGCAGGTCCTTCATCATCGGGACGATGCCGCCAATCTCGACGAGCTGGCTCATGAGGAAACGACCGCTCGGCTTGAGATCAGCCAATACCGGCACGCGCTTGCCGATGCGGGTGAAGTCGTCGATCGTGAGCTTCACATTGGCCGCGTGGGCGATGGCGAGGAGGTGGAGCACGGCATTGGTCGATCCGCCGAGGGCGATGACCACGGTGATGGCGTTCTCCAGGGCTTCCTTCGAGAAGATGTCCGACGGGCGGATGCCGCGCTTCAGGAGATTCAACACCGCAGCGCCAGCCTCGCGGCAGTCCTTCACCTTGTGGGCGGAGACGGCGGCCTGGGCCGAGCTGTTGGGCAGGCTGAGGCCCATGGCCTCGATGGCGGAGGCCATAGTGTTGGCCGTGTACATGCCGCCGCAGGAGCCAGGGCCGGGAATCGCGCAGGACTCGACCTCGTGCATTTCCTTCGGCGTGATTTTGCCTGCAGCCTCCGCGCCGACTGCCTCAAAGACGGAGACGACGTCGAGGTTCCTGCCATTCAGGCAGCCCGGCAGGATGGTGCCCCCGTAGACGAAGACGGCAGGGCGGTTCAGGCGGGCGATGGCAATACAGCAGCCCGGCATGTTCTTGTCACATCCGCCGATGGCGACGAAGCCGTCAAAGCCCTGGCAACCCACGACCGTCTCGATGGAGTCGGCGATGACCTCGCGCGAGACGAGCGAGTATTTCATCCCCTCGGTCCCCATGGAGATGCCGTCGGAGATGGTGATGGTGTTGAAGATGGTGGCCTTCCCGCCTGCACCGTCGACGCCGATGGCGGCCTCGCGGGCGAGCTGGTCGATGTGCATATTGCACGGGGTGACCATGCTCCAGGTCGAGGCGACGCCGATCTGGGATTTGCTGAAATCGCTGTCCTTGTACCCGACGGGGTAGAGCATGGCGCGACTGGGCGCGCGGCTCTCGCCATCGAGCACGAGTGAGGAGTGGGGGCGAAGGTTGGGCTTCGTGCGGGATTGGGAGCTCATTTGTGGAAGGTGAGGAGTCTAGTGGGTCGCATCTCTCTAGGCAAGGGCGGCAGGGCGGGCGGAATCAGCGGCGGATCTTGGATTCCACCGTCTTCAGGGCGTCGCGCACGGATTCGGTGAGTTCCGGGCCGAGGCCGGGAATCTCGAGGGCCTTGCGATAGGCGGCAGCAGCCTGAGGCGCATCGCCGATGAGGGCATAGGCCTGCCCGAGAAAGACGTAGTAGGTCGGAGGAATGGGCTGCCCCTGCCGCTGCGATACGGCGATGAGCCTCTCCAGCGTCTCGGCCTCGGTGCGCGAGTCGCGAAGCTCCCGGCAGACGCGGGCATAAAGGAAGATGGTGTAGGTGTCGTTGGGAGCACGCTCCATGAGCTGGCGAGCGAGCGGCTCCGCCTTGTCGGGTCGGCCGGTCTCAAGCAAGGCGAGCGCTTTCAGGAGCATGGCGTAGGATGAGCGCGGGTCGGCGGACAGCGCCCGGTCGGCATAGCCGAGAGCGTCGGCCCAACGCTTGTGACCAGCCTCGATGGCGGCGGCATAGGAAAGGACGGTGGCATCGTTCCCGGCGATCTTCAGGGCGCGGGTGATGCAATCACGGGCAGCGCGGGTATCGCGGAGCGCCTCGTAGCGGTCGGCCAGCACAGCGAGATAGACGGCGGTTTCGCGATCACTGCCGAGCTTGAACTTCTCGGGATCGAACTCGTGCGGAGTCGCTCCCGCACCGCGAATGAAGACGTAGCCTTGATTGGTCACGGCGGCGAGATGCCAGTCGGGCGAATCCAGGAGATGGTTGAGAAGCGGGCGAAAGTCCGTATTGGCCCCGGTCAGGACGACGGTCTGCCAGTCGGATTTCCGCAGTTGCTCGCGCCAGGCGGCAGGGTCGTTGGCCAGCTTGACCACGGCGGTCTCGGTGAGATCCTTCACCGCCGCCGGATCGCGCAGCACAACAAAGGGAAACCCGGAGCGGGAGATGAAAAGCGGCCCACCCTTCCATTCATCGAGGAGGTTGAACGGGCCGTTCAGATCGCGGGAACGGGCCAGCCGTCCATCCGTCGTGGCGATGCGGACGATCGAAAAAGCGATGGTCCCGAGGAGAACGAGCCCGACGACCGCGACAGCCGCCACGCGCCAGAAACGCGGGCGGATATGCCAGGCGAGCAACAGGAGAGCGGTCAGGATGCCGCCGAGGACGAACCCCTTCAGAAAACCGATGGCCGCCACGAGGAAGCCCAGACCGGCCGGCCCGCCGATTTTCCAGAGCAGGCCCGAAGCACCATCCAGCGACGTATGAAACTCGGCAACAAAGAGTTGCGGATACGAACCACGGGCGGCAGCGGTCCAGTTTTCCAAGGCGAGCCCGCTCAGCAAAGCCGGGACGAGCCAGAGAAGACCAAAAATGACCGCACCTAAAACGACGATCGCAGCGTAACGGAGGAGTCGACTTCTGAGCATTTCGATGGATGGTACCCTACAACGAAATTTCCATGAAACGAGTAATACTCACCCTTCTTGCCATGACATTCTTTGGACTCTTCGGTAACGCCGCTCCTCTGGAGGTCGGTTCCCCCGCCCCCACCCCTGCCGCCCTCGACCAGGACGGGAAACCCCTCGACCTCGCGGCGATCTACGCCAAGGGCGTCACGCTGGTGTATTTCTACCCCAAAGCCGACACGCCGGGGTGCACGAAACAGGCCTGCTCGCTGCGGGATTCCTATGCCAGCCTCGGCGGCGCGGGCATCCAGGTCGTGGGCGTGAGCAAGGACACGGTCGAGGCGCAGAAGAAATTCCAGGAGAAATACAGCCTCCCCTTCCCCCTCATCGCCGACCATGACGGCAAGGTGGCGGAGGCTTTCCACGTCGACCTGATTCCCGTCGTAGGCATCACGCAGCGCCAGTCCTTCCTCGTCAAAGACGGCAAGATCGCCTGGGTGAACCCGAAGGCGAAGACCGAAGGCGCGGCGGATGAAGTGCGTCAGGCAGCGGCGGCGCTGAAGTAATTCCGCGCAGAGAGCGCTTGCCATTCCTCGAAAAACGAGGAATATACGCCGTTCGCTTTCCCGAAACCCGCTTGAGCTTCGCTCCCGGCGCGGTATAAAGAAAGAGACCCGGGTTGGTAGCTCAATGGTAGAGCAGCGCCCTTTTAAGGCGTTGGTTGTGGGTTCGAGTCCCACCCAACCCATGTTTCTCCTCGCCACGATCCTCCTTGGCAGACGCGCGCCAATGCCCGGTTTTTCACTCGAACGATTCCGTGCTGCACATCATGGGATTTTTCGCTAAGCCAGAGCCATGAAATCCCCCCTGATCCTTCTTGCCCTACTCCTGTTCCCCGCCCTGATTTTTGCGGAAGATATCCCGCCTGAGGCCGCCGGGAAGCATGTGGGAAAACACGGAACAGTCTCCGGCATCCTGATCGAAGTGGCTGAGAACAATGGCAATTATTTCCTAAACTTCGGGAAGCATCACCCTCAGCAGGTATTTCAAGGATTCGTCCCGGCCAGCAGCGCCGAAGCGGTGAACCAGAAAACCGAACTGAAGCAACTCGAAGGCAGGCAGGTGGAAATCTCCGGGCGCATCGAACTCCACAAGGGCTGCCCGGAGATCGTCATCACCAAAGCCAGCCAGATCCGGATCTCCCGGGAGTAGTTACGGAAAATGGAGGCACATCGCATCCTCGCTACCAAAAAGATTGAGGCACCTCGATGGAATCCCCGGGCTTGAGAGGCATGTCCCTGGAGGGATCGGAGAGGATGGCCTTGGCATCGATCACGATCACCTTTCCATCACGCAGGAGGCGGACTTTTGACCTGTCGGCATATTCCGCAAAACCTCCTGAGGCGTTGATGGCGCGAATAATCGTAAGGTCATCAGCATAGTCCAGGAGTTGCGGGGATTTCACATCGCCGCCGACACTGATGCGGGCGGGCTTGGGTGACACGGGACCCAATGCAGACGCGGAACCATGGGGCGGTGGAAGCGGCAGGGAAATTGCCGGAAAGAACAGCGCGAATAGAATGACTAGTCCCAGGAGGCCAGCGACGACGCCCGGAAATGGCAATAGAGCAAGGAGCACGCCGCTGACGAAACCCGCCAGCGCTCCTGCAATCACTGGCAAAATCGATCCGACGCGGGGACGTGAAGACGGCTCGGCGGCCTCCCAGATAACGACTGAGGGCGCATAGGTGGCCTTCAGTTTCACCCGTTCCTCCGCGAGCCTTCGCCCGGCTGTTTCCAGAATGCCCTGCTGAAACGCGTAGTCCCTTTTCGCCTCGGCGTATTTTCCCGCCTCGGAAGACGGCGAACCCTCCGAGACGCCAGCGCGGATTGCACCCATCCTGGCCTGCGCAGCCTCGACTTTGCGCATCTGGCTTGCGACTTCCGCGTCGAGCTGGGAGAGAGCCCTATCGGTCGAGTCACCATCGAGTTTTGCCTGATAGTTTTGGAAACTCTCCGCGATGGCGTTCGCCAGACTGGCGGCTTCCTGCGGAGTATCGGCAGCGACGGAGATCGAATACAGCTCTGTTCCGCGTATCTCCTGAACAGTAAGCGCACGCCTCAAGGCGAAAGCCCTGGCTTCGGCATCCGCCGGTGAACGCATCCTGGCCGCTATGGGATCGATGACAGCCCGGGATTGAATGACGCGAAAAACAGCGTCCACCGTCTGCGAACGAGGCGACGCAAGCACTCCGCTCTTCACCTGCACGATTGCTGTGGACTGATACTTCCATGCCCTGCTGGCGAAGCGGTATCCAACGTACCCTCCTATCGCGACCGCCATCACCACAATAACAGACCGTATCACCGACCGCCTGTGCCCGGGAGACGCTGGCCCGCTTTTTCCAACCGGCTGGCGGGACACCGGAGCGCCGGGAGTAGCGTTGATATTCTCGATCTCGGTCTTGACCTCGCCGGCCTGCGAGAAACGCAGATCGGGTTTGTTTTCAAGGGCCTTCAGAACAACCTCATCGATGCGCACGTCGAGCTTCACCGTGCGGGACGGGGGTGAGAAACGCCCGATGGGCAGTTCGCCTGTGAGCATCTGATAGAAAACAACCCCGAGAGAAAAGATGTCGGCGCGGCGATCCACGGATTCCGGCCGCTCGACCTGCTCGGGAGCCATGTAGTGGGTGGTGCCCATGAATTGCCCGGCCTGGGTAAGAGTCAGATCGCCGGGAGCAGAGATGATCTTGGCCAGTCCAAAATCGGCGATCTTCACGCGGCCGCCTTTTTCCAGCAGGACATTCTCCGGCTTGATATCCCGATGAACGATGCCCTGGTCATGGGCGTACTGGAGCGCGTCGCAGATTTGCGGGACGATGGCGAGAGCGGCCGCCGGAGACATCTGGCCTGCGCTCATGGCTTGCCGCAGATTCGTTCCGTCCACGTACTCCATAAGAAAGAAATACAGACCATCGCGCTGGCCAAAGTCGTGAATGGCGACGATGTGGGGATGACTCAATCTCGCCAGAGCCCGGGCTTCCCGGGTAAAGCGCTCGGCGAAGGCCGGGTCGCCACCTGCGAGCGCGGGCAGGATTTTCAGCGCCACCATGCGATCCAGCTCCCGCTGACGGACTTTGTAAACCACCCCCATCCCGCCGCGACCGATCAGCTCCAGGATTTCCAGCTCCGGAAACAAGGCGGACAATTCTTCCGGCGAAGGCGTGTGAAACGAGGCCCTGGCAGGATTTGTCTGCAATCCCTGACGGAGCAGGCAAGCAGGGCAGAGACCGTGAGGGGCATCGGAAGGGCATTCCGAACCACAGGAAACACAGCGGGAGGGAGGAGATGAGGCCATGATCAGAGATTGCTTCCGATACAGAAGATTCCGCCGAGCGATGTTACGAGGTTTGGGAGAAAACGGAAAACAAACGCCGAATTTCCGCGTCGATCCCGGAGGGGTCATCGAGAGTCTGCGCGATCTCGGCGCGGAGCAATTCGCGATATCTATGGCGGAGCCGGTGAACAGCCACCCGAGCGGCTCCTTCGGTAAGATGGAGACGATCCGAGGCCTCGGCCAATGCGCCGGAAGCTGTCTCCGAGGCCAGAAAACCCTTGAGCGAGGCAAAAAGCTCCGGCTTCTCTCCATACTCGCGCTCGAGCCGGCTCAACACCTGGTCCAGGAGAGCAAACACCCACTGGCGCTCATACATCTGATCGGGCGTCACGCCGTCGCTGGGCTCCCATGGATGCCGGGACTCGGCGGCGGGAACATCGAGGGAAAGGATGACGATGCCGCCGCCACGCTTGAGGGCCTGGGAGCGATCCCATTCGTTCGACAGGTAGTGCTTGAGCGAGGCGAGCAGGAACGACCGGAACCTCCCGCGCTCCGGCAGGGCGTCGGCGAGGTAGTTCTTTTCCAGGAGGCGGGCGAAAAATCCCTGGGTGAGATCCTCCGCATCGTGCCGCTCGTACCCGCAGCGGCGGATGTAGGCGTAGAGCGGATACCAGTAGGTCTCGCAAAGCTCCGCCAGAGCCGCCCGATCTACGGGAGAATCGCTTTGTCTGGCGGCAGCGAGAACGAGAGTCCAGCGAGTCGGACCGAACTGCGCGGGGTGGCGAGGAGCATCGGAATCCGGCATGGGGTTTCGACAGACTACTGAAGCAACGGTCGAAAAGCGTTACAAGGTTTCGCCATGAAATAGCCGGTGCGCAGCCCCGGGACTACCCGAAAAACAGCTCGGTCTGGACGGGGCGGTCGGAGGGGATGGGGACTGGGGCGGTGATGAAGGTGGGCTGGATCTCGCCGGTGGGGAGGATTTCGCCGAGGTGCGGGAAGCGGGGATGGCGGAAGTAGGCGAGCTCCTCGGGCGTGGCGAGGCGGGTGATGACGCGGGCCGGGCGGTAGGGCTTGGTCTTGCCGGGGATCTCGGGGGAGACGACGAAGAGGAGATTGGCTCCCGCGGGCGCCTTGCTCCAGCGCAACTCACGCGTGTCGTCGGAGCGCTCGGCGATTTCATCGACGGGGCATTGAGCCAGGGTGTTGCCCGCCCGGCGAATCCACCAGTCCATCTTTTCCTCCTGGGCAAAGCTGGTCCAGACGCCCTTGATCTCGCCCTCCGGGGTCTCGAGGATGATCTCGTCGCCCGGCTTGGTGATGATGCCTTTGGACTTGAAGCGCGCGCACATGAGGTCAGGCTAGGTGGAGAAAGGACGTCGTGTGCCCCACTCATCCCCCATCCCAGCGGCCCACCCAAGCAAAAAACACGGGCGATTCGTGTTAATCGCAAGGATTCTGGCGCTCCTGTGTCTCACGGGGCTTTCCGGGCAGGCGGCAGATCGCACACTAGGGCCGACGAGTGTTTCGCTGAATGAGTTTCAGCTCATGCTGGGGGATTTTGCGCGGCAGTATCTCCAGGACTTTGACGATCAGCCGATCGAGGCGGGGACGGTGCTGGCGGCGGCGATGAAGAGCAAAACGCTGGAGACCTATCCCTATGTGCGCCAGCAGACTCTCGCCATCCTGCGGGAGCTGACCACCCTGCCCGGGGCAAAAACCAAGGCGAGCGCGGAGGCCGGAGCCGTGCGAGCGGCGGACAAGCCGATCAGCAGCCTGCTGCCGGATGGCGAGTGGGTGGCAGCGGAGAAAGACCGGCTGAAGGAGAACTTTGAAGCCCGGCGAAGATCGGCGGAAAAAACGATCTCCAACTGCCTGAACATTCTCGAGCAGATCGCACAAACACCCACAGGACAACAATTTGCCCTGCTCGGCAGCGACCCCCTCCTGGAGGCGATGCAGAAGGCCTCGCAAAAGAACAGGGCTGAGGAATAGAATCCCCGGCAGGCGATTTCTCCCCGGCCCGGCCTCAAACACGTGTGGGAAATTCGCATTGCGAGCGGGGCAGCCCAGGGGTAATGATGAAGCTCCTCTCATGTCGAAAGACCTCTTTGATCTCACTGGTAGCGTAGCTGTCGTCATCGGCGGCACGGGCGTGCTCGGCGGTTCGCTGGCCGATGCACTGGGCGCGGCAGGCGCAAAAATCGCGGTGGCAGGCCGCAGCCGGGAACGCGGCGAAGCACGGGCGGGGGCGATTCGCTCCGCAGGCGGAACGGCGGGCTTTTTTGAAGCCGACGCCTCTTCGCGCGCCAGCATCGCCGCCATGCGCGAGGCGGTGACGAAGGAATGGGGCGTGCCCGATATTCTGATCAACGCGGCGGGTGGCAATGACCCGAAGGTGACGGTGACGGGGGAGCACAAGTTTGAAGACATCGCGCTGGAGGCGTGGAATGCCAGCTTTGACCTGAACCTCGTGGGCGGCCTGCTGGTGCCGTGCCAGGAGTTTGGCCCGGCCTTTTGCGCGGCGGGACGCGGCAGCATCATCAACATCGCGAGCGTGTCGGCGCATCTGCCGCTCTCGCGCGTGGTGGCGTACTCGGCGGCGAAGGCGGCGGTGCTGAACATGACGCAATTCCTCGCCCGCGAGTGGGCTCCCTACGGCGTGCGAGTCAATACGATCACGCCGGGCTTTTTCCCCGCCGAACAGAACCGCAAGCTGCTCTTCAACGAGGATGGCACGCCGACGGCGCGCGCAGCCTCGATCCTCGGGCACACGGCGATGGGGCGCTTTGGCCAGTCGCACGAGCTGGCGGGCGCAGCGGTCTTCCTCGCCAGCCAGGCGGCCAGCAGCTTTGTCACCGGCACGGACATCCGCGTGGATGGCGGCTTCCTTTCCCAAACCATATGAGCCTCGTCTCCCAGATCGCGCCGCGCGGCGGCACTCTCACCGAAGAGCAAATCCTTTCCGTCGTCGACGGAGCCTGCGCAGGCAAGGCGTGGGCGGGGAAAAAGGTCCTGCTCATCATTCCCGACTCGACCCGCACCGCGCCGGTCGGGCCGGTCTTCAAGGCGCTCTACCGCCGCATCGCGGGCGAGACCGCCGCGGTGGACGTGATGGTGGCCCTCGGGACGCATCCGCCGATGACGCAGGAGGCGATCTGCCACCGGCTCGAGCTTTCACCGGAGGAACGGGCGGGCGAGTTTTCCAAACCGCAATTTCTCAACCACGAATGGGACAACCCCGAGGCGCTGCGTTCGCTCGGCGTGATCCCGGCGGACGCGATCAGCGAGCTGTCGGGCGGGCTCTTCTCGATGGATGTCGAGGTGACGATCAACAAGCGGCTCTTTGATTACGACCGCATCATCATCATCGGCCCGGTGTTTCCGCACGAGGTCGTCGGGTTCTCCGGCGGCAACAAGTACCTCTTCCCCGGCGTGGCGGGGCCGGAGATCCTGAATTTCTTTCACTGGCTGGGCGCAGTCATTACCAACCCCTTCATCATCGGGCACAAGTGGACGCCGGTGCGCAAGGTGGTGGACCGCGCGGGGGAGCTGCTGCCGATCGAGAAGCTGTGCTTCTGCCTCGTCGTGGACGGGAAGAACTTCGCGGGGATGTTCGCCGGGACGCCCGAGGAGGCGTGGGATGCGGCGAGCGATCACTCCGAGGGGCTGCACATTGTTTACAAGCCCAAGCCCTTCCACACCGTGCTCTCCTGCGCGCCCGCGATGTACGACGAGATGTGGGTCGGCGGCAAGTGCATGTACAAGCTCGAGCCCGTGGTGGCCGACGGCGGCGAACTCATCATCTACGCCCCGCACATTCACGAGGTAAGCGTGGTGCATGGGCGGCTCATCGAGGAGCTGGGGTATCACTGCCGGGATTACTTCCTCAAGCAGTGGGACAAGTTCAAAGACAAGCCCTGGGGCATCCTCGCCCACTCCACGCACGTTCGCGGCATGGGCACCTACGAGGACGGCGTGGAAAAATGCCGCATCCAGGTGACCCTGGCCACCGGCATCCCGGAAGAAACCTGCCGCAAGATCAACCTCGGCTACCGCGACCCGGCAACGATCAACCCCGCCGACTACGCCGACCGCGAGGATGAGGGCATTCTCTACGTCCCCAAGGCGGGCGAGATGCTGTACCGGGTGGCGAGGTAGGGTCGCAACACCCCGATTATTGAGTCGCCGGAGCAGCGGCGGTTTGCACAGTCTGCTGCTGGAGAACTTCCCTGGCTGCCTTCACCTGGAGATTGTTCGCGGCATCATCGCCAAAGAGCATGCGATAACGATCATCGGCTCGTTGCGCCGCCTGCTGCCACAATGCGCTTTTCTGACCGGAGCCATCCGATGGCAGTTGGGCAACCTCGTCGGCGAAATCCTGCGCAATCGTATCAAGGGCAGCATTTTGCTGGGGAGTGTGCTGCGTGTCGTCGAGAAACACCGCAGGAGCCCGATTGCCGGGAGGCACGTCGACAACGATCTCACCTCCCGAGGAAACCTCTGGACTGGCGCCGGTCGATGTCCCTCCTGAAGACGTGCCGCCGCCGACGGCACCGCCCCCTGACGATCCAGTGGAAACAGGGCCATTACTGGATGGGGCGGCATATCCGGACGAAGAAACAGAGGGAGCCGCGGGCGGGCTGGACAGCGAGGACGGGGCGACCGAGGCAGGCACCACGGCTGATGATCCTGCATTAACTGCCGCCTGGCGGCGTCGGGAAACAAACGAACTCAAGGCAGACGGAGAGATCGGCGATGTTCCCTGAGCCACGGGGGTGATATTCCCAGAGGAGGCTGATTCCACCGGAGCAGCCAACACTTGCGAACGAGAACCGGAATCCGTCGAGCCCGGGACGAAAGCACTGGCCGAAGGGGAGTGAGATGAGTTCACCACGGCGCGGTCCTCAGACCGGCCTTCGCGAGATGGCTCGCTCTCACCGCGAAAGACCATCATCGCAAAACAGCCTGCGCCGAAAGCCGCTGCAACGGACAAAACGGGCAAAACTCGCTTAATATTCATCTAGGTTGGGAGAAGCTTCGCTAAAAAAAGAGACTGACGCTCCGCTGGGGAGCGCCAGTCTGTAAGACTAACTGGATAGCTCGATCAAATCGCTCTCTTAGAGAGGGAAGTAGATCGGAGCGCCGTCATCCGAGCGGGTCACGCTCATCTCGCCGATGGTCAGACCGTTGGCGGTCGACTGGAGAGCAGCCGGGAGATCCGTGCGAATCCGTGTGTAGACAGCGTTCTCATTGGTCGTGAGCGAGCCACGATAGTAGAGCTGCTGGAAGCCCCAGGCAGAGTACTGACCATTGGTGATCTTGGCCTTGTCCGCCGCGCTGAATCCGCCGGAGATCGGGGTCACACCCACACCGTTGTAGCTGAGGAGCTTGGCACCATTCGACACCGCGGTACGAGCGTCGGCAGTGGAGAGGAAGGTGACCAGGAAGAGCGGGATGTCTTCCAGCACCGGATCCTGACCGACTTCCGGGTCATAGACGTCGACCGAGGCAGTCGTACGGGCCATATGATCGCGGAGCGAGCTGCCACTGGCGTAACCGCCGTTGCCGTTCTGGTCCAAGCCCCAGAGCGTCGAGGCATTGGCTGCGCCGCCTGCGGTGGCGAGCTTGCCAGGGCCGGTGCCGCCTGCGGGCACGCGAACGATCTCGGTGATCACCCCAGCCGTGCCCACGCCCGTGGCGGTAGCCACGTACTGCTGGACAGTGCGAGCAACGCCATAACCAGGCTCCGCGAGATAGGTCGAGCGGGTGCCCGAGCCGTCGTTGCGGCCCGTCGCGAAGACCAGCGTACCCTGATCATCGGAGCTGCCGGTGAACAGAGCGAGCGGCTGAACGCCATTGGCGAGGAGCGCCTTCCACTGCTGGTTGGTCACGTTGGTCCAGTTCGCCGGAGCACCTTCATTGGCGATGAAGGTGAAGGTCACGACACCCACGCGGGCGTCGGCGGGATTCAGCACCGGGCTGGCGATCGGCGAGGTCGACTGCAGAACGTCCGAGAAGCTGAACTTCGGATGGACGGTTTCCGTAGGCGAGGTTTTGCCGGAATTCTCCCCGGCAGCCGTGATGGCGGCAGCGGTGAGAAAGCTGGGACGATGCTCGGGCTGCACGTCGCCGAGGGCGACGGCGCGGAGGCCTTCCGTCGAGCCGTTGAACGAGGTGCGGATCGTCGTCGTGCCGGACACGCCCGGGAAGGTACCAACGAAGACCGCCTTGTTGGAGGCAGTGAGGTTGCCAGCACCGCCATCGTGGGCGACGTTGTAGGCCGTGCCGAGAGCGCCTGCGGCGTTGTAGGCATTCTGGATGGCCTGAAGAGTGGCCGTACGGAATGCGGTGGCACCCGTGATGGTGATTTCGGTCTGGGCGTGAGCTGCCGCGGAAGCTGCGGCAAGAGCCGTCGCGCCGAGGAGGATATTCTTAAGTTTCATGGATAGTGTGAATGCGATGAGGTTGGGAGAAGGATCAGGCCTTGGCCACCGAGCGGCGGCGGGCCATGTAGATCACAGCGAAAGCGCCGAGGCCGAGGAGAGCCCAGGTGGACGGCTCGGGAACAGCGGTGATGTAGGAGATGTTGCCTGCGTTGTCGATGGTCAGAGTACCCTGGTACTCACCGACGCCATTGGCCTCACCATATCCGTACTGTCCGGCAATGGTGTTCTTCGCCTGGATACGGTAGAGATCCAGCGCGCCCTCAACCGATCCGGCAGTGCCGTAGGTGCCGAACGAGCCAGTGCCAAAGCCCTGCTGAACGCCACCCGGAATCACTGCGAAGGCGGTTCCCTGCTGACCAGGAACAGTGAAGGGATTCTGATCATCGACCGTCGACGTGGTGGTATCGAGCGCAGCAGCCTGAGTCATCGCGTTGTTCTCAAGGGCGCTATTCTGCGAATTGATGTTACCAGCCAGCGTCGTGTACTCCGTAGCCGCATAGGCCGTCGAGGAGGCCTGCCCGACGGTACCAACATCATTGCGGGAACGGCCCAGATAGACCGTACGCAGCGGATCACCATTGGTCAGGGTGTTTCCAAGCGACGCGGTGCCGATGTTGGCGGCGACGCCAAAGTACAGCGTATCGAGTTCGTACCAGTTCGCGCCGAACGTGTCACTCAGGAGAGTGCCAATGTTGGCGATATTGAGGAAGTCCCCTCCGTCACGGAAGACGGTGGAAGCATTGCCCAGACTGACCATGACCGTTTGATCGGAGCCCACTGCACCGCCGGGATTCTGGAAGTACATCACCAGGTCGCCCGCAGCGTAGTTGGGGTTATCGTTTGCAGCACTCGCCGTGGCAATCGTTCCGCCGATCGCCAAAGCAACGAGAGCCGCCTTGATTGAGAGAATTTTCATTATTTTTTTGTTTTTAGGGTGTCGGACCTCCCTCTCCGAGGACTCGCACAAGACCGGTTAAGGCAGCGCAAGAACCCAGAAGAGAGATGGCGTTTCCGGGAGGGATAAAAGTCGTTAGGCAGGGGAGTGACAACGGATCAAATGCAACAATATCGACACATTCCTAACTCCATTAGTGTGAGCCACTACCATCGGCGGAGGAGGCATTGCGATTCTGCTTCGCTTTCTCCTTGATAAGCAGGGCGGAGGCAATCTGGGGATTCACCTCGCCGAGTGTCCGCTTGGCCATGGGTTCGCCCTGGGTTGCGGCCTTGACGAGCCATTTGGTCGCCTGAAGTCGTCGCGCGGGGTCGGCGCAATTCACGCCGATGAGGTGCCCGAGGTTGCTCTGCGCCTTGGCCTCGCCCTGCTCCGCCGCCTTGAGGAACCACTGCTCCGCCTTGTCCCTATCGCGCTCGACGCCCAGGCCATCCCGATAGCAGACGCCGACTATGTTTTGCGCGCCCGGGTTTCCGGCCTCTGCGCTCACGATCGCATAGGAGTAGGCCTTTTTGTAATCCGGCAGAGCACCGTCATCACCGAGGAAATAGATCTCGGCCAGGGTAAAGACGGCATCCTTGTCGCCCGCGTCGACCGCCTTGGTGATCCAGGTGAGTCCCTGCGCGGAATCCTTCTCGCCGCCGAGTCCGGTGCGAAGAAACTGCCCGAAGTTGAGCTCGCCCTTAGCGTAGCCCTGCTCCGCGCTTTTGCGGAACCATTCGCGGGCCATTTCGTCATTCTTCGCCACCGCGATTCCCTTGGCGAAAAGATAACCGAGACCGGCCTGGGCGGCGGCATTTCCCTGGTCGGCGGCCCGCTGAAGATAGCTGAGCGCCTTGGCCGGGTCTTTGGGCACGCCCTTGCCCGCGAGGTACATCTTTCCGACCTGCACCGCTGCATCGGCGTCTCCGGAGGCGGCCCTGGCCTCCAGCGAGGCAAAATCCGGGGGAAGCTCGGGCGCATTGTCCGGGGCCGCACAGGCAATGCTAATGGCGGCGACAACCATTAAGGAAATAGACAGGAGAGTTCGCATGGGAGCGGATAGTAAACGAAGGATCGGCGGGCGTGTTGTTACGATTTTGTCACAATCCCTTATTGTGCGCGGGAGCGAGCCCAGTCGCGGAAGCGGCGAGCGTCCTCATGGGCTGGGTTCTCGGCCAGGGCCAGGTCGAACATGGCGGCGGCCCTGGCGTATTCTCCCGCCTCGGCATGGTAGACCCCGCGATAGAAAAAGGAATCGAACCGGTTCTGGTCTGGCATGACGGCAAAGATCTTGACCGACCTGGTATCGACGCCGGAGGCGGTGGGAATGGGATAGCAAAGGGGACGCAACCACTGGGGGCACTCCCGGCCCTCGACGATGGCACGGAAGAACGGGATATCCACATCGCCAGCGGCATCCCCGGACTCCCGCAGCAGCCGGGCGTAGGCCTCGGCAAAGTTGTCCCAGGCGGGAAGGACGATGTGCGTAACCCCGGACTCGACGAGCTGCCTACGGGCATCCTCCCCGTCCGTCGCCGAGAAGATCCGCGCGGCGCGCTTGAGTCCCGGCATATTCTCCCAATACAGGGTCCCGATGGTCTTGATGCCGGCGGAATAGGAAAGATCGGTGGAGGAGTTGGGGCCCGAGAGGACGACCGGGAGGGACGTGGGCGAGCTTTGAACCAGTCTCAGCGCAATATCGCGCACGAGGAGGCCGGAGCCGTCCTCGGGATTGAACTTCGCCTTGAAGTCCATCTGCGACCGGGTGACGGAGAGCGCAAATTGCGGAAAGAGAGCCAGCAGGATCGAAACGGCCGCGACGAGCGGCAGCCCCCAGCGCACAATGACGGGAGCTGCCGTGCGGCACCGCGAGGCAACCACGACCGCCAGGATGACAACCGCCCACAACCCCAGCGATGCGGAGGCCCAGCGCACCTGCATAAAGGTCAGCCCTTGCAGCACAAGAGCAGGCAATACCGTCAGGACGAGCGCCCCGCGGATGGCGCCAGACAGCTCCCGCCGCCGCCACAGCCAGACCAGGGAGACCACGGCGAAGACCGGCCAGGCCAGATAGTTCAGCAAGGCCAGAGAGCTGGTCGAATTTCGCACCGTCACCCAGAGGGAGCGGATTTCCTGGATATATTCGCGGTGCAGAGCCAAAAGGAACCTGTCCGCAACCCAGAAGGTGTCGCCCGGGCGGAATAAGATGAGAAGGGCGGGCAGGAGGACCGCGCAAAACGCCAGGCAGAGCAGAACGAGGCGGCGGCCGCGAGGCAGCACGCTCTCTCCACGCAGGACGCCGGAAGCATACTGCAGCACATACCCCCCGCCGAGCCAGGCGAGGGAATACAACGGATGGTTGACCTCCAGACGCCAGCCGAGGTGATCTGGAAAATACTCCACGAGGTAGAAGAAAACCCCGGTGAACGCCCCCCACCCGCTCCACACCAGCCAAAGACGGGAGTATTGCCTTTGCTCCCCCTTGACCAGAAACGCCCTGGCGAGGGCGCCCATGCCGCAGCCAAGGATGGCGGGAAGGGCTGTCGCCGCGCTCACCCAAAGGGCCATGCCGCCCAGGATGCCCGCCAGCCTAAACCAATGACGCGCCACCTCGAAAGGAAGGGTCCGGGAATACCGATCGGGAGCCACGCCCGCCAGCAGACACAAGGACTGCCCGGCAAGAAACGTGAGCACAATCCCATGATGATCCGCCTCTCCCGCCTGAAACGTCAGATACAAGGGCACGGAGGTGATCCAAACCAGAATGAACCAGCCCGCAGCGGAAAGCCCAAACCGCTTTGCCGCAAGGCCGCCGAGCAAGAGGATGGCGGCCGCCAGCAGCAGCGGCCCGGCATAAAGAGCGGCCTCGGCGACACAGGAGGCGGCGGGACGTCCGCTCTCCCAGCCCAGGACGTGAGCGAGCGCATCCAGCACCCAGACCAACAGGGAACTCCAGTGCACCTCGCGGCCCAAGGGAGCGTTGTCCAGCGAGGTGGACCGGACGCGAAGCGACCCGTCCCGGATCGCCTCCTCGGTGTGCAGCACCCACCAGCGTGCATCCATCGAGGAAAAGGGAAGGACGATCCGGCGCTCAAAGGCACCGGGTGAAACCGGCATGCTGCCCGGAGGGACATCGGAGAAATACTGCCGGGAAAGTCTCTCCACGCCCTCCCAGCGCATGAGCGAATCTCCCGAGATCACCAGCAGCGACCCGAGGAGCAGAAACACCAGCACGACTGCGCCCAACCGCCGCTCCCAGGGAGAGGAGAAATATGCGGACGCATCACCGGATGGCGACTGCCGCTTTTTCGTAGATCGCACTCGTTGAATCGAGGACATCAGGGAACTAGAGAGCGGCCTGGTCCCGGCGCCTTTCGTCATCCTCTGAGCCATCCTGGCGTGAGGCAGGAGCGGACCCGGAATCCTCCTCCCCTCCGCCGTAGCCAAGAACGTCGACGGTGATAAGCGACGGGGTTTCCTCCGGCGACGCGTTTTGCTGCGACCTGCTTGCGGTGTCAGCCGCGGCAGCGGAGGTGGCCGCAGAGGCATTGGCCCCGGAGGTGAGCCCGGCAATATTGGGAGCGGCAGGCGCGGCGGTGGCCGGAACACCCGTCGATGTACCGGCGGCGGAAATGTTGTCGGCGTTGAGCACGGTCTGGGCTGCCACGCTGATGTCGCCCGTGGCGCGGATGCCCGCATCCCCGGCATCCACGGTGCCGCGCGGGGCGATGAGATAGACGTTGCCAGCCTCGACATCCTTGACCGATGCGAGCACGCCGATACCGCCGCCAGTGGCGAGGCCGCCGAGATCGGTCTGCACTTCCGCACTGGTTGAGTCGATACTCACGCGGGTGGGCGGAGCGGTGACGACCGTCTTGGCGGCCGATCCGGCGGCGATGCTGCCATTGGCGGACCAGATGGTCATATCGCCGCCCCGGAGGGTGAAGATTCTCGCCTGTCCGATATCGAGATCATTGTTGATAAAGATCGAAACTTCACCTCCGTACTCGGTGACGATGCCGGGAGGAGTAAGCGGGTTTCCATAGATCTCCGGGGCCATGGAAATACCGGAGCCCGGAGCCAGTATCGTAATCGATCCTCCGCTGGTGGTCCGGACATCCCTGACCCGGGTCGATATCTGGCCGTCGGGGAAGGCATCCCCAAAAGTCTGCCATGGACCCCACCCGTACTCCTGGGCGGAACGTGAGGAAGACGAAGCGGAAACAGGCATGAGGGCAGCGAGAGCAGCATCAGCCTCCGCTCCCCCGCTGTCATCGCGAGCAATGCCGAAGAGAAGACGAATCGCCGCCATGGCCCGCCACTCCTCGTCATCGTCATCCGCAGATCCGTCGCCGAGGACGAGGCCTGAGGCGTAGGTGGAGAGAAAGCTCTCGATGGCAAGATCGCTCTGCATCAGGCCGACTGCGGCGCCTCCATCGGAGGAATGGATTCCGGACATGACAAAGATATCCGCGCCCTCAAAGGGCAGGAACGGGTTGCGGTACCGCCCAATGCTTGAAATGCCGACGCCGGTGCCTTCCGTGAAGTTTGCGCCGGTGCCGAGATCGATATTTCGCCCTGCGAGAATCTCCAGCGCGCCAGGGCCGCCGATCTGAATATCTCCGGGCAGTGTCGTGGTGGAAATGGCAATACCGTTTGCGTCCGTAAGGACGGTGGATTTCGCCGGGTCCACGATGTAGTTGAAGAGCGAGATGTTGCGGGCGATCGAGCGGAGTGCGGTATTTTCGTTATACGGGATGAGGTCTCTGCCGGCGGAAACGATGCTGACATTCTCCGACGAAACATTCTGGAGATAGAATGCGATGTCGGAGATATCCTGATCGGCCACGATGCGGCTGAACTTTGGAGAGTACAG
>ERZ778023.1822-NODE-1822-length-30294-cov-62.638877_pt1 | contig 30294 bp, 48 predicted proteins | sample MGYA00375753_ERZ778023 | MGnify/ENA primary metagenome ERZ778023 (study PRJEB29350, sample SAMN05389822) | bioreactor metagenome | isolation source: Ammonium sulfate bioreactor | place: South Africa: University of Cape Town | collected 2014-04-04 ... | reverse complement strand
ACCCCGTTTTGCGGACACGGGGTACATTCCTACGTACTGGACTTTCGGCGGGGTGTTTGTACGCCGCGTTCTCCGGAGAGGTCTCGATTGCATTGGCTGTGCTGAACTGGATATAACACCTTGCAGCTTGGGTTGCTGGCTGTTCAGTGGTGGCCTCCAGCGATTGGATGCAGGCGGGGTTTTTGCGCATCGCGTGCTGCTGTTCAACCAAGATCCCGGCTTTTTCGTGGCAGCTTGCAGGCGCCTGAATGGCTCACTGCGAGCACCCCACGAGCGCCCGGCACCGCACCGCACCGCACCGGCGAACGCCCAGCAGCACCGCTGGATCGGCCAGAGCGAGCGAGCGGGTGGCGTATCGGACGCATTTCGCGCATTGGTAGCGCGGGCGGGCTCCGGCAAGACCTTAATGGCGCCGTGGGAGGCCTAGTAAAGCCAAGAAGCTCCCAGCGAGCGTTACTCGGGTGGCCCAGCGGGCTAACCGGCAAGCTCGCCATCGCGCGACGGCAGCAACAACGCGGCTCTGGCGCCCCAGCGCGATCCTCTTTCCCCGCCGCACGCTTGCTCGCACACCGCTATCCCGGTCGTCTGCGCTCCAACATGGCTGTCGGGTACGCGCTGCGCCGCGCCCCGCTGCGCCACCACCGCCGCCACCACCGTGCGCGAGAGAGCGAGTCGGCGAGAGCAGCGTCGTAGTTGTCGCGCTGGACCGAGGGCGCGCCTCAGCAGCAACAAAGGCGTAGAGCACTGTGCTTCCTTCGTCGTCTTTGCTCGCTTCTGCTTCTGTGCTCTTCTCTCGCCCACCTGCGTGAGAAGAGGAGAGACAGAGAGACACACGTAGCAAGAGGACGACGAGGAAGATGACGCTGTGGTGTCGTGCTTGATGACCCGCCCGAGGCTGTGGCGCACCAGCAGAAGCAGCAGAAAGAAGCGCTCGAAACCTGCTGCGATATCTCGCTCGCTCGCTCGCAAGCTCTCGCTGACCTCTTCGTGTGTGTGTGCGCTCTGCTCGTCACGACCCACAGCAAAAACAAGAAGTTGATGAAGGGTAAGAAGGGTGGTAAGAAGAAGATGTACGTACTCGCGACCTGGCTCCTCCCGTGCTCGCGGCAGTATATTTATTGATCTCGATCTCTCTCGATCTCGCTCGCGCAGTATCGACCCCTTCACCCGCAAGGAGTGGTATGAGATCAAGGCTCCCCAGCCGTTCAAGGTCCGCCAGGTTGGCAAGACCCTCGTCACCAAGACCACCGGCACCAGTACGTACAGCGCGCCGAGTGAAGAAAAGCCCAAGATCTCTCTCTCTCTCTCGTCCTCGTTCTCTCGCTCATTTCGCCGCCCTCGTTGTTGCTGCTGTCTCCAACAGAGGTCGCCAGCGAGTCGCTCAAGGGCCGCGTGCTCGAGGCCAACGCCGCCGATCTCGTCAAGGATGAGGAGAAGGGCTACCTCAAGTTCCGTCTTCGCATCGACGACGTGCAGGGCAAGAACTGCCTGACCAACTTCCACGGTCTCAGCCTCACGACCGACAAGCTCAAGGGCCTCGTTCGCAAGTGGCAGTCGTTGATCGAGGGCTCGATCGACGTCAAGACCCAGGACGGCTACCTGCTGCGCGTCTTCGTCATCGGCTTCACCAAGCGACGACAGAACCAGGTCAAGCAGACCAGCTACGCCCAGACGGCCCAGATCCGACAGATTCGCAAGAAGATGTTCAAGATCATCACCCGCGAGTCGCAGTGCGATCTCAAGGACCTTGTCGCCAAGTTGTACGTGTGCTCTCTCTCTCTTGCTCTGATCCAGCGCCGCCGTCTCACGCTCGTTGTTACGACAGCGCCCCCAACACGATTGGCCAGAAGATCGAGAAGGCCACCCAGGGCATCTACCCGCTCAAGGACGTCTACATCCGCAAGGTGAAGGTTCTCCGTCTGCCGCGATTCGATCGTACGTTGCTGCCCGCCGCCGTGCGCCTCGCTATCGCCATCGCTCACACGCGCTTCCCTCCCACCCACAGCCATCAAGCTTTTGGAGCTCCACGGCGAGGCGTCCACCGACTCGGGCAAGAAGGTCGACAGGAAGTAAGCGGCTCTTGTGCACACTTCTTCGTTAACTCCAAAAATATAAACAAAAACAAATCCCAATCCCGTTGTGTTGACGCGTCAAAGCAAAGCAAAGCGCGTGGTGTTGGCGTGGCGTTGGTGTGATATCGAGAGGAGGGCGAGGAAGGAGGAGGATTTACGAGGCGCTGCTCGTCTCTCGTCGCTCGTGTGTCTCTCGTCTCCCGTCGCCCTCCATGTCCGCCCGCCTCCTGCTCCTGGCGCTCTGCTGCGCCTTGCTCGTTGTGGCCGCCGTCTCTCGCCAGCCGCCGCCGCATCACCGTGACCGTACGTCCGCGCTGCTGTGTTGCTGGCACGCTTCCCGGCTCGCCGGTGTGCCGCCCGTGCCGCTTTCCGCCTGTTCTCACGCCGTGCCCGCCTCGCCAGCACATTGCATCGTGAACGGCTACTGCGAGAAGTCTCGCGGTGAGAACTGCGTCAACTGCGCCGAGGACTGCAACACCTACTTTGACTGTACGACGCGACGCGTGCGATGAGCCCCTGCCACCACGATGCACGGTCCACTAACCATTGCCCCAAACAAATCCGCCCAACGCGCCTGCCTTCCGTTGCTGTGGTCGTGTTGTATGGCAGGCTGTGTACGTGCTCGTCTTCATCGCTTGCTACCACTCCGCGTAGCCTCCCTGCCCAAATTGTTCCAAGTCTAACCATATCGGCCACAGGGAGACGGCGTCTGCCAACCGCACCTGCTTGAGGACTGCTCCTCGTGCCCGACCGACTGCTGTACGTACTCCTGCTTCCGCGCGTGCCCAGCGTTCTGCGGCAGTACGCTTCTCACCGTGCGCTTGTCTCGCAACAGGCTGCGGCAACGGCGTCTGTGACGCGTGGGAATCGTGCTTGAACTGCTACCTGGATTGCTCGACCTCCAATGGCTGTACGCTCGAGAGCCCTCCCTCCCTCGCTCCTGCTCTGTGTCCATCCGTTTGTTGGCGTGTTGTGCCTGCTCACTCGTTGCCCGTTGATGCAGGCTGCGGAAATGGCCGCTGCGAGCCGTACGAGGACGTGTTCTCGTGCTCCGAGGACTGCAGCTGCGGCAACGGCGTGTGCGAGCCGCAGTTTGGCGAGAGCTGCAGGAACTGCCCTGATGACTGTCTCGTGTGTGTCGGCAACGAGTAGAGCCAGCCTCCGTCTCTAGCCTCCCCCGCCCGCCACTCTCGACGGTCGAACTGCATCTGTAGCTCTAGCCTCCCAGCACTACCAGCACTCCTGCTTGACAGTGCATAGCTCCACTTTGTGTGTCTCTGTCTCCATCCCCATCTCGTGTTATTAATTATTCACCACCTTGCTGACACCCGAGCAGCAGTAGCAGCACCTCGTGCAGCTCGCAATGTGCAACCGCTGGCGCACTGCTCTACCACGCCTCAGGCGCTCTCGCGGCTGCCGGCTTCGGCACGTCGATCGCATACGCGAGCGAGGCCTTGATTTCGTGCGCCGCCAGTGCGTAGCTTCCGCCTCGCTGCTGCAGCTGCTCGACCAGCGTGCCGAGCGCCGTGCTGGCCGAGAGTTGTGTTGTCAACTCGGCCTCGCCGGCGTGCGTCAGCGCCACAACGTGCAGTGTTGCAACGATACGCATCGCGTGACGGTCGATACCGAGCGACCAGAAGACGGCACAGGGAGCATCGCTCTCGAGGTCCATCTGCAGCTGTAGGTTGTTGGGTGACAGTGCGAACGAATGCTGCAAGGTCGCAGCGGCGTCGTCAGAAATGCGCCACTCAGTCCCACTCGATGCAGACGACGTACAATGATCACTGCTCGAGAGCCGAGCACGTTGAATGGAGCGCCAGCGAGTTCGTGTGACTGCTCAAGGTGCACCGGAGCCACACTCGCCACCGGCACCACTGCGACATCGATGCGCTGCGCTAGTTCCGGTCCACCGTATTGAATATCTGCTCGAACGAGAGAGCGATCCACCCCAACCTTGGGTGAGCGAGCGTCCGAGCATCCTTGTCGTGCGTGCAAAGGCGCTCGCGTACCGTGATAGAGCCAAAAGTGATACATGAGATTGAGCTCGTTGGTGCGCTCGCACGTAAAGTGCTGGCACGGCGCGAATGCCGGTCGTTGCTGAAAGACGAACGCCACCGTCGTGTCCCATTCGGCATCGATCTCCGGCACCTCCTCAAGGAACAGCAGCCACTTGATGAGAGCCGGCGCTTGGACCAGGTTGTCCTGTGCCGTGACGGCCGCCATGCTCTTGTCGCACAGGCGGAAGAACGAGCGCGCAACGTGCCCGGTCAGTTGCACGAGCCCGACGATGCGCGCCGGCGAGTAGTCGTCCGAGTACACGCCGCACAGCGGCAAGCACGGGTACGCCAGATGGTCGAAGAGCGGCAGCGCCAACGGGTCGCTCGGCGGCACGCTGCAGCAGAAGGCATCGTCGGCCACCTCGGCGCCGAGCACCTGGCGATTCCTGCAGGCGCTCTGAAGCACGTGAGCCACCTCTTGCGAGTAAGCGACCTGCGGTCGACGTCGGCACTCGTCGTCGGTGGTCGCACTGGTGGTGGTGGTGGCACCCCAGTGCTGCAGCAAAGCATCATCGGGCGCCTGTGTTGCAGGTGACTCTTGCTCGAGGCGCCGCACTTGGAGCTCGGAGCTCTGTGAGAGCGGCGTGTTGGCGTCAAACACTGCGGGATGGTGTTGCGGATAGTGCTGCAGCGAAGCAGACTCCTGCGCCGTCATTGATGGCGGCGACAGTGGCTGGTACGTGAAGGCGAGTAGTGTTGGATCGTAGGCAGTGGCGACTCGATCGTGGGTCTCGATACTCGGTGGCGCCGTGGCGTAGTAGGGAGCCGATGCCGCAGGTGGTGCAGACGGCGCACCATGCGCTTGCTGCGCTGGGTGGAGATACTGACCGACCCAGTTGACCGCCGTCGAGGCGAGAGAGTACGCGCTACCAGCACCGCTGGCGGTATCGGTGCTCTCGCTGATGGCCTTCCTCTCGGCCGATGCAGAGATGCGCGGGTACAAGGCATCGTACTGCTGCATCGAAGGTTGTTGCACAGTTCCAGCGGCACTCTGCCAAGCTGGTGCATGCCAGCTCGCGCCTGCAACAGGCGTTGGTTGTTGTTGAGGTTGTTGTTGAGGTTGTTGAGGTTGCGGTTGGTACGGCTGCACTTGTTGCTGCTGATACGGATAGTATGGAGGCGGCTGTGGTTGAAAGGGCTCGTACGCGCTCTGTTCTTGTGGCGGCGTGGTGTAGTATGGCGGCTGCGGCGTCACTCCGCTCCAGACAGGAGAGGGACTCTGCGGATACGCCGGCAGCGGCTGCGGTTGCTCCATGGGTGGTGCCGACGGTGCAGTTCGGTGTTGCGACACCATGAACGGTACATCCCCTTCTTCATCAGCCATGCCACACGAGAGAGCGAGAGAGAGCACACCACGAGAGAGGGTTGCGTTGCGCGAGCGAAGAGGAGCGGAATGTCGGCCAAGAGAGCGAGGAGCTTGCTGTTCAGCTTGGCGGCTTTTACGGGCGGCTGGCGTTCGGCGAAAGCTCGAGATGGCTCTACCGTGTGTGGTTCTCCGCGCTGCCACAAAGTCTTTGTCGTTTTTGCCTCTCCGCCTCGCTCCCACACGCAGCAGCTTCTGCTTCGCCACGCCATCGATCGATCACTCGGCGGTGTCGTGTGGTCTCCAGAGCACACGCACAAGCTCGTTCTTCACTCGCACTCCGTTGCCAGCTGCTACTGCTGATCGTACTCGCTGCTGGCTATTTAATACCGCTCTCCCGCTCCGTTGTTGATTGCTGTTACCCTACTCCGCGTCATCATCCCATCACTCCCCACTCCATCCCATCCTCCACTCATCGACACGTGTCTCGACCACCATGAGCGACGACGAGTACTCGGACGTCGAGGACGCCCAGCCGGTGCGCAAGCTCGGCGAGAAGGGCAGTTTCAAGAAGAAGCAGCCCAAGAAGACGTCGACCGACAGCGAGCCCAAGAAGAAGGGCGGCCTCGCTGCCAAGCTCCCCAAGATCGAAAAGGGCTACGTACGTGCTCCAATCCAATCCAATCCAATCCACCAATCCAATCCAATCCAATCCGCTCCACTCGCTCGCACCCCCAACGACTCGCGCATCGAACGACTACGGCGCTGACAATGGCCACACGCTCGCTCTCTCCAGATGGACGCCCTTGCCAATAGCGAAGAGGTCGAGGCTCTCGATCTCATCATGCAGAAGGGCTCGGCGATCAAGGCCGACATCGCCACGCTCGAGAAGGAGATCTCGACCGTGCAGCAAAAGATCACTCGCCTTCGCATCTCGGATACGTTCGAAGGAGGTACGTGCGTGCGTGCGCGCTGCGCCGGCGAGCACCTTTGCACTCGTGTACTGACGTCCGGGGCGCCGCGACGCAGCCGACGACCTGCGAGACGAGCTCCGCTCGGCACACACGCTGGCCTCCAAGATTCGCAAGGACCTCGCCGAGTTCAAGGACTTTAAGCCCGACATTCCCGATGGCGATCGCAAGTTCAAGCCCAAGCACGACGAGACCGAGGGCGTCGTACGCATGCAGCGCAACCTCTACGTCGGCCTCAGCCAAAAGTTCTCGAGCGTCCTCGGCGAGATGACCAAGGTCGCTGATTCGTTTCAGCAAGTCGACAAGAAGCCCACCGACCAGTACTACAAGCCAGGTATGCGTGTAGTCATTGCTGCGAGAGCCCGAGAGAGCAAAGTGGTTCTTATATTGCTTGGTCGTCGTTTGTAGGCGCTGGCGGTGGATACGAAGATAGCGACGACGACGACATGGACACTGGCGGCGGCTATCAAATGCAACAGCAGAAGCAAAAGATGAACGCCGGCCGCGAAGCCGAGGAACGAGCGCAGCGTGCATACATTTACAGCAAAGAAGTCAACCAGGAGCTTCGCGAGCTCGAGGAATCCATCATCCAGCTGCACCAGCTCTTTGTAGATATCTCGCAGCAAACTGCTGCGCAAGGGTACGTCTCGCATCCGACATCTGGCCACGTGAGCATCGGTACTCACCGACACGCACACGTCAATCTCGCTTGGTGTTTCGGTTTCTACAGAGAGCTGCTGGGTATCTCAGAAGAGGCCGTGCGCTCGGCTAGCGAGCAATCCTCCAAGGCTCTAACTGTGCTTCAAGCTGCTGAACAACACGTCAATGCTGCCCGTAAGGTGTGCATTCCTACCGCTCTCTCTCTCTCTCTCGCTCTCTCTCTCTCTCTCTCTCTCTCTCTCTCTCTCTCTCTCGTAATGCTTCGCGCCATCAAACTCACATTGGCCTTTGCTCGCCGGCGCTACCAGAAATTCTTGGCTGCTGTACTGATCGTGATCGGTGTCACGGTACTGATCATTGCTGGCATCGGCGCGTGTATCGCCATCTTGGCCATGCTCGGGTGAGAGCCGCCACGGCGCACCAGTGAGGCCCCGAGCCCGGTCGCACGAACCGTTCATAGTTGTTATATTGTACACATGCAAGACGCGGGAACGCAGAGCCCCACTCGACGTCTACCAAGCTCTCTCTCTCTCTCTCTCTCTCTCTCTCTCTTTCTGACGAGATTGTAAATTACACTACCACCTATCTCTCTCTGCATCATCGCCATAATGATGATGAGTAGGAGGAGATGAAGGGCGAAGATTGATTGAAACGATGTTGTTGACATATATATGAGATTGACGACGACGAGTACACAAGCTTTGATTGATTGATTGATTGAGTGATTACGCGAGCTCATAATCGTCCATGTTTGGTGCTTTCGTGAGCCACCAGTACTTGGTGGTAGTAGAGCACCAGTTGTTTACAATCTTGCCCGATGCCGTCTTGTACCTGTGTGCAGGCCACGCCACGCCGATATGCAAGTTCGTTCAGTCGCGTTTCCACTTTGCATCGCGGCGTTACAGACGTACCATGAGCTGCACGATGCTGCCCACACGGTGTGTGACAACGCCTCTTGAACGTACGCCGAGAATCGCTCAAAGACCGGCTTCTTGACGGAGAGAGCACGTTTGCCCGACAGGATCAACTTGCTCAGTACTTGTGCAATGTAGGACGATTGACATTCGACCATAAATCTGCAACATCCATCGATTGCGAGCGAGCGAATGAGCGAAGGAGTGAGTGGGTGTATGACATTCGATACGGTGCTCATACGTACATGATGGAGCTATGACCGAGATTGGTGTTCGGTCCGTAGAGCATAAAGAAGTTGGGGAACTGCGGCACGGTGATGCCGAGGTAGGCGGCGGGCGAGTCCTGGAACGCCTGCTGGATCTCGAGGCCCTCGCGGCCGTAGTAGCGAATCGGCATGCAAAAGTGCGTCGTGTCGAAGCCGGTCGAGTACACGATGACGTCGGCCGGTATTTGGACGGCGGAGGTCGAGGCGTCGCCGTCGCCGTTGCCGTCGTTGAACGGCACCACACGCACGGCGTTCGGCAGAATGCGCTCGAGCGTGCCGGCCACGAGGCGCACGTTCGGCAGCTGCAGCGCCGGCAGGTAGTCGTCGGTGATCAGGAGGCGCTTGCAGCCGACCGGGAAGTCGGGCAGCAGCGCCTTGCGCAGCGCCGCGTCGGCGACCGAGCGCTCGAGCACCTTGGTCAGCCAGCGCTCGGTGAAGCGGCTCGCGGCGCTGTCCTTCGGCATGACGATCCAGTTGAAGTCGAGCGACAGGTACAGCCAGTAGCGATAGAGCGTCAGCACCAACGGCACGTAGCGGAACACCAGCTGCGTGACGCTCGAGAAGGCCGCGTTGCCCTTGGGCATGACCCACGACGGCGACCGCTGCACCACGGTCAGGTGCTTCGCGACCTTGGCGACCTCGGGCACCAGCTGGATGGCCGACGCGCCCGTGCCGATGCACACGACGTTCTTGTCGCGCAGCTCGACCTCGTGCCGCCACTGCGCCGAGTGGAACGCCGCTCCCTCGAAGCTCTCACGCCCGCTGAACTCGGGAACCTTGGGCTTGTTGAGCTGACCCGTTGCTGAGATGACGGCGCTGAACCGAAGCCACTGCTCTTGATGGTCGGCGTCGCTGTTGCTGTCGCTGTCGGTCAAGCGTACCAAGAGGTCCCATTGCGCGTCGGCCTCGGACCAACGCGCCTCGAGCACCTCGGTGTTGAGCAGCACGTGAGGCCGCATGTGCTGTGCGTCGATCACCGACTCGAGGTATCGCAGGATCTCGCTCTGCGACGACCACCGCTGGCTCCAGCTCGCATTGTACGCGAACGAGAACGAGTACAGATGGCTCGGCACGTCACACGCGCAGCCGGGATACGTGTTCTCGTGCCACGTGCCGCCGAGCGACCCCGAGCGCTCGATCACCGTGTACGGAATGCCGCGCTGACTCAGGTAGTGCGCGGCAGCGATGCTCGAAGCGCCACCGCCCACGATCGCCACGCGGAACTGGCGCTCCTCGCAGGCGCGAGCCACATCGCGGCGCGTCAGCACGTCGCTCACGAACCGCACGCCGACGTACACGATGAGCGCCAGTGCCACGGCGCTCACCCACAGAGGTATGGCACTCGCCGGCACCACGGCCCATACCGCAGCCACGGCCACCGCGACTCCCAGCCAGTCGAGTGGTTGTCCGAGAACCATGGTGCGATACGGTGTGGTGCGCGCGCGAGCGAGCGAGGAAATGAATGCGCACGTTCTCGTGCTGGATGCGGAATGCTGCTCGAAATCATTCGCAGCTACCTGCCTACCAAGAGCTACAGGGGTATTGGATTGGTTTATATCGCGACATCATCGACTACACGGTCTCGGATGTTGTGTTGGTGTTGGTACTGGCCGTCTCTGTCATGTCGTCATCCCCATGTGTTGAATCATCGATCACGACGACCAATGGCGAGCGTTGTTGTGCCTCAGAGACATCTTGCAGCTCTCGTTGCTGTTCCGCAGCATCAACTGGCGTCGAGTGACCGATTTCAGTGGTCGGGAGAGCTATCGTTGGCGTTGATTGTTGCGGCAGTGGCGATGAGAGTGATGGTGGCGCTGGTATTGTCTCGCTCGTGTGTCTGAGCACAGGCGATGGTGCCGCAGCACCAGGTGCGAAAGTCGTGGAGAGAGGAGGATCTTCGGCCAACTGTTGCTTGATCTGGTTCAGCAGCCGGGTGTTGATCTCGAAGATGAAGCGAACGCCAACGATCTCGACCAAACACATGTCGGCCAAGCGAATGCGCTGGTTTCTATCGACCGGGCAGCCGTTGACAAAGATCAAGCGCCGACTGGGATTCAGGAGATAGAAGCGGCAGTCGGATTTGAGCTTGATCACTGCTTGTCGGCGTGATAGTCGACGGCTGACCGTCGGTGAGCGTGCTTCGATGCACAGGTCGACATCGACAGGTGACGAGGGAGCCGCCCGTCCCAGTACGATCTGCAGAGATGCTCTCACGTGTAGTAGTGAGCACCGTCTCTATCCGTGGAGTGTGTAGTCTGCGATGACGAGCGTACCTGTTTGGTTCGCATAAAGTAGTACAGGTGCTTGCCACGTAACAGTGCCAACGCGTTGGTGTAGGCAGGATCGTTGGCCAAGCCAGCAAACTGTGTACGCGACCAACGTGAGTGAGAACGCACAGAGCAGCTCAAGAATCACGGTGCTTGGCATACGTGTGCAAAGGACTCGTTCATTTCCGCACGGAGGATCTGGCGCTGTTGCTTGAGCTCGAGCTCAGCGTAGTCTGTCACAGTGCCAATCAGGTGGAGTGAGCGAGAGAGGACTCGAGCGTAGTTGCAGCATGCAATCAACCAAGCTCGGTTGCATACCATCGAGTTCCCGCAGTGACAGTTGTTTGCTAGATTCGCCAGCGCCAACGAACGAGTGAGTCAGCAAGCAGGTCTTGCAACACTTGTGACAAGCGTACATGGGCTTGGTTGTATCGTTCGTCAGCATGGCGGATGGGGCATATCCAGGGTCATCAGGCCAGTCGTGGTCGACCTCCACTATGAACCAAAGCGAGTTGAAGAAGGAGCTTGTGAGTTGCGAGCGAGGCAGCTCGTAAGGCGACGTTGGTTGCACCTACCAAGTCGCGAGACTGCAGTGGCACTAGTGGGAGAGCAAGCTGGCGACTCTTCGGTCGTAGTAGCAGTGGGATTGATGGCAGGCGAGGCGTCGTCGAGATCGAGCTCACTCTCGATGACCGGCTCACCGTCCTTTGCGAGCGAGCCGGTTCGCTTCATGCGATAGAAGTGCGCCTCGAGGCTCTTGGCAGTGCGGCTGCTGTGAAAGTACACGCGGTGCCGCTCGAGCACGTTCTGGAAGCCTCGGAACTTGGTGTTGGCGACCTCGCGCCGCAGGATCTCCTCCTCCTTCGCGGTCCACAGCACGCGCTTGTTCATCGTCGGCAGGTCGGCCATTCGTGCGGCAGCTTCCCTGTCGTGGCGCACAAGGTGCGTGAGGCTCGATAGCGGAGACGCGTGCACTTGCTCGACGCGCCCAATCGTACTGCGAGACCTGCTCATCGTAGAGCAGCAGCGACCATCGTCGTTCAATCTGCTTGGGCGTGAACTTGCGCGAGAACTGGCGCGACGAAGAGAAGGGCTGACGTGAGCCTCACTGATTGTGCTTGTAGCGCGCGCCATCTGAGAGGGAGAGACACAGCCAGCGATACCTTGACTCCACGCGCGACTCGACTGAAGGTTCCGAGGGTTTGGATCGACTCCTTGAGCAGCAGGTCGTCGTTGGTGGTCCAGTGCGCGAGCATCGCGGCGTCGAGCTCCTCGTCGAGCTCCTGCTGCGACGGCTCGACCTGCGCGCTGGCACTGAACAGCTTCTTACCCGGTTTCTTGCGGCGCTTCGAACCCCCGCCATCGGACTCGGTTCCCGGTGTCGTGGTGGAGGTAGAAGCAGCGGCGGTGGAGGAGGAGCTCTTGGAGGGTGCCGAGCGCGGCGTGGCGCGAGTCGAGGAGCTCCTGAGCGACGTGGCACTCGGTGTAGCAGGTGTATGTGGCTCGCTCGAGCTCGTCTCGGTCGGCGAGGTCGCAGAGAGTAGCGTGGCATTGGCAGTCGTCGTGGTCGCGCCGTCTACCGACGCTCGCTTTGGTTTCTGTTCGTGTCGCGGTCCAGAGAGCGAGCGAGCGAGAGAGAGCGCGCGAGGTTAGCGACGCCGAGCGATGGCTGATGGCGCAACGATATAGGCGACCTTCTGAGGCTTGTCGTCGACTTGAAAGTCATCATCCAAGCGCTTGCGTTTGATGATACGGCCGCTGCTGGAGCGCAGTGCCGTCGGCGACAGCGGCGGCGAGCACGGGCTCTCGACGTAGCCGACGGCCGCGTCGCCCATGACGAGCGCCAGCTCCTCGATGCCGCCGCCCGTCAGCAGCACGTCAAAGTAGTCCTCGTCGTCGATCTCGTTCTCGTCGGTGGCCACGCCATCGTGGTTGGTGTTGGTCGCGTCATGGCGGCGAGTGTCGGTATCTGTCATAGTCTGTTCGCGAGCAAGCGAGCGAGCGACACGAGGCAACCAAGCGAATGATCGAATGATCGAGTGATCGTTGTTGCTTGCTGCTCTCGTGGTGCGCGCACATCTATCGCCACTATCGCAATCTACATCGATGGAGAAGATCAGGACCGCAGTTCGACATCCGCTCGCCGGCAAGGTGCTGACCTTGATGGCGGCCATCAGCGGCCTGCTGCTGATACCGGCCGGCTTCTTCGGCTTCTTCACGCTCACGCTCAACGTGCTGTACTTCATCGTGTGCCTCTACATTCTGTACGCACCACGAGCGCCTGGCGAGCCCCGCGGCCGCCGTTGCATATGCACTGGTGGTTCTCGCTAACATGAATGAATGCGTGCGTGTGTTCGCAGCTTGGCGGGCGTCGCGTTGGTCGTGGCGCTGATTCCGATCGCGCCCGTGCGTGCGATCGTGCTGGTGCCGATGCCGTTCCTCGCGACGTTGGCTGGACGTGGCGCGTATCTGTTGCTGTTCGGCTCGCTGTGCGTCGGTATCGGCTGGATCGGGTTCATCATCGGCCTCGTGGTGGTAGCGGTCGGTGTCATCAACCTGCTGCTGGGCCTGCTGCTCTACCAGCACATCGACATGAGCTCGGCCGACCTGCCGTGGCCCGCGCAAAAGTACGACCGCGCGCGCGGCAATCAGAGATGCACTCTGACATGATGACACGATGGCGCCCTTCTAACGTCGGCTTGGCGCGGTCCTCAGGAGCACGACCGTGGCGGTCGAGTACGAGATGTCGCACGACGTCGAGGCCGGCACGTATCCCAAGGGCCAGCCGTACTCGCCGCCCGAGGTGCCGATGCCTCCCAGCAAGTAAGAGCGAGGGGCTTCAAGCTTGCTCGCACTTGCGCCGAGCCGCCTGGATCCTCGGTGTGCTCGTAAATGTGGCATAGCACGGCATGGCAGTACTGGTGATGTGCAAAGGCGCTGCTGCAATGGCTGGCTGTACATACACCGTGGCAATGCGCTCCGCTCCAATCTCGCGAGACCGCGTGCCCTCGTAGCAGCGCCAGCAGTAGAGAGTGAGGTCGCCAGCGTGGATAACGAAGGCAGCGTGTCGTGTATTTGGGCGTCGTGAGATACAGCATCGGCCGCTCGCTACTGCTGGTGTTACTGCTGCGTCGCTGCTCCGCACTCTGGGCAGAACTTGCCGACCGGCAGCTCGAGCTTGTGTCCACTGCAGCCGAGATCGTCGTGAGCCGAGTATTCGCAAGCAACAAGCCATCGAGTACACTCGCACGTACCACTCGCCGCAGAACTTGGCCTTGACCTGGATGGGCTCGGCCGGTATCAGGCGCGAGATCACGTCGACGGCGAAGGCCTTCTTCTCAGCCAGTACGACGTCGGCGTCCGGTTGCTGCTCTCACACACGCACAGAAGCGCCAGCGCCAGCGCCAGCACCAAACCAATGGGTTCGATGCCGAGTAGTAGTCATCATCAGCGGCTGCGTGTGGGCGCGGTGCTCTGCGCAACGAGGCGTACCACCAGCGGACGCACGGCGCCTGGGTTGCGCAGCGCGGCGTCGCGCATCTTCTGCTCGAGCTTCAGGCGCGCACGCTCGGCAGCTTGCTCTCGCTCGGCGCGCTCTTGCTCAGCGCGAGTCTGTCACGACCACGCATGCATGCAGGCAGGCACCAGCGGTTCAGGTAGGTGCGATCGGACACGCGCGAGGGTGAGGTTTCGCGTACCAGCGCCTCGCGGTCGACATTGCGCATCAGGTTGCGAGCCAGGCGTGCCTCCTCCTTGGCGAGCACCTCCTGCTCGTCGGCACCGACGATGCCCTTGCAGGCTTCGAGTGACTCGTCGTGGTTCATGGTGAGGCGATCGCAGTGCTGGGACAATGACAAGGCCGAGGAGCAGGCGAGCGAACGAAGAGAGCGACGATGATAATGATGAGGAAGTCGATAGTTCGCTCGGGCTCTTGAAGGCTCTTGAAGGCTCTTGGCTGCCGCGTCGCCATGCCAAACGCACAGCCGCGTCGGCTGCTTCTCCTCACTCGCTGCCTGCCTCACGCACCTCGCACCTCCACCCACCATGGTCGTACTCACCTTCTCGTTCGGCAAACTCAAGCACTCGGTCTCGATCAACCCGCCGTTGTCGAGGCAGGAGTTGCTCGATGCGTTGCTGGTCGTGTTCCCGAGCATCGAGCGCATCGGCGGTGTCGTGATCGATGGCACGGTGTCGGTGTTGAACGACGCCCTGATTGCCGAGACGCTCCTGGCGCACCCGGAGCAGGTGTACGAGTTGTCGGCCACCGCGCGCTCGGGCTCCAGCAGCAGCAGCAGCAGCAGCAGCAGTACGTGAGTGCTCGCGAGCGATACGACCTCGTGCCTCACTTTATTAATGCCGCGCGAGCAGGCGCCAAGAAGGCCGAACTCGAAGGCAGCGGCAAGAGCAGGCACGCCTTCAAGAAGCGCATGGCCAAGGACCGCCTCGAGAAGTTCTGGCAGCTCTCTGCCACGTTCGGTGTCGAAAAGTACGTGTCGGCGGTGGTATTTGTCGGTGCTCGGAGCGGCGTGGCTCTCGTTCGTCGCGTCGCGTGATATTTGACGCGCGCGAGATGACGATGTATTGTCGACCTGTCAAGAAGTCATCGCGATCGTTGTGTGCACCTTTCGCTCTGCACTGTCTCACCGTCGGTCGGTCGGTCGGTTGGTCTGTTGTTGCGTGGCCGTGGCCTTGTGTAGTGAGGCGCACCACATCTTCCTGCAGGAGATCATCTCGGACCGCTACTGCATCCTCAACGGCATGCAGATGGTGCGCGACGAGTTGCAGCTCTCGTCGGTCGCAGCGTCGTCCGACACGGGAGATATTTCGGCAGCCGGAGCCGACTTCTCGCTGCCGTCGGTGATCGTGACGCAGGCGCACACCAACTGCGGTGACCGCGTACAAGCCGCGACGGTTCCAGTGTATGACCGCCTCGTGGCGTCGCGCTTCGCGAACCTCAGCGAGTTCGGCGACGTCAAGGTCGAGCGATTCACTCCGGCTGGCGGAGGCACCGACAACGGCCGCATCGTACGTCCTCTTCCCGGGGACAGCAGCAGCGGTAGCCAGAATGTGCACAGTGGTACTCACCGACGCGCGAGCAGTTGGCGCATGTGACGGTGGCGCACCAGATGGACCCCGTGATTCGCCGCAAGCTCTACCGCGGCAATCCGTACTCGTTCGTGTCGGTCAACATTGACCTGCAGAGCCACGTCGGCCGCTTGGACACGCCGACGGCCGTCATTTGGGGCCGAACCAAGGAGTCGCCGTGGCGTGAGGACCGTGGAGCTTGCGGTGCCATCATCGCCACGCTCACTGGCTTCAACGAGCACAACGCCGTGCACAAGCGATTGCGCCACAACCTTGGTATGCTCTCGTTCCAGAGAGAGAAAGAGAGAGAGAGAGCGCTCGCCTTATCCGAGGATCGTTGCTTATGTGCGTGCGTGCGTGGCGGTAGGCGAGGAGAACTTTGAGTTCCTGTCGAAGCACGACATTCTGCTGTTCGATGGCTCGAACATCAAGTACGTCGTTGCGGCCGCCATCGTGGCCATCGAAGGCTTGCACCAGACGGCGATTGCTCTCGCTAGGTACGAGCTGCCGCCTTAGCAGTGGTTGGATCGAGCGACTCATGCGCCTGGCAACTCGGTGCAGCGAGATGGACGAGCGTGGCGTCGGCCACATTACGGCAACCTTGAACGTCAACAAGGTCTCGGAGCCGCACACGATGATCTACCTCGGCCGTGCGACCGTCTTCCAGAACACCATCAAGTTCCAGGGCTTCGGCATGGACGCCACCAAGTATAGCGGTCGCATGGTGGACGGCTACCTCGTGATGACGTACGACGGCAAGGAGGGCTCGTTCTTCCCGATCGAGGAGACGCACATCGAGCCGGTTGCTACCACCTCGACGGCCCACTAAGAGCACGAAGCTGCGCCTCAAGCTCGCTCGCTCGCTCGCACTCCGAGCGCTCACTCAAGCACACAATCCAGCAATAAAACGCAACCCTTCTTGCACAACAGGAGGACCGTGTGGCCTATTTACGCGATCCGCTGAGAATGGGATCGGTCTCGGTCGCAGTCGATGCGGCAGAACTTGAAGTAGTGGCGTTGGCCAGAGTTCGAGAGCGAGCGAGATCGAGGGCGATCGAGAACCAGCCAGAGAGAATGAAGAACACCCACACGAATCGCAACAGCGATAGCGTCAGCACCTCGAGCAGGACGTTGAGCAGACCCGACGGAGGCTGCAGCGCACTGCCGAGGATGCCCAGGATCTTGCCGTCTGCACACACAAATATGGCCCCGACGCACAGCAAGGATCCCGATCCGTGAGCGAGAAGGAGGCAGGTGAATGGTGAGCGAGCGCACTCGAGCGTACCGAAGCCGTGGGTGATGGTGAAGCGGTGATGGTGGAGGCCGTCGACAATCTCACGCGCCACGTACTCGGGCGAGAAGACCGAGCTCGACTCGGACATCTTCTTGGTCTCGAGCGGCTTGAGCTTCATCTCCTCTTCGTACTAGAGATGAGGCAGCGAGTGTCAGCGCGATGGGCAGCACGATGGACAGCACGATGGGCAGAGAGAGACAGCAAGCGTACCATGGGCGTGTCGGTGTCGGGCGGGTACGAGACCGAGACGTGAATGTTGTACGGCAGCACCTGCCGCTCGCGACGCGTCCGTCAGCGACGACGGGCGTGAGTGTGAGCGTGTGGCACGCCGAGGCGACGTACCTCGGGATAGAGCGACTCGGCGAAGCCTCGCACAGCGAACTTGGTGGGCGCGTAGGCCGTGTAGCCGAACATGCCGACGTGCCCGAGCATCGAGGCCACGAACACGAAGCGGCCGCTGCGGCGCTGCTTCATCGACGGCAGCAGCAGCTTGACCGTGCGCACGATGCCGACGTAGTTGACTCTCATCTGGTACTCGAACTGCTCGATCGGCAGGTCGTCAAAGTACATGGGGCTCGTGGCACCGGCGCTGCACACGACGGCGTCGACGTCGCCCGAGGCCGCCACGGCCTCGCGCACCGCGAGCGCCAGCTGCTCGGAATCCGTGACGTCGGCCGCGAAGGCGCGCACGCGACCGGCGGCAGCCGAGGCACCGAGGCGCGCCTCGAGAGCCAGCTCGAGCTCGCGTTGCGCCTCATCGAGCCGCGCCTGCGTGCGTGCAATGATCGAGACCTTGGCGCCGCGGGCGAGGCATTGGTGCGCGACGGCCTTGCCGATGCCCGACGAGCCGCCAGTGATGAGCACGTGTGCGTCCGTGAAGCGGAAGGCCGCCGGCGCGCGGAACGGCCGCCACTGCCACACGATCACGAACCAGAGTGCCACGACGAGCAACGCCGCGATGGCCGTGATGATACTGAGAGAGATACCGAGAACCTCCATGTCGGTCTGATGGTCGGCCAGGCGAGCGAGCGAGCGAGTGATGGAGCATCGAGCGCGACCTCGACGACGCCATTCGCTTCGTTGCTGCTGCGCGCTCCAACCTCGCACTCTCGCTTGATTCGTCTCTTGCTCGCGCGTTCAAGCAACCATGAGTTCGTGGTACCAATCGCTCGCCGACTCGAGGAGCGACTTTGTCGGCAAGGAGGTCGTGGCGCTGCAGGAGAAGTACTTTGACCACTCGGCTGTGCTCGGCCAGGAGATCGACTACTTCCTGCGCGAGTTCGAGGTGCGTGTGATCGTGACACAGCGCCATCGACTTGGTCTGAGCGAACGTTCGCTCGTTGGGTGTGCAGACGCGACGCAACGACAAGGACACCGAGAGCCTGGCGGGGCTCGTGCAGGCCATGAAGCACAGCAATGGCATCTTCGGCTTCATGCTCGCCGACACGCATCTCGCTGCGGTATCCGCCCTCGGTACGTGATGCGATGCGACGAGAGAGACGCGTCGAGTGATTGTGCCCTCATGCGTGCTGCCTGCAGTACACGAGGCACAGGCGCACGCGAACGAGATTCTGCCGCACGAGGCCAAGTACGATGTACGTACGCGCCACGAGGCGCCGATGTTCGCTTGAGGCGCAGTGTGCTCACTGCCAGCGAGCCCCACTGCCAACCATGCAGGAGCGTCGCGGACCACGAGAGGCCGAGCTCAAGAAGGAGTTCGAGATCCAGCGCGGAGTGTACGAGCTCGAAGTACAGCAGTTCCGCGAGGCGGTGCTCACGTCGTTTGCCGAGAAGGCCGCCGTACGTTGCTCGCGCGTACGCAGTGGCGCGACGCGCGTCTGACGTCGAATATGTGATGATGATCGCTGCCGCGTGGCGCTACAGGCGATACGAGAAAAGTACTTTATCGACGAGGAGGGCTGGCGGCTGCTCGAGGAGGAGCGCGAGCGCAATCGCCAGTACATGGAGAACAACACGTGGTTCGGCAAGCGAGCGTAAGGCTCTCGAGCTCGAGGGCGTGCTCGACAGTGCGCTCGTGTACATAGCTAGATATCAGAGTAGAGAGAGAAAGAGTGCTGCTGTCGTTGAAATCATTCTGACTGACATCGTCAACAACGATAGCAATCAAGATTGCTCAGTAGTATTGCGGGTGCCTGATTCGGTTCGATTGATTGATTTGATTGAGATATATTGACAAGAAGCACAAGATGGAAACGATGCAAAACAACAAAACGATGAGGGCCGGTATATGCTACAACTCTACACGAACGAATGATGACGATGAGGATGCCGATGACGATGACGATGACTACGATGATGAAGGATGGAAGGCCTTTCACGATTGATCGGTAACGAGTTGGAAGCTATCCAAGACAGTACCGTTGAGCACACGGAACTCGCAGCTGGCGCTGTCGAGCGACGAGTAGGTACAAAACAGCGCCCCACCGTCGGTCGTGTCCTTCTCGGTGGCGTAGCCGATGCCGCCCCAGTAGAATGGCACGTTGCTCTCGTTCTTGGCCATGCGCGGAGGCCCGCCGCCGAGTCCCGAGACGATGAGGCCGGTGGTGCGTTGGTGGCGCGACAGCACAATGCCGTTGGGCTCGGGCGTCTCGCCTCCGGTGGTCCATAGGAGCACGGCGGGTGAGAAGGCCGAGAGAGTCAGCGTTCGGGCGTACGAGTGCGAGTGCGCGACAACGATCAGTGCGCCGTGCTTGCGACACGTGTCGAAGACCGCCCAGCTGACGCGGTTGGTGCGGCCGTCGGGCGCGAAGCGGCTGCGCACCACGTGCAGCACGCACACCTTCCACGGCGCAGTGAGGTAGCGCTTGAGCTGCTGGTCGAACCAACGCGAGTGCGAGCGCTCGGTGCCGATGCGCAGCAGGTTCTCGGCGGCGCCAATGTGCACCACGCCGCCCATGGTGCACACCCACCGCAGCATCGGCTGGCCGACGCAGTGGTCGGCCACGTAGGTCATGTTGGTGTTGCGGAACCACACGTCCTCGTAGAGCTGCAGCTTCCACGACTCGAGGTCGTGGTTGCCGGGCGTCCACAGCACGCGACCGGCACCCGCGCCGCCGAGGCTGAAGCGCAGCATGCGGTCCCACAGCAGAGGCGAGTTGATGTAGTCAAAGTCGCCGAGATGCACGAGCAGGTCCGAGTTGCGCGCCGCGAAGCCGAGGATCTGAGCGCTCTGCGTGTCGGCGCCCGAGTCGCCGAGGTACGCCACGGTGAAGTTGCGCGCCGTGTGCGGCCGCCAGTGGTTCAGCACCGCGCGGCTGTTGGGCAGATGCGCGGCATGGGTGCCTGGATAGTCGCGCCAGAAGCGCGTCGAGCTCGGCATCGGTTGGTGGAATGCCGGCGCTTGCAGAGCGAACAGCGGGAAGCCCAAGGCCATGACGCAGAGCCAGCACAACATGGCCTCGCGAGTGTTGTAGGTCTGGAAGCGACACGTCGAGGTGCTGCTGCTGCTGCTGCTAGTGCTAGTGCTGCTCGATGATGCTCCTTCTGTCGTTGCAGCGGGTGAGGACGACGACGGAGGCGACGACGATGAGGTGCCGAGTGCTGCTGGCTCGTGCTCATCGAGCGACGACGACGGCGGCAGCACGGGCTGCGGTGATGGTGGCGCTCGTTGATGGAGATGCCGTTCGAATCGGCGCTCAGCAAGCAGCACCAAGTGGTTCGACGAGTAGACGACCGCGGCAGGAACGAGTGCCAAGTACATGAGCCAGCTATATCGTGCAATCCATCCATGCAATCCATCCATCAGTCAATGAGTTCAGCGCGGAGGTTGCGTTGACCTACCTGTGCCAGAAGGTGAAGAGCGCTACGAAGCCGTGGATGGCGTGCACGCTCCAGTGCGTGCGCCAGTGTGCGGTGGCCGTGGCGGCGAGCGCCGGCATGATGAAGGCCGCCGGCCACGCGGACGAGACCTTGCGCAGCTCCATGTCGCGCCAGTGCTCCATGTATCGGCCCAGGTGCAGGACGCTCCAGAAGGCCACGATCACCAGCGACCACGAGCGGCAGCGCAGCACTGCCGCGTCGCTCATGCCGCAGTAGCGCGCCAGCAGCACGTTGTCGGGATGCAGCAGCACGAAGGCGAGGAACGCGAGCGCGAGCGCCAGCGAGTAGTCAAACGGCCGCCCGACCATGCCGAACAGCAGCACGGCCAGCAGCACGATCAGCAGCTCGCCGTAGTTGATGTCGTCGTGCGAGTATGCGCCACCACCGAAGCGCATCAAGCGAGCAACGGCGCGTGAGGCGACATTGTCAGGCTTGCCGCTCGAGCTCGAGCTCGTGCTGCCGTCTAGGTACACGCTCGTGCTCGTCGAGCTCGGTGTCGCTGAAGCGGCCGCTGCCGCTGCCGCCGCAGCAGCGCGCGTTGATCGATTCACCAGCACGCTTCCGCCTCCTCCGAGCTCGAGGTCAGCCATAGGGCCAGATGGCCGGTGCACGAGCAGTGATGCGGATGGCGATGAGGATGAAGCAACGGAGAGTGAGGAGGAGAGCGAGTGGCTGTTGCGCGTGAGGCCTGCTCACGCGCTCGATCACATTTCCGGCGCCTGAGAATAGACGAGCGAGCGGCACCTCGGGCTCGGCGGCACCTTGGCCTCCTTCGCGTCGTGTCACGTTCGTGAACCTGGGCGGCGTCATTTGGGGTTGCAGTGACGCGGCGTTGCGTGGCGTTGCGTTAATAACGTGTGGCGGTTGCGTGACGCGGCGTGAGTCAGCCAGCGACCTCGGCCACCGAGCCTCCTTGCGAGCGGATAAATGCCCGGATCGACGCAATGCGAGCCACCTTCATTCCATCGCCGCCTCGCCCTCACGCCCTCTCGCCTGCCCCTCACCACCCCTCGACCCCTCACCCATCGTCATCATGAGCTTCTTCACTGGCCGTACGATCCTCGTCACCGGCGCCTCTTCGGGCATCGGTCTGGCGCTCGCTGAGCGTCTCTTGGCTCAGGGCAACGAGGTGATCATCCTCGGCCGCCGTGGCGAGCTGCTCGCGAGCATCAAGGAGCGCCTGCCGGCGATCCACACGCACGTCGCCGACGTGTCGAGCGCCGAGCAGCGTGTGGCGCTGTTCGAGTGGGCGACCACCGCGCACCCGAACCTCGACGTCATCATCAACAATGCCGGCATCCAGCGCCGCGTCGACCTGCTGGCCAACGAGTCGTGGGCCGAGACGCAGAGCGAGCTCGCCATCAACCTCGAGGCGCCGATCCACCTGGCGCAGCTGTTCGCGCCCTTCCTGCGCACGCGTCCGCAAGCTGCCATCGTCAACGTGACGTCGGGTCTCTCGTTCGTGCCCATCGCTGGCGTACGGTGTCGCTCCCCTCGCTACCACCGTTATCCGTGACTAACGACCATCACCGCCATCACGACCACTACTTCTGCCATTGCTTCGTTCACCTCCGACAGGTGCCCGTGTACTGCGCCACCAAGGCCGCACTGCACTCGTTCACGCTCTCGCTGCGCCACCAGCTCCGCGAAACGTCGGTGCGCGTGATCGAGATCATTCCGCCGGCTGTCAACACGGACCTCGGCGGCTCCGGCAAGCACACGTTCGGCGTGCCGCTCGACGAGTACGCCGACGGCACGCTCAAGGGCCTCAACGAGGGCCTGCTCGAGGTGCCGTACGGCTTCAGCGCCAAGACATCGCAGGCCTCGCGTGCCGAGCTCGACGGAATCTTTGGCGTGATCAATACCAACGTCGCGGCTGCTGTCAAGAGCGAGTGAGCCACTGCCTCGCTCCCTCGCTGCCTGCCTCGCGGCTGGCAGGCAGACAGGCCAGGTAGCCTTCCTTCTTTCCTTCCTTGCACAACGATAATACTCCTCATTGTGCAAGCAAAGCAAAGCGAATACCAGACCAATACAATCACACACGCACAAGAGCTACGGTGCTACATTCGCACGAAGCAACCGCAGCGGATCTTGTTGTCGTTGTCGTTGCCGCGTGTGCTGCTGCTGCTGCTCGCGCGTGAATGACACCATTAGCCACCGAGCTCGATACGGCGCTGCCGTCAGCTTGGTTGGTCTCATGGCCTGTGATGCTGGTGGTGATGCCACTCGCGCTGGCGATCGGTGTCGCGCACATGGCGATGATCTCGCGCGCGGTCGGGCGCTTGGCGCTGGCGATGCTGGCTCGCGTGCTTGCGCCGTCGGTGAGGCCTCTGCCGTCTTGCATCGCCGAGCTGCCATCTGCCAACGATGACGATGACGACGCTCAAGATAATGGCGACGACGGCAACATCGGTCGCAAGCGCAGGAGACGACGCGATGCTGCACCCACTCGCGTCGCGCAACGCGTGCATCGCACGGTGATCGTTGGCGGCGGAGCCGCTGGCTGTGCGGCGCTCTTCCATCTGGTTCTGCGCGAGCGAGAGGAGCAGCAGCAGCGACAACGGCACGGCCATCCTCAATCGATGCGCGAGATCGTGCTGATCGAATGCGAGGCGCTGGTTGGCGGCCGCACGCGATGCGACCGCACGCACACGTTCCCGATCGACACGGGCGCCGGCTTCGTCGCGAGCTTCTACTCGTTGTTGTGGAACTACGTGCGCATCTTTGGCAAGGAGGACCACATGATCGAGCTCGAACGACGCGCCGTTCTATTCAAGCGCTGCGACAAAGCGCCTGACACTGGCACGGACGCGGAGGCGGACATTGATGCCGAGCGAGCACCGCCGAGTCTGACTGGCCGCACGGCGTTGGTGTCGCTCGACTCGCTCGCGCACGTCGTGGCACTGCCGTTCTTGTCGATGCTTGATCGCGCGAGGTTCGTGGTCGAGGCGGCACGTATGGTGGTGCTCGACTCGTTCCGCGTGTCGCTCTTCGATCCGAGGTTGCTGGCCGCGTACGACACGCTCGAGAGCTCTGCGGCGACGCTCGCGCTCTCGCGCTTCGGCTCGCGAGTCTATCACTACGTGCTACGACCGGCGGTCGAGTCGTTCTGGTACTTTTCGTGCGAGACTGCATCCGGTGCGTGAGGAGCTTGCCTCGACTCAGTGGAGCTCACTCACTCACTGGAGCACAGGAGCACTACTACGAGCGCTTCTCGTCGCGGCTCCCAACAGCAGGTTCTACTGCGTGCGAGATGGCATGGATAACCTCTGCCAATGGCTGGTGGACGCCAGCCTGCTCTCACAACACGTGTCGGTTCGTACCGAGTGCGCCGTCACGAGCGTGGCGCTAGCGAGCGACAGCGACACTGGCGCACGGAGCTTCCACGTGCGATTCCGCGACACTCGCACGCAGCAGCAGCGAGAGTGTGAGCTGCCGCACGTCGACGAGTTGGTCCTGGCAACGACGGCCGACGTGGCGCTGCGTCTCTTGACCGAGGTGCCGGAATCGATCGTGCACCGCCATGTGCGCGAGTTTCTCGAGACGCAGCAGTATGCCAGCAACGTGCACGCGACGTTCCTGCTCGAGCACGAGGATGTAGCACATTGCCGTGTACGCTTCGAAGAACCACCGACTGTGTGCTTGCGAGACGTCTCCGAGCCGCGCAGTGGTGCTAATCCGTGTGGCTTTGGAATGTTGGCATTGGCTTGTGCGTCGTGTAGTTGCACGACGAGCGAGTGACGTCAGTGTACCAAGTGGGCGACGGCCAGCGCACCGTGGCGGCCATGGCCTTCCTCTCGAGCAAGCTCGAGCGGCATTCACTGCCAGCTGGCAAAGAGGCGCTCTCCGTGTACATGATGCATGAGTGGAGCCAGGAGGCCATGCGTGTGTACGGCGACGACCGCGAGCAGCTGGCAGACGCTTGCTGGGACCAAGTGCGAGCGCTGCAGCTCGGCCTGCCGGTACGCGAGCGCGCCAGCTTGCTGCAGCTCACTGCACGACGCAACGCCATTCCGATCCACTCGGTCGGGCGGTATCGCATGAGCGCTCGTGTGCAACAGTGCCACGACAAACAGGCACGGCGGCACGCTCGCACACATGGGCGCAGGCGCCACGGCGAGCAAGCCACTTGCTCCGAGCCTCGTGTCGTAGTGGCGGGTGATTATCTCAGTACGGCGACCGTCGAAGGCGCGCTGCGAACGGGCATGTGGGCGGCCGAATCGCTCTACCGTGGGCGGCATCGTGGGAATGATTGAATCATAGTTATATCTCAGTGCGATACACATGACATTCTCTCAAGTGATTGATTGGAGCGAAGAGGAGCTTGTGACATTGAGAGAGAGAATAGGTGCTAGCACTTGTTGGTCTCAGCTGTGTGGCGGTAGGTTCGTTGTTAGTGGTAGAAACCGAACTCGTCACCGCTATCCTTGACTTGCGACTTGTAACCCTTCTCAAAGTCCTTGGGCAGGATGATGTAGCGGTTCTTGCGCACGGCTTGCATGCCAGCTTCTTGGCAGATGGCGGCGATCGTGGCATTGCTGATCTTGTCTGGGCGAGATACATCTACAAGAATCACGCACACACACACACGCGCGAGAGAGAGATTGTGATGGATAGTTGGATTAGTATCGAAATGGCAAGCCGATTGTCACAACGAGCGAGCAAGAGCGAGCGAGAGAGAGACGTACAATCCTCGAGGTCTACCTCATCACTGAGATTCATCTTGGAGGTGATGACCTGGAATACGAGGCGCTTCTGACGGCGGTCGGGCAGCGGGAATTCGATCTTGCGGTCGAGACGACCAGGACGCAGCAGAGCAGGATCCAGCGTGTCGGCTCGATTGGTGGCCATGATGACCTTGACGTTGACGGCAGGATCGAAGCCATCCATCTGTGTGAGCAGCTCCATCAAGATGCGCTGCACCTCGCGATCGGCTCCCGTCTGGGCGTCGAAGCGCTTGGTGGCGATGGCGTCGATCTCGTCGATGAATACGATGGCGGGTGCGTTCTCCTTGGCGAGACGGAACACGTCGCGCACCATGCGCGGGCCTTCTCCGAGGTACTTTTGCACAAACTCGGAGCCGACCACGCGGATGAAGGCCGCGTTGGTGTTGTTGGCGACGGCTTTGGCGAGCATACTACATTGAGCGCGTAGTTGTGAGTGAGAGAGAGAGAGAGTGATAGCGATAGAGAACAGGCGCGCGCGCGAGAGAGAGAGAGCGAGTATCGAGAGACGTACGTCTTGCCGGTGCCTGGAGGACCGTACATGAGCACGCCACGCGGCGGGTCGATACCAATCTGTTTGTAGAGCTCAAAGTGCGTGAGCGGCAGCTCGACTGCCTCACGGATCTCTTGCTTCTGAATGTCGAGGCCGCCGACGTCCGTGTACTTGACGTCGGGCTTCTCGCCGGCCTGCAGCAGCTGAATCGATGAGTCGGCCTCGGGCGGCAGGATGTCGACCAGCGACGCGACATCGTGGCCGCGGCGGTGCAGCGCCACCGAGGCCGAGGGCTTGAGCTCCTCGCGGTCGAGGATCGACAGCACACGCACAAAGTAGCGGCCGCCGTTGGTCGGGTCGACGATCGCGTGGTCCTTGTCGACCATCTCGAGGAACTGGCCGATGACGAGCGGCACGCTCTGGATGCGCTTGACCTCCTCCTGCGCACGCAGGATCTCGCGCTTGAGGTTCTTCTGCTCGTTCTTGATGCACTCCTCCTGGATGCACAGGAACTCGAGCAGCCGCTGCTTCTCCTTCAGCTGCTTGTAGAGGTCCTCCTCCGAGACGCCAGACGACGACGACGAGCTCGCGCCATCGTTCGACGTAGCCTACGCACCCACCAAACTCATTCATCGTGAGTCACCAACCACGTGCAGCAAGAAGAGCAAGAAGAGCCAAGGCGCGCTCGTGTTCTACCACGATACATACACGAGGATCAGCGAGACCGATCTCTTCCATGTTTCACAGTAAATCAAATCTCTGAGACTCACTAGCAATAGGCGAGAGAGAGGGCGAGGTGAGACGAGGAGGAGAGACGAGGTGGAGGTGGCGAGAGGCGGTGAGGAGGAGGTGGTGACGCAACACGAGAACGAAGCAGATGAACGAGGCAGCAGCAGGCGCCAGTAGTGTTCTTGTCCTTCGCTCACTCGCGCGCTCTCGTTTGCTCGTAATGGCCTCGGCAGTTGCGCATCATGTTGGCCTGCACTACTGGGCGCGTGAGACCCTAGCACATTACGTCGTGTCATCGTTACTTGAGACACGATCGCCTGATGGTGCAGATAGCGAGGTTTCGATGGTCGAGTTGTGTTGTCGCGCCGGTTCCGATGTCGGTATGGTGTGCCACCAGGTCAATGAATGCTTGGCATTGCGTGGCCGATTAGTGACGGTGCGACACATGTGAGCAAAAAGGCAAATGGAGTCGAGCTGGAGTCACGTCGTATCTTGGCGTTGAGGCATCTGCCGAGCATCTGAGCCGTGCTCAGGAGCGACTGGTTCGTTCGCACGCGGCTGGTTGTTGGTGCTTGCTGCCGACCATCGATCTCGATTTCGCAGCGGACACGAGGGGAAGTCTCGCTCAAGACCACGTGGCTGCAAGGTGAACCATTCAAGAGCGCCATCGTTCCAGCGCCTCCGATAGCGAGTATGTACCTTCTCGTGGTGTGCACGTGATGCGCTGGCGTGCGTCTCATACGCTGGTGCGTCGGCGGCGGCATTATATGCACAGCTGCCTACGATCTGGTCGCGTTCTTCAATGCGGTCGACAAGATGTTTGCCAGCGAGGAGGCGCTCCGAAGCCTGCTTCAAAACGTGAGCCACTTGTTGAAACCTGGTGGCTTCTTCTTTGGGTGAGTGAAAGGAGTGCGCGAGCGATACAGCTTGATGTAACTCGATTGGCAACGTCAGGCCTGTATTGACTCGGTAGGGTCGTGTCGTTGTTGACGTCGTCTGGCAACAGCATCATGCACGATAGCAGTTCGATTTGGTGGAAGGCACAGAAGGCCAAGATGCAAGCCTTCAGGACGCCGCTGTTCACGATCGAGTTCGGTTCCGCGTCGACCTTCTCGACCTTTGGTTCGAGCTTCCGCGTGCAGGTGCCCAACACGGCCGCGAGCTCCTCGTACTTTATGATCCACTGCCCTACGTTCCTACGGTATGTCGTGAAGCCAGCGAGCGCGAGGAGGCATAGGCTCGTGTGACGAAGCTCATTCGGCGGCGCTCAGTACTGCGCGCGAGTTTGGTCTCGAGATTCTAGACTGCACGAACCTGAAAGACTTTTTCGACGAGAACCACAAGGCCTATCACAATGTCCTGGGCAAGTATGTCAAGGGAAAGCTCCAATCGATCGAGTTGCAGTACATTGGTATGTTGACAACGAGCGGGAGATTGCACAGCTATGCTAATGGCACCCACACACACACACACACGCAGAGTTGTTTGCAGTGTTTGTATTCCAGAAGATGACGGCTTGAGTGCGATGGTGCACCGCAAGAGTGTAAACTATCTATCTACCAATCAAATCATGTCATATATATGTAGTGGATGGGCTGTTGTGAATGAGACTGATTCCAAGGCAAATAAAGTACGAGTATACAACAGAAGGAAGGAATGACGATGATGCTGATACAAGTGGGCTCAATAATCATCACTACAAACGTTCGTGCTCTCTATCAATCTAAACTGACAAGCTAACTAACCTAACTACTATTTGGGTATATTTCGTTTGGTGTGTGATGCGGGTGTGGAGTGGGATGATCAATGAATGAATGAATGAAATCATAAGTACAATTCAGCAATGCACAACAGCAATGCTGGAAATAATGATGATACACGTAGAAGCAGTAGTAGCAGCAGCATCGCGATGGTCTCTCTCTCTCTCTCTCAATGTAGTGCCGTAGCTCTGGTGTCTCAAGAGCATTGCTCGGGTAGGGTGGTGACTTGGCGGCCACGGTGCCGCGGTGATGAACAAAACCGATTACCGAGTAGAATCCAATCGACGAGAGGGCAGGATGCGAGCGAGCGTAAGCAAGTAACAGTAGTAGTAGTAGACAAGCGAGCTAGTGTTGCTCGTCTTGCTGGAGAATGGTCTCTAGCGTATCGATGAGGTTCGAGAGGCCGAACAGGTATCCGTCGTCTTGAACGTGGCCGGACTCGAGGCGGTGCGTATGCGCAAAGTCGATCATGCGCAACTCGATGTGGTCGCCGTCTTCGTCTTGGCCTACGTGCTCGTGGCAGTCGTGATTGAGCTCGTCATGGCGAGGGGCCTCGAGACGACTTTCTGCTGATGTATCAGCTACACCCGACGTTGATGCAGAGGCAGAGGCGGCGACGGAGGGCGAAATCGGCGTGTCGACCGAGTCGGTGGTGGTGTTGGTGTTGGTGTTGTTGGAGGACCCAGAGCTGGCATTGTGGTCAAGCGGCATGCCCTCGTAGACGAACAGGAGCGAGCTCGAGTACATGCGATAGGGATGGTCGGCCTTGTGTATCGCGTACAGCTCGCGTATTCGGTCGAGAAAGCGGCGTACGATCGAGGTGCGCAGCAGGTTGTCGGTGGTGCAGAAGAAGGCGCGCATGCCAGCGATGAACTTGTCGGGCGTGAGCTTGCGGCCTTGGTATTTGTCAAAGTACCGGAAGCTCTTGGTATCCGAGTCGTACACCTGTTGTTGTTGTGGCGTCGCACATTAGGTTAGCTCGTAATCGCGAGGATACCGATGAGGATGGAGCGTACCTGATGGCCACAGATGCGCAATCCAAGGCGAGAGCTGGTGGTGATGTTGCACTTTTCGATCTGGTGCAGGCGCTTAGCGTGCGAGGCATCGTCGCCATGCTGGCGCGTGCCAATCTTGAGGTCCATGACGCATGGTTTGCGATACGGTGCTGTGAGATCGCGCATCACTAGAAAATGTAGAGGCGGCGACATGGTGGAGTTAAGAAGGAACACGGTTGCGTGAGCGATGGAGCGAGCGATATGCGAAGGATGGGAAGGATATAATAAGTGGATGGGATGGCGGTGTCGGGGAGCGAGAGCAGCTTGCGATGCATGCGCAGCGCCCACGGCGCCATCTCGGCCTCGACGAGCGGCAGCAACGAGTTCTCGAACGAGTGCAAGGTGGAGCTCGAGATGGTGACGCAGCCGAGGATCGGCGGGAGGAAGGCGCGCAAGGTCGGCGACTCGCACTGCATCTGGACGAAGAGCACGAACTCGCGCGCAATCAACGGCTTACACAAGAGGTTGTCGTTGGCCTTGACGAACGGATCGTGGCCAGCGACTTGGTGAGCGAACGGCCGCTGCAGAGCGATCGAGCCCGAGTAACGCGGGAGCTCCTCGAGGTCCCATGAGTCGGCCGCCCACAGGTGGCGGTAGGAGTCGAGCATTGGCGACGAGAGCCGAGAGCCAAGCAGCGGCAGCACCGGCAACGAGCTTGCGCAGCACGTACGCGGGCAGAGAGAGGGAAGGAACGAAGGAAGGAAGCTATCGATCTCGCTCCGCCGACTTTTCCGCTCGCTCTCCCTCGTCTCTCGTCCCATTCCGCTCGCTGCTGCCTCTCGCCACCACCCCCACCACCAGCTG
>ERZ778023.1814-NODE-1814-length-30512-cov-5.819713_pt1 | contig 30512 bp, 26 predicted proteins | sample MGYA00375753_ERZ778023 | MGnify/ENA primary metagenome ERZ778023 (study PRJEB29350, sample SAMN05389822) | bioreactor metagenome | isolation source: Ammonium sulfate bioreactor | place: South Africa: University of Cape Town | collected 2014-04-04 ... | reverse complement strand
CGATGTTCTGGACACTTGGTTTAGCAGTGGCCTTTGGCCGTTTGCGACCTTGGGATGGCCCGAGCAGACGGACGATCTGAAGCAGTTCTATCCGACCAATCTTTTGGTGACGGCGCAGGAGATCCTTTATCTCTGGGTGGCCCGTATGATCATGATGGGGCTGGACTGTGCCCATGACATTCCGTTCAGTCAGGTCTATATCTATGCCACCGTGCTTACCGAAGACGGAAAGCGCATGAGTAAGAGCCTGGGGACGGGCGTTGATCCGATGGACGTGATTGAGAAGGTCGGCGCGGACGCTTTGCGCTTCACGCTTCTCTCTCAGACCGGCTACAACCAAGATATTCGATACAGCGAACGGCGCACAGAAGATGCGCGGAACTTCTGCAACAAGATCTGGAACGCAGTTCGGTTTGTTTTGCTCAATGTCGAAGACACCCCGACGAAACCCGTCGCTTTAGAGGATTCCGACAAGTGGCTCTTGAGTCGCTTGTACGAGACGGAGCGAATTGTAAGCGCGGCGTACGAGGCTTACGACAACCAGACGGCGTCTCAGGCGCTATACAAGTTCTTCTGGTCGGAGCTTTGCGACTGGTACATCGAAGTCTCCAAACCTCGGTTGAATGATCCGGCGAGCCGGGCGACTCCGCAGTGGGTGCTACTGACGTGCATCGAAGCCTTCTTGATCATGTTGCACCCGGTGATGCCACACCTGACGGAGGAAGTCTATTCTCACTTGCCCCTAGCGGATAAGGCTCCGTTCATCATGTCGGCGAAGTGGCCGGAACTACCGAAGGAGTTCCATCAGCCGGATGTGGAGGCGCGAATTGAGCGCATCTTCGACATCACTCGTGGCCTGCGCGCGCTGCGAGCTGAACTGGGCCTGGCGGCAATGAAGACGGCACCGGTGGTCTATTTCGAGGGCGATCTCTCGGGGGGTGAAAGCGTGGTCAAGTCTCAGGCTTGGGTGGAAGACTTGCGGCCGGGCAAACCGTCTGACCAATTCGTTTCGACGACTATCTCCGGCGTCGACCTTCACCTTCCGCTGGGCGATCTGGTGGATAAGGAGAAGGAGCTGGGGCGACTGGTACGGGAGGAAGAGAAGATCTCGGGAGACCTGGTCAAGTTGGACCAGCGGCTCTCTAACCCGGACTTCATCTCTCGAGCGAAGCCGGAAGTCATCGAGCGAGATCGATCCGCCGCGGATGAGCTTCGAGCGAAGTTGGAGAAGATCCAAGAGCGCAAGAAGCTGTTCGGCGGTTAACCTTTGCGGGGAGGAAGGGTTTAACTTTCCTCCCCATCACCAACTTTCTTCGTTCGGCTATACAGAGATCGCGTCTCGTGCAGGACCGATGGCGGAATTCCGATTGGGAACCCGGCAAAGCCGGCCGAAGTTGCCGACTTAATTGCTTTTATCGCTTCCCCTCGGGCGGCTTCCATCACAGGAACCGAGTTTGTCATCGATGGGGGTACCATCCCGACCGCATAGTCTGGAATTGCCATGCTTTTACCGAAACCAGTCGACGAATACTTCCGCTCCAAGAACGCTCGAGAAACGGCGGCGGTCTTGTTTTGCTTTGCTCCCGGAGCCGTGGTGTGGGACAAGGGCGAGGATGCCCTGTTTACCGGTCATGACGAGATTAAAGAGTGGTTAGAGAAGGTCGTGGCGAGCTACAACCTAAGCGTGGAACCCTTAGAGGCGAAAGAGGACAAGGGCGTGGTTTCCGTTCAGGCAAAGGTCTCGGGCGACTTCCCGGGGAGCCCTTTGGAGTTCCACTACCGCTTCACGGTGGAGGACGACAAGATTCGCCGACTGGACATCCTTTAGGCGCGGCTCTGAAGCATGAGGTCGAGGAGTTGACGGTCGACCTGATAGCCATCCCTCTGCTCATAGACCGTTCCGGGGCGATCATGGCCGATGATCCCGAATGCGCCCTCAAAGCCCCAGAGAGCGTAGCCCCAGCCGTACTGGCAAAAGAGTCCGAAGAGATCCTCAAACCACTTTAGGGCGACCTCATTCGAGGTTTTGTTATGGCAGCCGAATTCGCCGATGTGGATCTTGGTTCCTAGTCTTTCTACAGCACGCCAAGGGGCGTACCACTCGTCGATGGCGTCTCGATCCCAGATCTTGCCGTCCCATTCACAACCGGGGTAGGTGGGGAGGGGGAACTTTGAGCTGGGCGCCCACCAGTTGGCGCCGTAGTGGCTGACGGTCATGGGTTGATAGCCACGGCCGCTGTGGGTGAGGCCCAAGTCGGCGAGTTCTGGCATCGCGAGGTTTCCCCCGTCTAGTCCATCGATCACGATGGCGCGGTCAGGATCGACGGCCCGAATGGCGGAGACGGTACGGCGGATAAGGGCTTCGTGGCGATCTCGGGTGAAATCGAAGTCTCCGATCGCGGGGGGTTCATTGACGAGGTCGAAGCTGAGCCATTCGCTGGAGACGCCTTTGTAGCGGCGGGCGATCATCTCCCATTGCGAGACGAACCCATCTTGGGCGATGCGATCCAGCCAAAGATTGTGGCGCTCTAGGTGATTGGAATTGATGCAGTAGCCGGGAGCCCGGTGGATATTGAAGGAGAGGTGCATGTTCCGCTGCCGAGTGGCTTCAAGGTAGCGATCAACGTGTTCGAAGACCTCCTCCTCGGGGTGGAGATACTGGTGGTTGGGGGTCCAGAACCGGTAGTCGGTGGGAATGCGGACGAAGTTGAAGCCGTGTTTGGCCATGAAGTCGAGGGCACGTTCATCGGCTGGGGCGGGAATCCTTCCCTCTTCCCACCAGACCATCCACTGGAAATTGAATCCGTATCGGGGCGTGGAGAACGCCAAATCCGTTGCGCTGCTCACCCTTTAACCCTATCACACTTTGGCTGGCAATATTACTTGCATGCAAATTCTGCAAAAAGGAACACGTTTTCTTCACAATTCGTCTAATATAGACATATGTCTACTATTCAGGCTTCGCTATTCGAGTTGCCTCAGGTGCGCACTCCAACACAGTTGGGGCGCACTTCCATTCGCACGGTGGAAGCGGGCAGCATTTTGACGCCGACGAAAGGGCGACTCGGGAGCTATGACTACTCGCTGAATCCCTATCGCGGATGCGGGTTTGGGTGTAGCTACTGCTATGCGGCGTTCTTTGTGCCGGACGATGAGCAGCGGGCAAATTGGGGCAAGTGGGTTGAGGTGAAAGAGAACGCGCTGGCGCTCTTGGGCAAGCAGCGAAACCTGGAGGACGCTCGCATTTACATGAGCTCGGTTACCGATCCTTATCAACCGATCGAGGCTTGTACGGAATTGAGTCGCAGCATTTTGGAACACCTTTCTGAGCGGCGGGATCAGCCTCGGGTGGTGATTCAGACGCGGAGTCCGCTGGTGACGCGGGATATTTCGATCCTGAAGCGATTTAAGCACCTGCGAGTGAACATGAGTATTACGACGGACAGCGATGAGATTCGGAAACGATTTGAGCCCTCGTGCGCGAGTATCGAGCGGCGGCTGGACGCGGTTCGAGAGCTGAAGGCGGCGGGGTTGAAGGTTGGGGTTTGCATCTCGCCGATGCTGCCGATCGAGGATCCGATCCAGTTTGCGCGGACATTGAGAGAATTGGACGCGGACCGGTACACGGCTTCTTACTTTCATTCTTCGGAGAAGTTGTTCGCATCGGGGACGGGCGATGAGGCGACAAAAATTGCACGAGAAATGAATTGGACATTTGCGAAGTTTCAGCGGGTGAAGCAGGTTTTAACGCAGTTGGTGCCTCGCCTCAATGAAACTGCATTTTCACCTGAGTGAGGTCGGCAAAGGCGTGGGGAATGGGATAAGCTCCGCGCAACATGCTGACAACGCGGACGGGTGGATTTCAGATTGGCTTTCGACGAGGATGGAGCGACTGGCAGAAGGACCTTGATGGGCTGATTGCTTGGGCAAAGTCGAATGAGATGGGCGTGGTGGACCTTGGGCGCGATGGAGATACATCGGCCAAGGCAGTGAAAGCGGCGGGCCTTCATGTCGGGTCGGTTGATTTGGCGGAATGGCAGGGACTGATTAGCGCGGATGCCATGAAGCGAAAGGATGCGGTTGCCCGCAATGCGGCCTACATCGAGGCTTGCGCGGCTCATGGCGTGAGGAATCACTTCTTGGTGATGTTGCCGGAGGACCCGAGCAAGCCACGCAACGAAAACTTTGGCTACATGGTGGAGGGCGTGAATGAGTTGGTACCCCACTTAGAGAAGCATAACGCCCGATTGGTGATTGAGGGCTGGCCGGGTCCGGGGGCGCTCTGCTGTACGCCGGAAGGATATCGAGCCTGTTTTGAGCAGTGTCCTTCGATGGCGGTGGGAGTGAACTATGATCCTTCGCACTTGGTCCGAATGGCGATCGATCCGATTCGGTTTGTGGCGGAGTTCAAGGACCGCGTTTATCACATCCACGGCAAGGACACGGAGATCGTGGACGAGGCGCTGTATGAGTTTGGGACCGAGCAGCCAGCGACCTTTTCGAAGGGGCATGGCTTTGGGAGTCATCATTGGCGCTACACGATTCCGGGTCACGGATGTGTACGGTGGATTCGGGCGTTCCAGATCTTGGCAGACGCGGGCTACGATGGCGCGGTATGTATCGAACTCGAAGATGAGAACTTCAATGGCTCAGAAGCGGGTGAGAAGAAGGGACTACTGGCGGGTGGCCATTTCTTGGCTTCTTGTTAGTCGCTTAAGCAAATGACCTAGAGAATCGACTTCTCTTTAACCATGAAGTAGAAGTTCACGAGGGCGGAGGCGAGGTCTTGCGGTTCCGCCTCTAGACTGTGGATGTTGGCCACGGAGAGTACCAGACCGGCATCCACTCGATCTTTGACCAGGAAGGCGGCGGCCGCGCGTTGGTACATGCCTTCTATTTTTTCTAGAGACGCTCTCTCTGCCTCTTTGATCTTAGGGTCCGACACGCGGGCGACCAACGTTAGGTGCCGGCGGACGAGGGGGCCGAGCGCGGTGGTGAGTTCGACGGCTTTCTCTTGGTGCTCACAATCGGTAAACGTGACCAAGAGGGCGCGGCGCTTCCAGCGGGCGGAGAGGTATGAGAAGGCGGCGCGGGGGTCGCTTTCGACGGGTTCAGCGACGAGGTCGTGAAGGGCTTCGATGATGATCCCGATCTGATTACGGCCCTTTCGGGGTGGAATGTAGCGCTTTACGACGTCTGAGTAGACCAGCAAGCCCACGAAGTCGCCAGCCATGGCAGCGGCGTGGGTGAGCATGAGACAAGAGTCGAGGGCGTGGTCGAGTTTGCGGACGCCGTTAACCTCAGAGAGCATGCCCCGGCCGATATCGATGACGATGATGACGGCTTGATTTCGTTCTTGCTCGAACTGGCGGACGATGAGTTTGGAGCGTCGGGCGGTGGCTTTCCAGTCGATCTTTCGGTAGTCGTCGCCTTCGGCGTAGTCGCGAAGCGATTCGAATTCCATTCCAAGGCCGCGTTGGCGGGAGCGTCGGATGCCCATCTCTCGGAGACGGCCTTGCTGCTTGAGGAGCTCGAACTCTTTGAGAGCGAGGACGTTGGGGTAGATGCGGACGGGCTGCTCGGTGGGGAGCTTGACTTGACGCTCTACCAGGCCGAGGGGGCACCGGAGTCGGACGTAGGTGCCGCGGAAGAAATCGCTGCCTCGCTCAAGCGGGGTGAGGAAGTAGCCGAGTTCGGTTTCACGCTCGGCGGGGACAGAGAAGCCGAATTCTAAATTGGTGGCGGTGCATCCGGCGGGGGGTTCATCGCGGAGTCGTCCTGAGATGGGCTCAAGTCCCTGGTTCTCAAGGATGAGGTCGATCTTATTGGCGGCGCGGACGGAGAGGACGGGATCGAACTTTCTGCGGATGGTTAGCTGAGCGGGGTTTGGTCCAAGTTTGAGCGAGATCCATGCAACGGCTAAGAGCGCCAAGTTGTACACAAGCAAAAGCACCGGCTGGCCGGCTTGGTAGGCAATGGCTCCGATGGGTATTCCTAGAGCAACCATCCCCCAGAATCGCTTCGTTGGTACCATTGACATCCCTTGTGCCGGGTAGCATCGGATCGTGCAGAACGACCTCGCGGTGCTAAGCCCCGAGAAGACGATCATAACTTACCGACTTTCGAGTATCGGAAGCCGGATTCTGGCGCATATCCTCGACCTAATTCTGATTTTGTTCCTGGACATCGCGCTCGTTATGGCCGTGGGACAGATCTTCCAATTTGTCAGCCCGACGGTTTCAACGGTCATCACCGTCTTCGTGGTGGTCTTCGGGTGGTTGGTCTACTTTATCGCCTTTGAGGCGTTTTGGAATGGCCAAACCTTGGGAAAGAAGGCGGTGGGAATTCGGGTGAAGATGGCGGACGGTCTCCCCTTGACCGTTGGAGCGGCGATTGGGAGAAATCTGCTCCGACCCGCAGATATGTTTCCCGGAACCTACTTCATTGGACTGCTCGCGATGTTTACTACTCCTCGATCCCAACGACTTGGCGATTTGGTTTCGAACACCGTGGTCGTACATGAAAAACGGGCGATTCCCTACTTCACTCCGGCGCCGCATACGGTAGGGGTTCACCCTTTGGAACACCAGGTGGGCGAGCTGCGTGGGATGACCATTGAGGAATATAACGCGCTCCGTCGGTTTGCAGATCGATTTCCTGAGCTTCCCTCTCCAGTTCAGGACAAATTGATCCGAGAAGTATATCAACCGATCGCGGCCAAGCGGGGCATCGCGCCTATTGCGAATGTCCATCCGCTGTACCTAGCAGAGGCCGCAGTGATGAAATACGGTCGTGAACATGGCCTCCTGTAAGGCTTGTGGAAACGTGGTGGAAGACTGCGGACGCCGTTTCATGTGTTTAAAACTGGTCCTCCGAAACTTATACATCTCGGAGTTTTCCCACACCGTTTTCCACATTAGGTTTTTATGCTCTCTTAACCGTTTCAGATTCAAAACGGTCTGCGTAAACTTACACGTTCCCCCTGCGGCTGTGCGTTTTCCACAGTTTTGTTGTCCTTAATAGTAACAATAGATCTTGAATGCATGCCTTTGAAGAATTATCAAGAGATGTGGAAGAACGCCCGTTGCATGCGGTGGGCAGCGTTTCTCTGAGGGAATTCCGAAACTACGAAGCCTTGGACTTGGAGCTGTCGCCAGGGTTCAACGTGGTCTCGGGTCCGAACGCACAAGGAAAGACGAATCTTCTGGAATCTTTGTATCTGCTTTCGACGACTCGGTTGCTGAGAGGTCAGCGGGATGCGGAAGCGATTCGGGACGGAGCGGACAAGGCGACAGTTTCAGCGAAGATCTTGCCGACGGAGACGGAGCTGGGGATGTCCATCGAGCGTGGCACTCGGAAGAAGGCGAGCCTGAATGGACTGGGACTGCCACGAGCGGCCGATCTGATTGGCAGGCTGCCTTGTGTCTGCGTGAGCGCGGCGGACATGGAGATCGTCCGTGGAGAGCCCTCGGAAAGGCGTCTATTTCTCGATTTAGAGCTCTCCTCCCTCTATCCGGCATATTTGCGCCACCTGACCCTCTACAAGCGCGCTCTGGAGCAAAGAAACGCCTTGCTGAAGGATTCTCGGGAGCGGCATCATCCGGCGGAGTCGTTTGAGATATGGGAGGACCAGTTGGCGAACCACGGGGCAGGGATTCGGTTAGCTCGACGGGAGTTTGTGGCGAGTCTGGGGCCCTTGGCGCAAGAGATTCACGAAGAGATGGGGCAGGGTGAAGGGCTGGCGTTGAGTTACCTGGAGAAGGACGAAGCGGCAACCTACGAAGCAGCGCTTGCCAAGCTGGCGGAGAGTCGTTCTCACGAGATTGCCCGAGGCACGACCGTGGTAGGGCCGCATCGGGACGACCTGGAAATTTTGGTGGACTCACGGGAGGCTCGGCTGTTCGGTTCACAGGGTCAACAGCGGACGGCGGTGATCTCCACGAAGATGGCGACTTTAGCCTTTGGTCGACGCCATACGGGTTCGCCTCCACTGCTTTTGTTGGACGATATCCTTTCCGATTTGGATGAACGACGGCGGAGTTTGCTGACGCAAATCGTGCTTTCACGGGCGGGGCAAGCGGTGCTAACCTGTACGGAAGCTTCGGCTGCGGGCGAGGCGATTTTGGAGAAGGCCAAAAGGTTTGAGGTTTGGGCGGGTTCGATTAAGGAAGCGTGAGAAAACTTCAACATATGATCAAGCCCGCCATTGGGCGGGACGAGGTTTTGCGAGCGGCTCGGGCGCAGCGAGTCTTGCGGGAGTGGGATTCGATTGTGGGTCCAGGTTTGGCGGAGAAGTCTCATCCAGATCGCTATGATCGGGGGACGGTTTGGGTTTCTGTCCAAGGCTCTGCTTGGGCGCAGGAGCTGCGGATGATCAAGGATCGCATCTTGCAGAAACTGGCGGATAAGTCGGGGGAACCATCGCTGTTTATTGACCTGAGATTTGGCGTGCGTCCGTTGCCGGCCAAGGAGGCTCAAGAGGTCAACGTTGAAAAAGACAAGCCCAAGCCGCCGAGGGCTGACAAAACCGGTCTTTCGATTCGTGAAATCGCGGAACAACGGTTGAAGGAATGGCCGGATGAGAGCGGAACTTCTCAATAGACCGCTGCTGCTCTTGGCAGCGGGCCTCATCGTTGGACTTTCTTCACTTACGTATAATTTTAACGTTCTTTTCTTAATCCCATTGCTTGTCTACACCCGTGAGATCCGGGCGGGGTGGGCGATCGTTCTGGGGTTTGGATTGGGGCTGATTTTGGCGCCACGGATTCCCGAGCAAGGCGTGCTGGATCATCAGATGGTCGCGGGGGACGTTCGGGTGGTGAGCATGCCTCGGCTGTACAGCGACCGGCTGGGGTTTGAGTTGGAGTTCGAGGGGCACCGGTTGGTGACAACCCAAGATCGGGATGCCGATGTCAGTTTGGGCGATCTCGTTTCAGTGAAAGGGTCGGTTCGGCCGCTGAAAGAGGGGACGGAAGATTTTTACTTGAGCCACGGGATCGTCGGGAGGCTTCGAACCGATTCGCTGGAGGTGAAGGAACGGGGGCCGAGTTGGTATCGGGCGGCGATGGGAATTCGGCGAGGTTTTGTCGACTTCACTCACGAGGCGCTGGGGGCTCGCGAGGCGGCGGTGGTGGATGCGCTTTGTTTCAACGTGGACGAAGGCTTGGACGATGGATTTAAGGATGACCTGAGAGCGACGGGGACCATCCACATCATTTCCGCGTCGGGGCTCCACGTTTTTGTCATCGCGTGGGTGTTGGAAAGACTGTTGCGACTGCTTCCCATTCCTCGGGGATGGATGTTGGTGGGGTTGGGGCTGTTGCTGGCGCTTTACGCATGCGCAGCGGGCTTGCAGTCGGCGATCGTCCGTTCGGTGGTGATGTCGATGTTAGGATTGACCGCTTACCTTTGGGAGCGGGAATCAGATCTGCTTTCGGCATTAGCGTTTGCTGCGGTGGGATATCTGGTTTTCGTTCCCCTTGCGGTGTTTGATATTGGCTTTCAGTTTTCGTTCTTGACGGTCGGTGCATTCGGGCTGTTTGGTCGGATGGACTCGGACCGGGTGGAGACGCCGAAGGAGTGGGTTTTGGAGAAGCTGAAGGAGGGGTATCGGACGACGCTGATTGCGTTTGCGGCCACCGCTCCGATGGTGGCTTTCTACTTTGGATTCGTCTCGATCACCACGTTGCCAGCGAACCTCATCATCGCGCCGATCGTGATGGTTTCCGTGGTGGCGGCTTTGGTGTCCTTTGGATTGCGGTTTGTGCTCCTTCCCTTCGCGGTGGGGCTCATGAAGCTCTTGGTTGGGCCGCTGGTGATCGTGATGCAGGCGGTGCTCTCGGGCATGGGTCGGCTTTCTTTGAACCCGACGCTGCCGGCGAGTTTCAGCGGGTACTGGCTGGTCCTGATCTATGTGTTGGTTTTGGCATTAGCGAGGCGACGTGTTCGGCCGGCTTAGCCTTGTCCTGGCGCTGATCCTCTCGGGGGTCATCGGCGTGGCCTTGGGGCTACGACCGGGGCCGACTCGGTTGATCTTCTTCTCGGTGGGACAGGGGGATTGCACCCTGTTTGAGACCGAGGGAACGGCGATCTTGATTGACGCAGGGCCGAAGACGGATGCCTTCGATGCAGGAGGGCGAATCGTTGTTCCACGGCTTCGCTCTTACGGAGTCGCCAAGATTTCTTTGATTCTTCTGTCGCATCCCGATTCGGATCACATTGGAGGGTTAGCGGCGATTCTTCGGGCCCATCCGGGGGCGCAGGTCGGGGTGTCCGATCAGTTTCGAGACCACCCGGATTTGCTGACGACCCTTCGGGAAGCGGGCGTTCAGCCGGACCGGGTGATTTGGTTTGGCCGTCGGGCGGATGCGAAGATTGGTCGGTTTTCACTTGAGATTCGGACGCCTCGGTGGGTGGAGGGGGAGCCGGATAACGATGGGTCGATGTTTGTTCGGATCTCCGATGGGAAGGCGAGCGCGGTGTTTTCGGGTGACGCTTCGATTCCGGTGGAAGCTCGGATCGCGGGGGAGACCGGGTGGACGGCACAGGTGCTGCATGCCGGACACCACGGGAGTCGGACGGCTTCGGGCAGCGCGTGGTTGGATCAGATCCAGCCGAAGGTGGCGGTGGTGAGTTGCGGACGAGATAACCCGTATGGGCATCCGCATCAGTCGGTTTTGGACGCGTTGAGGGAGCGAGGGATTGAGGTCCTTCGCACAGACGAGCATCGGGATTTGGTGTTTGAGGCGACGGACAACGGGTTTAGATTAAGGTGAGGCTGGGCTGTGGCTCTGCGTTGCTTTGCTTGGCTTTGCGTTGTCCTGACTACCGAGGCAGGAGACGCTTCGCGGCTCCAACCCGGCGCTATCGGACGAAATCCCTTTGGAATCGCTCGGAGTGTGATGGCACTCAGCGCGGGACCCCACCCGCGACTACCCCTACCGTGGGCTGGATTTAGAGGGCATTGGTGCTAAGCAAGCGACATGAGGACTACTTCTTGAGCATTCTTAGGCCGTTGGCGACGACGATGAGGCTGGCGCCCATGTCGGCGAAGACGGCCATCCAGAGGGTGGATTTGCCGATGAGGGCGAGGGTGAAGAAGACGGCTTTGATGCCCAGGGCGATGGCGATGTTTTGGGTGAGGATTGATGCGGTCTTGCGGCTGAGGTGGATGAACTCGGGGAGTTTGCGCAGGTCATCCTTCATGAGGGCCACGTCGGCGGTTTCGAGGGCGGTGTCGGTTCCGACGGCGCCCATGGCGAAGCCGATGGAGGCCTTGGCGAGGGCAGGAGCGTCGTTGATGCCATCGCCGACCATGCCCACCGAAGCGTAGTTGGTTTGATAGGATTCGATGGCGGCAAGCTTGTCGGTTGGCAGCAGTTCGGCGCGGACATCGTCGATGTTCGCCGCGAGGGCAATGGCTTCTGCGGTGCGTTGATTATCGCCGGTCAGGATGGCGGTTTTGACGCCGAGGGCGTGGAGTTCCTTGACGGCCGCAACGCTCTCAGGGCGCAGGACGTCGGCGACTCCGAAGACGGCGATGGCTTCCTTGTCATTGGCGAGGATGACGGTGGTCTTCCCTTCCGACTCCAGTTGAGCAAGGGCGTCGTGAACGTGGTCGCAGCAGACATTTTCCTCCTCGGTCATGCGGTGATTCCCGAGGATGTAGTTTTGACCTTCGATCTCACCGATGACGCCGCGACCCGTTTTCGATTCGAAGTTCTGAACCGCCGCGAGGTCTCCTTGCCATTCGCGGGCGATGGCTTGGGCAATGGGGTGATCGCTGAGCGCTTCCAAACTGGCGGCGATGCGAAGAGCGTGGTCTCGGTCGAAGCCGTGAAGCGGGAGAACGTCGGTGAGTTTGGGCTTGCCTTCAGTTAAGGTTCCGGTCTTATCGAGGGCGACCAATTTAAGGTGGCGGCCCGACTCCAGATACGCGCCTCCCTTGATGAGAATGCCTCGATGGGCGGCGGCGGCGAGTCCGCTGACGACGGTGACGGGGGTGGAGATGACGAGAGCGCAGGGGCACGCGATGACGAGCATCACCAACGCCTTGTAGAGCCAGGGGTAGAAGGGTTGGCCGAAGGCGAGGGGGAGGGTGGCCACGAGTACGGCGACGAGGAAAACGATGGGGGTGTAAACCCGGGCGAAGGAGTCGACAAAACGTTGGGTGGGAGCGCGGGACGCCTGAGCCTCTTGGACTGTCGCGATGATACGGTCCAAGGTGGTGTGACCCTTCATTTCGGTCACTCGGAATTCGAGCACTCCCTCTCCGTTGATACAGCCAGCGAACAGCGTATCGCCAGCGGCTTTTTCCACCGGCATACTCTCGCCGGTGATGGGCGCCTGATTCACGGCGCTTCGTCCGTTTTGGACTTCGCCATCCAGGGGAATACGTTCGCCCGGCTTCACGCGAAGGAGATCGCCGACGCTGACCTGACACACGCTCACCGACTCCCATGCGCCGGATTCGAGTTGTCGGAGCGCTTCATCGGGGGCCATTTCCATAAGAGACCGCACGGCATTTCGGGCGCGATCCAAGGAGTAGGCCTCGATCTTTTCGGCAATGGCGAAGAGGACGGTGACCATGGCGGCTTCCGGCCAGGAGCCGATGACCAGCGCCCCGACCACGGCCACCGACATCAGAAAGTTGATGTTCAGGGTGAGAGTGCGGACGGCGATGAGGCCCTTGGTAAAGGTCTCTCGCCCCGAGAGCAGGATTGCGAGAACGGACAAGCCGATGACGGGCCAACTCCTTTCCTGCTTGAGAACCCAACCGACGATTTCGCTGCCCAGGGCGAGGACGAGGGCAATGCCCAAGAGCCAGTTGGCTGAGATCTTGGGCGTTGCCGATGGCTCGGCATCGGGGGCGCTGGGGGCCATTCCGATTTCGTCGAGCGCCTTGAGGATGGTGGCGTCCGAGTCCAGTTCATGCTCGACGGTCAGATTTCGGTTCATCAGATCGAACTTGAGCGATCGGACGCCGGGCTCCTTGGCGAGTCGCTTCTGGATAAGCTGCTCCTCGACTGGGCAATCCATCTTGTCGATGATGTAGGACTCGGACCGAATCAAAGGACTTCCTCCTTCGCCTGGTCTCGTTCAAACCAGACGTACAGAGCGGGAAGGACGACCAAGGTGAGCAGGGTCGAGGAGACGATGCCGCCGATGACGACGGTGGCGAGCGGGCGTTGAACTTCCGCCCCGATGCCGGTGTTGAGCGCCATGGGGATGAATCCGAGCGCCGCGACCAGCGCGGTCATGAGCACGGGTCGAAGCCTTTGATAGGCGCCATCTCTTACTGCTTCCCTCACGTTACTTCCCAACTCTCGCAGGCGATTGATCGCGGAGACCATGACCACGCCGTTCAGGACCGCCACGCCGGAGAGCGCAATAAAGCCTACACCGGCGGTGATGCTGAATGGCATTCCGCGAGTGGCAAGCGCAAAGATTCCGCCGGTCACCGCCAGAGGAACCCCGGTGAAAATCAGCAGCGCCTGCTTCAGCGACCCGAAGGTGGAGAAGAGGAGCAGGAAGATGAGGGCGAGGGCGATGGGGACGACGATGGCGAGCCGGGCACCCGCCTGTTGGAGGTTTTCGAATTGGCCACCCCAGGTGAGGTAGTAGCCCTCGGGGAGTTTGACCCTTTGCGCGATGGCCCGCTGGGCGTCTTCCACGAACGAGCCGAGGTCGCGTCCGCGCACATTGAGCTGGACCACTACGCGGCGCTTACCGCTTTCCCGACTGATCTGGGCGGGGGCGGGAACGTTTCGGATTTCCGCCAGCGAACTGAGGGGAACCGCGCCCCCGTCTGGCTTTTCGACGAGGAGCGATTTGATGGCCTCCACGTCGTTTCGGACTTGATGGGGGAGGTTGACAGTGAGGGCGAATCGCTTGTCGCCTTCAACGATCTGACCAATGGGTTCCCCGCCGAGGGCGACGGCAATGAGTTCCTGAATGTCATCGACATTCACCCCCACGCGGGAGATTGCCTGGCGGTCGATATCGATCTGGAGCACGGGGACTTCATCCACCTGCTCTACTTCTACGTCCTTCGCGCCGGGGATGGCCCGAACGATGGCGGCGATCTGATCCGCTTGGTCCTTTAGGGCCTCCAGATCCTCACCGAAGACCTTGATGCCGATATCGGCCTTAACGCCAGAAACGAGCTCCGCGAACCGCATCTGGATCGGTTGGGAGAAGTTATAGCCTTGACCGGGGACGTCGGCCACCTTTTGGCTGATCTCTTCGATGAGCTTCTCTTTGGACAGCCCCTTTCGCCATTCGTGACGGGGCTTGAGCATGATGAAGCTATCGGTGAGGCTGAGGGGCATGGGGTCGGTGGCAACCTCGGGGGTGCCGCTACGAGAGAAGACCGTGGTGACTTCCGGCACTTCTCGAATCTTCTTTTCCATGGCGGTGACGAGGCGGACCGTTTGCTCGGCATCGACGGTGCGGACGCGCACCGGCTGGATAACGAGAGACCCCTCATCCAGTTGCGGGATGAACTCCGAGCCGAGCTTGGAGAAGACGAGTCCGGCGAGGACCAACAGGACTACCGCACCGGAGGCGATGGCGACCCGGGTGCGCAGGGCGAAGTCCAGGACCGGACGATAGATCCGGCTGAGGAACTCCATGAAGATGTTGCGACCTTCCTTGGTGTCTCCAGAGAGGAGCATGGACGCAAGGACGGGGACGAGCGTGAGCGTTAGCAGGAGCGCCCCGATGAGGGCGAACACGACGGTGAACGCCATGGGCTTGAACATCTTCCCTTCCGTGCCCTCCAAGGCGAGGATGGGGAGATACACCACGGTGATGATGCTGACGGCGAATGCGGTGGGCTTGGCGACTTCTTTGGAAGATTCCCACACGGTATGTCGCACTTCTTGGCGCGAGAGTTTTCTCCCGGCGTGTTCTCGGGCTTCGGCGAGCCGACGAACGGCGTTCTCGATCATGACGACCGCGCCATCAACGATGAGTCCGAAATCGATGGCCCCCAGGCTCATGAGATTGCCCGAGATGCCAAACCGATTCATCCCAATGATGGCAACGAGCATGGAGAGAGGGATGGCGAGGGCGACGATGATGGCGCCGCGCAAGTTGCCAAGGAGCAGGAGTAAGACGACGACGACGAGGATGCCGCCTTCGAGCAGGCTTTTTTGGACGGTGCCGATGGTGGAACCGACCAGATCTGAGCGGTTATAGGTGGTGGTGAGGGTGACGTCCTTGGGCAGTTGCGCCTTGATCTCCTGGACTTTCTTGTCCACGGCATCGGCAACGGTGCGTCCGTTGGCGCCCTTGAGCATCATGACCACGGCGAGCATGGTTTCTCGGCCATCTTTGGTGCTGATGCCGGTGAGGACAGGGACCCCGAGGGTGACCTCGGCGACGTCTCGGATCAAGACGGGGACGCCGTCTTCCGATTTGACGACGACGCTTTCGATGTCTTCTCGCGTGGTGGCCATGCCCACGCTGCGGATCATCATGCGCTCGCCGTTTTGTTCCAGCACGCCGCCGCCCGCATTGCGGTTGTTCTTTTGCAGAGCTTCGACGACCTCATCGACGGCGATTCCGCGGGCGAGGAGGGCGCTGGGGTCGACGATGACTTGGTACTGCTTGACGCTGCCATCGGCGGCGTTCACTTCGGCAACGCCGGGGACGGTGCGAAGTTGGGGGGAAATGAACCAGTCTTGGAGGGTTCGAAGCTCCATCGGCGACCGGTCTTCGCTCTCGATGGCGTACATGTAGATATCGCCGAGACCGGTGGAGACGGGGCCGAGTTGGGGCGCTTCTACCCCTTCCGGCAGCTGCTCCTTGACGTTGTTGAGGCGTTCATTCACCAACTGTCGGGCGAAGTAAACGTCTACGTTGTCCTCGAACGTGACGGTGACCTGGGAGAGGCCATATTGGCTTAGGCTGCGGACCTCTTGGACGCCGGGAATGCCGCCCATGCTGGTCTCGATGGGGAAGGTAACGAGTTTCTCGATTTCCTGTGGCCCCATGCCCCCGGTTTCGGTGTTGATCTGGACTTGGTTGGTGGTGATGTCCGGGACGGCATCCAGCGTGAGCTGGTTCCAGGAGATGAAGCCGACGCCAACAATGGCGAGGGTGGCCAAGAGGATGAGGAACCTCTGGGTGAGGCTGAAATGAAGCAGCTTGTCCAGCATTAGTGCTCATGCCCCTTCAACTCGTCCTTCTTCTGCTCGCTGGCGAGGACGAAGCTGCCTTTGATGGCGACGGGTTCGCCGGTTTCCAGGCCGTCGAGGATCTCGACATGAGTTTCGTTGGAGCGTCCGAGCTTGACCTCACGCTTTTCGAAGCCCTTCCCTTCCTTCACGAAGACGTAGCTGGCGTGATCTTCTGAAACGAGGGCGGATTTGGGGATGGAGAGGGAGTCTTGGGAGGCGCCGAGTCCGAGGTGGACGGTGGCGAACATGTCGGGCTTGAGACGACCTCGGGCATCGACAATGAGGCATTGCACGGGGATGGAACGGGTTTTGGGATCGAGCCGACCGGCGACGACTTGGACGATGCCAGAGAACTCTTGATCCGGGTTGGCGGAGACGTGGACGGATACGGACGCGCCCTTGACGATCTTGGCGGCGTCCTTCTCCGGCACATTGGCGGTGACCCAGACGGACTCTAGGTTTTCGACTTCCAGGAGAGCTTGAGTGCGGTCGATGGCTTGGCCACGGGTGACGTCGAGATGGGTAACGATGCCGTAAATGGGGGCGACGAGGGTGACGCGTCCGACGGAGGCGGCGCCGCCCCCGGTGTAGGTTCGGTAAGAGGCCTGGGCGTTGCCGATGGCTTTTTGGGCATTGGCAAGGGCGGCGCGGGCGGATTGGACGGAGATTTCGGCTCGCTGTCGCTCTAACTCCGCGGTTCGGACCTCGGCCTCGGCGGTTTGGAGTTCTCGCGCGTTGAGCAGACCCTTTTGGGAGATGTTCTTTTCGCGTTCGTAGGTTAGTTTGGCTTGGGCAACCCGGGACTTGGCTTTATCGAGGCGAATTTCGTCTTGTTGGAGTTCGAGACGGGCGGCTTCGAGGTCGGCTTTGGACACCAGGCCGTCGTTAAACAGGTTTTCGGTTCGGCGGAACTGTTCGGCGTGGGAGGCTTGTTCTTGCTGGACGCTGAGGAGTTCGCTCTGGGCTTCGTTCAGTTCGCTTTGGGCTTGCTGAATGGGGGCCTGGCTGTAGGCGCCCGCCTTGACGAACTCTTGCTGACGCCTGAGGTTGGTGCGCGCAGCGGTGAGTTTGGTTTGGGCGAGGCTGAGTTCAGCGATTTCTCGCTTCAGGTCGGCACTGGCGGCGTCTCGGGCTCGCTGGGCTTCGGCGATGGAAGTCCAGGACAGGGCGAGTTCTGACGACTCGATGACGGCGAGAGTTTGACCCTTGGTGACCTTGTCTCCGGGTTGAACGGAGAGGGTCACGATGCGACCGGCTACCGGCGGGGTGACGACTGCTCTGCCTTGGGTGGTGCTATTGACGACGCCGGGGACCTGGAGGGTGGCCTGCATGGGGCGCAGGGTGGCGGGCTCGACTTCGATGCCGGCGATTTCCTCGGCGGCGGGGGTGAGTTCTACGGATTCGCTGTGGCCGGGCTCCTCGTGACCGTGCTCATCCTCGTGGGCAACTTCTCCAGACTTACAACCGGCGAGGACGAGAATGAGGGCGGCGAGGGGGAATAGGAGTTTCTTCATCGGACCACCTCCAGCAGGTATCCGGACGCTTGGTATTGAGCGATGACGGCTTTGGCGAGGTCGAATTTGGCTTCGGCCAGTTCTTGCTCGGTTTCTCGCAGAGCGCGGGTGGCTTCGAGGACGTCGATGAGGGTCCCGACGCCTTCGTCATAGCCTCGTTGGGACTTGGCAACGAGGGATCGGGCGGCGGCGAGGATTTCGGCGTAGCTCTCGACTCGGGATTGGGCGGCGGCGATTTCGGATTCGATCGCTTTGAGCTCAGATTCGGCTAATTGGCGAGCGTCTTTGTACTTCGCCTCGGTGGCGTCCCTTTTCTTCTCCGCCGCCTTTCTCTCGAACTTGGCCCGGCCGTGATCGAAGAACGACCAGGTGAGTTGGATTCGGGCGCCGTAGTAGGCAGTGGAATCGTGCCAAGAGGAGCGGCGGGCCTGGAGCTCTAGCTCAGGGCGGGTGGAAACGTTGGCGATGCCGATTTCGGCTTGGGCGGCTTCTTTTTCCGCTTGGAGGAGCAGGAGATCGGGACGCTGATCCAGGGGTTGGTTTTGGACGGAGGCAAGATCGGACTTCGAGTCCAAGGCGAGTTGGACCTCATCGATCCTTAGGAGACCGGCAAGGCGTTTCTTGGCCGCGGAGAGCTGGGATTGGCGGAGGGCGGCGGACTGCTTGGCCCGGTCGAATTCGATGGTGGCGCGGATGCGTTGGACCTCGGGGATCTTCCCTTCCTCGAACTTGCGCTCGGTGGCACTTTTGAGACCCTCGGCGATGTGAAGGACCTCCGTGGCGACCTCGGCGTGGTTTTGGGCGGAGAGGGCCTCGAAGTAGGCGGTGAGGACCTCAGATTGGAGTTGGGCGAGGGTGGTGCGGTAGTCGGCCTCGGCGGCTTTGATTTCGGCCTGTCCGACTCGGCGACCGGCGGCGGTTCGGCCGAAGAGGTCGATGGGTTGACTGAGGAACAGGTCGTCATCGGTCGCACCGATTTCCTCTCGGCTGGAGTAACCGATGCCGAGGGTGGTGGGGGCGGGGGACCCCAGGGCGCGGGCGCTGAGTTTGGCGCGCTCTAGGTTCAGGCGTGCGGATTCGATGGCCGGCCGGTTCTTGATGGCGGCGCGCAGGGCGTCATCGAGACTAAGGGTTTGCGCTTGGGTGGTGACGTGAGTCAACGCCAGGGCAATCAGGATGTAGGGTTTCAAGGGGATTCTCCGTCTAGGGGCGGGCCGAAACTGCAACGCAGGACGGCGGCGACGCGACTAGGCGAAGAACGGAGGCGCGCGGGACGGAGTGGTGGCGGGCGGACCGGTGGGGGGAGCGGTCTCTAGAAAGATGGGACGCTGGGGCTGGTCGGCAAAGGCGATGGGGAGCCAGAAGTTGGGCGCGACCGGAAGGTCGATGACGAGGTGCACCAGAGGGGCGACTTTGGCGAGTTTTTGGACGCCGTCTTTGTCGCAGGACTTCAACTGGCAGCAGTCGTGGCAATCGCCGTGGCTGGCTTGGATTTCTTGGGCTTCGGTGTGACGCTCTGTTTGGGCGAGGGTCGGACAGATGCCGCACTCTTGGCCATTTGGCAGTACGTACGCAGCGTGGCAGAAATGGATCTGCCCCACAAAGATTGCCAGGACCTTGAGGATTGTTTTGAGTGCGCGCACGTCCGAAGTGACTCGATTATGCGCCTGATTTAGGTTTAGGAAAAGTCGCAGGGACCTATGGGTACCGGGGGTGGGTGGGGTGTTCGGCAGGGCTTTAAGGGTCCCGGGACCCGGTCAACCCTAAAGGCCTAGGGGGAACCGTGCGGCTTGGAGGGTCGGAAAGAGGGCGTTACTATGTCGCCAATTCGGAGGATTCGACAATGGTAACAATTGGAGACAGCTTTGCGGTCGTCGCGATTTTGGGAGGCATCTGCCTTTCCGCCTGGGCCCTGATGATTTCGGTGGCGCTGGTCTTTCCGAGCAAGGCGGTGAATGCGCGAAAACGCATTGCGGCCAAGCCATGGGCTTCGTTCTTTACGGGGATGGCGCTTTGGCTGACGTTGGGAATTCTCGGCTTTGGCATGGTGGCGAATCCGCTGCCTTTGGCCAAGTTGATGGGTTGGACGGTGGTGATGTCCCTGCTTTCGGTGGCGTCGGTGGGGGCCTCGGGGTTGGTGCTGCTGGCTTCGGAGCGACTGCGGGCTTTGGCGCCGGAGATGACGAGCTATTCGTCCATCGCCAAGAGCGCGGCGGTGATTGTGACGGCGGGATTGGTACCGCTGTTGGGATGGTTCCTGGTGGTTCCGTTCTTGGTGTTTGCTTCCACGGGGGCGGGCCTCTCGGCTCTGATGCAGCGCTCGGAAGCAACGAATGAAGCGCCGAGGTTTATCCCGTGAAGCTGAGTCGCCGCCAGGTTTTAGGGTTAGGGGCGGCGACGGCGGGAGTGGTGGTCACGGGGTGCGCGCCCTTTGCGCGCCGACTGGCGGCCGACCTGCCGGAGGACGTTTCCCTTCCCAAGGGAGACGTGGAGTCGACCCTTCGTCTGGTGAACCGAGTGAGCTATGGTCCGACGCCGGGCGAACTGGCTCGGGTGAAGGCGATGGGGCGTGGCGCCTACTTGGAAGAACAGCTGAACCCGACCGACGAGGAGCCGCTGGCGTTGATGGTGCAGTTGCAGCGGCTGGACGCTTACCGGATGGATGCGGCGGAGATGGAAGAGCTGCCGATCGATTTGGTGCTGATGCAGTTACAGCAAGGGGTCTTGCTTCGGGCGACCTACAGCCCGCACCAGCTTCGGGAGCGGATGGTGGAGTTCTGGAGCGATCACCTGAACATTTACGCTCGGAAGGGGAGTTCGGCGTTTCGGAAAGGGACGGACGACTTGAACGTGATCCGCAAGCACGCCTTGGGGAGTTTCCACGACCTGATCTCCGCCTCCGCGCACAGTCCGGCGATGCTGGCCTACCTGGATAACCAAGTCAATGTGAAGGGCGTGGCGAATGAGAATTACGCTCGGGAGCTGATGGAGCTTCACACGCTGGGGGTTCACGGCGGGTACTCGCAGAAAGACGTGCAGGAGGTGGCGCGGTGCTTTACCGGGTGGGGGATCGAGAACCGCTTCTTGCGGCCCAAAGGCAAGTTCGTGTTTGACCCGGAGAAACACGACGACGGGGAGAAGGTGGTGTTGGGGCACCGGATTCCTGCGGGTGGGGGCGAGTCGGATGGCGAGCAGGTGCTGACGATCTTGGCGAATCATCCGAATACTGCCAAGTTTGTTTGCTCAAAGTTATGCAAACGATTCCTCGGCCACACGGACGAGGCGGTGGTGGATGGGGCGGCGAAGGTGTTCCTGGAGAAGCAGGGGGACACTCGGGCGGTGCTTAAGTTTATTTTTTCAGATGAAAACATAGACCAATCTCGGCCTGTGCAGAAGCGACCGTTTGATTATGTGGTGTCCGCATTGCGGGCCACCGGGGCGCAGAGCGATTGCGGGCGGCCCATTCAGGAGCATCTGGAGAAGATGGGAATGGCGGTCTATCAGTGGCCGATGCCGGATGGTTATCCGGTGAAACCGGAAGCTTGGACGGGGACCTTGCTGGCGCGGTGGAACTTTGCGGCGGCATTGGCGAAGAACGAGATCGGAGGGACTTCGGTGGATCTGGAGAAGATCGGCGAGCGGAGTCAGGACTTTGCGGCGGCGCTTATGGGTACGCCGAAGGTGGATTCGATTAAGCATGTAGCGAGCGAGCTACCGACGATGGCGGCGGCCTGTTTAGCCTCGCCGGAATTTCAGTGGAGATGAGCGCATGAGTCGAGGCTGTGAATCGTATCGGATGGCGGAAGCGAAGCGGGAAGAGGAGACGCTCGGTTGGCAGGTTTCCCGGCGGGGGTTACTTGCCACGTTGGGACTCTCGGCGGTGGCGGCGCTCGCCGCGCCTTCCGCGCTGGCGCAGGTGGTGTTGAGCGAGGACGCGAAGGAGCATGAGGGCGATGTGATCGTTAATGTGTTCCTGCGCGGCGGGATGGATGGAATGAGCGCGGTGGTGCCGTATGCGGAAGATGCCTACCACCGAGCGCGGCCGAACCTGCGATTGCGAAAGCCGGGGGATGCTTCGGCGGGCAAGGAGTATCAGGCGCTTGATTTGGATGGGTTCTTTGGGTTGAACCCGGCGATGGCTTCCCTGCTGCCTCTGTTTAAGGAGGGTCGGATGTCGTTGGTCCACGCGGTGGGATCGGGCGATCAGACACGGTCGCACTTTGAGGCGATGAACGCGATGGAGCGGGGGATGTACCAGATGCGGGGTGGGCTGCAAACGGGCTGGGTCGCTCGGCATTTGGAGTCAACGCCCCGTCGGAATCCGACTCCGCTGCGGGCGGTGGCGCTCAGTGCGACGATGCCGGATTCGTTAAGGGGGGCGACGCATGCGACGGCAATGGCGAGCTTGACGGATTTTCGGCTGGCCGATCCCTCTCTTCGCGATATGTTGGTCTCGCTCTACGGAGGCGGGAAGGACGTGATGGCGCAGGCGGGACGCGAGACGCTGGAGGTGCTGGACAAGCTCGGGAAGCTCGACGTTAAGATGGACCCGAAAGCGTATCCGAAGTCGGATTTGGGGCGAGCCTTGCAGCAGGTCGGCACGTTGATTCGTTCCAATGTGGGCTTAGAAGTGGCGAGCCTGGAGATGGGTGGCTGGGACACGCACGTGGGGCAGGGGACGGTGAATGGGTGGCTTCCCTCTTATCTCAAGGACTTGGCGGATGCGCTGGCGGCGTTTGAGCGGGATATGGGTTCCGAAATGAAGCGGATTACGGTGATCGTCCAGACCGAGTTTGGACGTCGGCTGAACGAGAACACGGGGCTCGGCACCGATCATGGGCGCGCCTCGGCAATGTTCCTGATGGGCGGGGGCGTGGTGGGGGGCAAGGTGTTTGCCGACTGGCCGGGGCTCGAAGCGAGGCAGCTGGATGCGGTCGGTGACTTGAAAGTCACGACCGATTATCGAGACGTCTTGGCCGACGCACTGACTTCCCGGGTGAAGGGTAGCCATCCAGCTGCCGTTTTCCCAGAGTGGTCGGCCAAGCAACGCGGGTTCTTTAAGGTCGCGTAGATCGGTTCGGGACCAATCGGAGGATCTGGTCGTATTCGGGACGGCCAGATCCTTCGGGGGGATCGAACTGGCTGGTGGTGAAGTAGATGCTGCCATCAGGGGCCTCGGCGACTTCGCGGATGCGTCCGTATTGTTTTTCCAGGAGCCGTTCCTGGCTGACGATCTTGGATCCGTCGAGGCGGAAGCGGAGGATGCATTCGCCGCGGAGGCAGCCGACGAGGAGGTTGTTCTTGAATTGGGGAAAGGCGTTTCCTCGGTAGAAAATGGAGCTTCCGGGGGCGGGGGATGGGAGGCCGTAGAAGGTGAGGGGCGAGACCATAGCCGGGTTGGACTGTTCGTGGTGAACCGTGGGCCAGCCGTAGTTCTTCCCTTTCTCGATGATGTTGATTTCATCGCCACCGGTGGGGCCGTGTTCGGATTCGAAAAGAGTTTTGGTGCCGGGTTGGAAATCCAGCCCTTGGCTGTTTCGATGGCCGTAGGACCAGATTTCGGGTCGGGCGTTGGGTTGATTGACGAAGGGGTTGTCCTTGGGGACCTTGCCGTTTTCGTCCAGTCGGAGGACTTTGCCGGCGAGGGAATCGAGGCGTTGGGCGAGGTCGGGTTGGTTGGCGTCTCCGGTGGTGATGTAGAGCTTGCCGTCCGGACCGAAGCGCAAGCGACACCCGGCGTGGTTGGTGAAGGCGGGGATGTTCTCGATAATGACCGTGCGATCGGTGAGTTCCTTTTGGTTGTCTTTGAAGCGGACGACTCTCACCTTGGGACCGGCATCGGTCTTGTAGGAATAGGCGAGGTAGAGCCAGTGATTTCGGCTGTACCGCGGATGGAGAACCATGCCCATGGCGCCGAGTTTTCCAGTGGCGTCGATGTCCTCCAGAGTGAGTAAGGGGGCTTCTTGGAGTTGGCCGTTTTCCATGACGCGAACGCGGCCGGGTCGCTCGGTGAAGAGCATGCGTTTGGGAGAGGTGAAGACGATGGACCAGACGACGCGGAGGTCCTTGGCGACGACTTCCACCTTGTAGGGGACGTCTTGAGTAGGTTGGGCGAAGGCTCCTCCGAGTAGAAAGAGGCTACAGACAGCGACAAATCGGCCACATCGTTGTAGCTTTTTCTCATTAAGCTTCGAGGTTTCGCTCATCGCGGGACGTTACCCGGCGGGCGTGCCCTCACCCCTGGGCCCCTCTCCCGGGGGGCGAGGGGGAAGCGCTCAGTTTGTGTTTTCGTTCTGCTTGGGAGGGCACTTTTGCATAGAGGTGGGAAATGTGGAGGAATCGGAGGCGGCGCCGCTCGTCTTCCACTACGTGCTCGCTCTCGTCGCTAGTTTGGCCCTCCGTGCCCCAAGCATGTCGTTGGAAGTATCCGAAGTTCGACTGCAAACTGCCTGCCTCTATGGCTCTGCCAATGGGAATGGAATCTGTCTCACCGACGAAGCATCCGTCTTCTTCTTCGACACCGCGGGGTCATTCAAAGCGAAGGTGTCGGCTAAGTGGCCAAATTTTATTGAGGCTTATTCGGGAGGGTTTTGCGTTTCGCGAACCCTTTTCGATTCCACGGGAAAGGCGAAAGGCGAGCTTCCCTTTGTCCCTTATGGGATGAATTCAAAAGGAGAGGTCTGTCGGTCTATCTCCAACGGAGAGAAGATTCAAGAGGCGGCTTATCGAACCGAAGACGGAGTGATTCATCGAATCGGACCCAAGTATGGGTTTTCCGATATCGATGGCTACGAGAACCAAGCGATGGAGGCCTCGAAGTGTTGGGATATCGACGACGACGGGAACGTTCTGTTCACCGCGTTTGAGGCGCACCGTGAGTCGAGAGAGTTTCCGAAACTGCCTCCGTACTTCGGCAAAGGGACGAAGTATGTTCGGCTGGCTCTTCCGTCGGGAGAGGAAGATGCGTACCCCTTGAAGTTCGGCTTCGACGGCTCCATCATTGGAACGGCTTATCCATTTCGAACGATCTTTGCGACAGGTTGGAGCGGGGGTTTTGGGGTGATCGACCGTTCCGACGCAGTGGTCTGGCATGATCGAAAGCCCGTCAAACTGGTCCTTGGGCAAGCGTTTCAGCCCAAGGGCGACGAAACGGGGGCGGCGGCGTCAGGCATTGATTGCAGCGGAGGGCTACAGATTGGCAAGGTAGCGTACTACGGACCCGATTCATCGAAACCCACGCGTGTATTGAGCATTCTTTGGGTCCAGCGAACGGCATTCGATGTTCAGGAATTGGTGAAGGCGAAGGGACTTCAGGTTAAGAAATTGATCGGATTTGTTTCGCCCCGAACCTTCGCGGCCATCGGTAATCGCGGTTCAGAGAGTCTTTTGCTATTGATCACCGTTTCGGTAAAGAGCGCGTGAGTGCGATCTAACACTCGGCTTCCCTTTGTTTTGTGGGAGACGCTCTGTTGTCGATTGCGTCCACGTGGGACCCCACCCACGCCCTCAGCCCTTCGGGCTACGTGGAACGGGAGTGATCGGAAGGGAACACGGGCGGGACGCCCGTGGAAACCATGACCGGGACGGTCATGCTACTTGCGGACGGCTTTGCATTTTTGTCGATCGCTTACCTGCGGCCATTTATCTTGACGGAATAGTCAAGATTGATAAGGCGTCGGCAAATCCTTGAAGTCGGGGAACGACTTGGGAATCTAGGCTCTTGGGGTGCGGTGGTCTACGCCGCGCGATTTGTCACTTTGCGGAGAGGTTGGGGTTTGGCCCCTGCTTCTTTGCCTTGCGTGAACTAGGAGGAGCAGGGTTCCACGAGCCGGCAAGCTGATGCGGAACTCGCTCCGAATGACAGGAGCCATGAACAGATTACTCGTACTTATTGGAACCGCCACCTTGGCCGTCTCGGCCCATGCCGACTTGTGGAGCAACTTCGACGAGCCAGGTTCGGTGATTCACTACGGTGGAACGATCTTCGACATTCAAGCCTCGGGCGGGAACGACCTGACGCTGACGGGCCGATTCAATTTGAATCTGGACGTTAACTCCCTTGACACTTCGGACACCACGGAATCGGTCGCGGTGTATTACCGAGAAGGTAGCTATCTGGGGCACATCGCTAACGATGGCAGTAACCTCGGCGACTGGACCCTGCTTGGTACGGGGATTGCCAACGTGGCAGGGGACGGCAACCGGTCGCTGTTGGACGTGGGTTCGAGCCTGAATCTGACGGCAGGACAAACCTATGGTCTGGCGATCTTTGCGCTGGACGGGGGCGCGGCCGGCATCGGCTATCGCTCCGGTACTGGTTCGGTCAATGTCGCCCCACAGAACACCTTTACCAGTGGCGAACTGACGGTTTCCGGCGGCGTGGCCAAGGGTTTTGGGTTGGCGAGCAACCCATTCGCCACTCACAACGGCTCTTCTACCCAGCGGTTGTTCGCGGGTGAGATCGAGTACACGGCGGCAGCGCCAGTACCGGAGCCTGCTTCGATGGCGGCGCTTGGGTTGGGCGCATTGGCGCTGATTCGCCGACGCAAAGCGGCCAAGAAATAGAAAGCGAAAATCTCTTCCGCTATTGAGCAAAAGGCAGTATTTGGTACTGCCTTTTGCCATTTACATAGACGTAGCGAGGTGAATATACTCATCCTATGTCTAGGATATACGTACCCGGGCGGTTTATGATGGTGTACCGACAGGCGTCTTCAAAAGTGCTTCGGCAGCTAAGAGAATTTGGTGCGGAATGCTTAAAGTCGGGGACTCCTAGCGAGGAGATCGTTCTGGAAATGAAGGTCCAGGGGTGGCCGGACGATTTTTGTCAGTGGTATGTGAGCAATCTTGTGGCCGAAGGGGAAGCTATTGAACTCGCAGTTGGCGGGGAAGAGCCCAAAACGCCTGCCACTAAGAGTTCTGGATTTAAGCTAGCGGCAGCGGGAAGCGTTTTTTTGGCGCTTTGGCCGTTGTCTGACTTCATCGGAATCCCCTCAAGCATCCTTGGATATATCGCCGCGATGGCGTTCCTCTGGGAGGGATTCGCCCGCATAGCGGCGGCAAATGGAAAGAACCGATTGCTTTGCCTGGCGTCGACACCCGCCGTCTTTGGACAATATGCCCTCATGGTCGTTTGGGCTACGCTCACTGAAGGTGGAAAGCTTGACCTTACAGAGGAGTATCGGCAGCTGATCATCGGAAGCAGCGTCAGCGTTCCGTTGGCCCTTTGCTGGATTCTCTTTTATGCGATTGGCGGGTTGAGAGTGAAGACGGCAAGCAAAACTTAGATCGGAGCCGGGTTCTCTTGGTTCTCGAACTGTAAGTGATAGAGCCGAGCGTATTCGCCTTCGTGGTCGAGGAGGCTTTCGTGAGAACCGCTTTCTACGACATTTCCGTATTGTAAGACCAGGATTTGGTCCGCGTTGCGGATGGTGGAGAGGCGGTGGGCGACGGCGAAGGTGGTGCGGCCCTCCATGAGTTTGTTGAGCGCGGTCTGGACGAGTCGTTCACTCTGGGTATCCAGGGCGGAGGTGGCTTCATCCAGGATGAGGATGCGCGGATCCTTGAGGATGGCGCGGGCGATGGAGATGCGCTGCTTTTCTCCACCGGAGAGCTTGTAACCGCGTTCTCCGACCACGGTGTCATAGCCTTCGGGGAGGCTGGCGATGTGGTCATGGATGGCGGCGGCGCGGGCGGCGGCTTCCAACTCGGGATCAGTGGCGTCCGGTTTGCCGTAGCGCAGGTTTTCACGAATGGTGTCGTGAACGAGATACGTCTCTTGGGTGACGACGGCGATGAAGCGACTGAGGTCTTCCAGTTTAATCTTGCGAACGTCGATGCCATCGATCTCCACGGAGCCCGATTCGACATCGTAGAGTCGGGGAATCAGGTAGGTCAGCGTCGTCTTTCCGGCGCCGGAAGCGCCGACGAGGGCGACGAGTTGGCCAGGTTGGGCGGTCATGGAGACACCGTTCAGCGTGGGCTCTTCTTGACTCGGATCGTAGCGGAAGACGACTTCTTTGAATTCGACCTTTCCCTGCACCTTGGCAGGATCGACGGCCACGGCATCGGGGGCATCAACAATCTCCTGCGGCATGTCCAGGTACTCGAAGATGCGATCGAAGAGGGCCATGGCGCTGCTGAGTTCCACCTGCACGTTCATGAGGCTGGTGAGGGGGAAGAACATGCGGGATTGGAGCGCGGTGAAGGCGACGATGGTGCCGATGCTGAGGCCGGGGTCTCGATGGCCGATGACCAGGTATCCGGCCAGCCAGTAGACGAGGATGGGGGTGACGGAGAACGTGAGGCCAATCAGGTTAAAGAACGCCCGCATGACCATGGACATGCGCACGCCCGTTTCGGTCAGGGCGGTGTTCTCTTTGACGAACTTGCTAAGGGTCAGCCCTTCCCGGCCACTTGTCTTGGTGAGGAGCGCACCCGACACGGAAAGGGTCTCGTTCATGGTGGCGCTCAGGTCTGCGGTTTGGGCCTGCATCTTTTGGCGATAGGTGCGCGCTTTGTCGCCCACCCACTTGGCGATGAAGACGAAGATGGGCATGACGCCAACGCTGAGCAAGGTCAGCCGCCAGTCGATCACGATCATCGCGATGAGGGTGGAGATGACGATGGTGACGTTGTTGAGGATGTTGGCGGCGGTATCGCTGACGACGGACTGAAGGCCGGTCACGTCATTGGAAAGCCGGGACTGAATCTCGCCGGTGCGGGTGCCGGTGAAGAACCGGAGCGACATGCCTTGCAGGTGCTGGAAAAGCTGGTTTCTTAGATCCCGCATGATGAGCTGACCGACAAGGACGCTCAGGTAGCCGAAGCCGAGGGCGAAGGCGGTGCTGCCCACCGTGGCGAGCAGGGTGTAAATGGAGTAGAGGGCAACGACGCTGAGGTCGTTCTTCAACAAGCCATCGTTGATGATGTGCTTGAGGAAGAACGGGTTGAGCAGGCCCAGACTGGCGCTACCCAAAACCAACACGGCGGTAATGGCGACTCGGTTCTTGTACGGTTTGAAACACGCGACGACACGCCGCGTGGTCTCTTTGCTGATTGGTCGCTTGGACGGCTGCGCCGCCATTCGGAAGGCCATGCCCATGGAAGGAAGTCTACTTAGTCGAGCTTGATCTCGCTGAACTGGATGACCGGTTCTACGTTTGTGTATTTCGGAATATCTCCCTGCAGGACCTCCATGTGGGGCATAAACGCCTCGATAAAGGCATCCATGGATTCATAGACCAGATTGGCGATCAGCAGATAGGGCGGCTTTTGATCCGGGATGCCAGTGCCGATTCCGTAGTCGGCGGTGAAACTCTTGACGGCGTCTCCCTGAAGCTTTTTCGAGAGGGGGACGTGGGTGTTCAGATAGTAGTCGAGGTCGAAGGTGGCGCCTTCCGTGTTGGGATAGAGAATGGTGAGCCGAATCATCGGCTCAGTTTAGCGATCGGCGCCCGATGATCTTAGGGCTGGCGGAACTCTTTGCCCAGTGGGTTTCCTCGGTCAAAATGCAGTGATGAGTTCCGATACGGAGGGGTTGAAACATTGGCTTGCCGGGCAATTGAAGATTCCTTCTAGCGGGCTGGTGGTCGACGCGGGTTGCGGGCAAGGTGAAGACATTCTGGCGATGGCGAAGGCGCACCCTGCTACGTCCTTTCTCGGGCTTGACCGATCGGATTGGAGAGGGGCCGAAACGGTAAGTGATTTTCCTTCCAATCTTGCGTTTCAGATTGCTGACTTAGCAGAACCGATGCCTCTCCAAGACGCCTCAGTAGACGCGTTGTATTCCATCAATGTTCTTGAATGCCTTGCCGACCCCTCCAGGTTTCTCCGGGAGTGCGGGAGGGTGGTCCGACCTGGAGGGCAGATCGTTTTGGGGCATTTCGACTGGGACACGCAGACGTTCGACGGGGAGGATCGCGATCTTGTCCGGCGGATGGTTCATTGCTTTAGCGATTGGAAGCAAGCCTGGATGGATGCTATCGACCCATGGACGGGGCGGCGTTTGCGACGGCTCTTTGCGGAGAATCGACAGTTTGAAGGAGAGGTTCGTGCGTTTACGCTCATCAGTACGAGCTTCGAACCCGGCTCCTATGGACGGCGCCAGGCCGAATCATTTGAAGCTCTGGTGAGGAGAGACATGGTGACTCGTGAGGACTACGAAGCCTTTAAGCGGTTTCAAGAACAAGCGGCCGCTCGAAATGGGTTCATGTTCAGCGTTACCCTTTTTGCTTTCGTCGGAACTCGACTTCTTACCGACTGATCCCGTTTGATTTTCGGGCGGGAAGAACGTAGTGTCCAAGACCGTACTTTAACAAAAGCGGGTTAATGGCGGGGGACAGACCGGATGGCGCGGGGGCGGGCATGACCACGGGAAGGATGCTATCGACGATGAGGATCGTGCCGTTGGAGGCGTGGATCTCGCCGATGATTTTTACTCCGTTGGCGGTGACACCGTTCTTATCACTGATGGTGGTGATGAAGGTCTCGGAGTGAGACATGAATTTGTAAGTCAGCGGTTGTCCGGTAGGCGAAACACCGTTCGTGAAGCTTATGAGTCCGTACTTGCCTTTGACGGCGGAGGCGGCGGCCACCTGGCTGCCATAGGCATCGGTCTCGGTGATGGCTTTGATCACGCTCTTCGGAAGTTTCTTGAAGGCGTCATTGGTGGGGGCGAAAACGGTGTAGGGGTGGGTGGTGCTGAGAAAGGTTTCCATTCCAGTGGTCTTCAGCATTTTTCGGTAGAGCGTGAATCGCTTGTCCTTGTTGAGAACTTGGACGATATTGCCTTTGGGGATCGACACCTGTCCGA
>ERZ778023.1810-NODE-1810-length-30547-cov-8.413649_pt1 | contig 30547 bp, 27 predicted proteins | sample MGYA00375753_ERZ778023 | MGnify/ENA primary metagenome ERZ778023 (study PRJEB29350, sample SAMN05389822) | bioreactor metagenome | isolation source: Ammonium sulfate bioreactor | place: South Africa: University of Cape Town | collected 2014-04-04 ... | reverse complement strand
TCACTGGTCTGGTTGATGACGTCGTAGACGGCGACCTCGCCGATCAGAACCGGTGAGATGTCAAACTGGCGACCGATCCGTCTGAGAAACGCAAGAACCGCCTCGACGTCACGGGTCCGGCCGCGCAGGACATTGTGGAATTCGTCGAAGATCAGGATTCTGGGTTTGAGCCTGTCGAACAGATAATCGATCTGTTCGGCCTTGCGGCCGACATCCCGCCTGTTGCTGGTCGGGGCGCGCAACGCCTGCAGGATGCTTCCATAGAAATGGGCAAGGCCGGCGCCCTCACGGGTCTGCACGACCCAGACTCGCTGTTGTTCGGCCGCCCTCAGATGCTCGACCGCGAACCGTTCCGCCATCATGGTCTTGCCGTTGGCATAAGGACCGACCAGCATCAGTCCTCGGGTTCGCAACGCAGCCGGTCGAGCCAACAGTTCGGCAAGTCGCTCATGCGCTTGCATCGCCACCCGATGCCCAATCCATCGCGGCGCCTGGATATAGGCGATCCGTTCGTCCAAGCTGCGGTCGAGATAGGAGCGAACGTGCTCCAGCAGATGATCCACCGCCTCACCAATCCTCGACCGGCAGGCGGCGCTTATGACGCACAGGATGCTCAGCAGGCGCCGGTGTCGCCGGGCGCATGGCATCATAGGGCTTGGGCGCCTCTGCCGCGTGGATTCTGCGCGCGGCATTGCGCAGTTCGGCTTTCGACGGCTTCGGCCCGTTGGCGATTCCCGCGATCCGTCGGCGGAGCGCCACCTTGTCGACGTTCGACCGCGCATTTGTTGCGCGGCGGTGCATGCGGTCGACTTCGTGCTCCCACCGCGTCATCGGCGCAAGCATTCCGTCACGCCGCTCCACCGACCGAAACTCCCTCGTCTCCGGATCCCTGATGTAGACGTGGCTGATGTCGCGTGGATCGTAGCGGACCTCGAGCTTGCCAAGCCGGTCACGCTGCGGCACCAGCGCGCCCAGCCACGGCGAATAGTAATCGAGCGCAAACATGCTGACACCCTGCGGCGAAATGCGTCTCTCCGTCCGGGGCATGAACGCCAGCAGGATCCGCATCGGATCATCGTTGAAGCGGGGAAGATCGCGAGCCTGCCGCTCCCATTCAGTGGCCGGCACCTTCACCCTCTTTGCGTTCTCCTGCAGGTTATGGTCGATCACTGCGAGCGTGATACATCGCTCAAGATCAGCAAAGCTGAGACGCGCGCGCCGCTCTGCGGGATATTCGTCGCGATCCGCCACGGATCGTCCTGTCGATCCCGGCTGTGTCGCAAGAACGGCGTTGAGCTTTCCGAGCAACCTCTCGACGACTCCGCCCTGGTGCACGCGACCGCGGTCGCGATAGCGGATATCAATGCCATAGTCCTCGCATCCACGCTGGAAGGCATGTCCTTTGAACTCTTTGGCGGAATCGGTGACAAGCAACCGCGGGCGACCGAACATCGGCCAGCCATCCGGGATACCGCGTGCGGCGAGCCATCCTTCCTTCGGACACATCGCTTGCGCCAGGCATAGCGCGACCGACAGCGCCGACGGTTTCTCAAGGGTGAGGCAAAATCCGAGAATGCACCGCGTCGCCACATCGGTGACAATCGTCAGATAGGCGCGGCCGACAAAGGTTCCGCTGCCCTCAATGACCTCCACGAAATTGATGTCGGTCGGCGTGTGGTCGATCTGGCAGGCGTCGAGCGGCCGCGCCGCATGGATGTAGCCCGGTCTAGGTTTCAGCCGATGCAGATGCTTCGGGTTGGCCGAGCGTTTCCTTGCGATTTCCTCGGGACTGAATAACCCCGGTACCCGGCGGGCGACACTGACATAGGACGGCGCAGCCAGCCCCGCCTCTTCACAGCGCGCGCGGATCTCGGCCACGACGGGAGCAAGCGGCGGAGCCTCCAGCACGAGCCATTGCTCGCGCAGCGTCGTTGCGATGATCTCCTCAATGTCCTGCCGAAGGCGCCTCTTCCGAGTCCGTTCCCCATCGGGTAGGAGCGACGTCACCCTCCGATCAGCCCGGTACCGCGCCAGCAGATTGTAGACCTGCCGGGTCGAGAGGCGCAGTTCGGCCGCCGCCCGATCAATGACCACCTGTCGTGGCCCGGAACCGTCCAGCACGCGGTCCAGCTCGCGCGCGGTCCGGCGCGCCGCCGACCATGTTTCGTCGGCGTCCAAGGGGGTGGAGGCTACTTTTTGCAGTCGGCTTGGCATATGACGCGGCCATTGAAATCCTTAGCGGAAAATCGGGCCGCTTCTAACGCCTAAACCTAAACAATATCTCACTTTTTCCTGTTTGAAATCGGGAGGTAAAAGCGACAGATGTCGTCGCTTGCGAATTCGTTTGCCTGGCAGTTGCGCAAGAACTGCGTACTCAGCCTCGGTCAGATAGACGTTCACGATCGCGCCGGAGAACAAGTTTTCCATGGGGTATTTTTTGCAGAGCTTGAACTCAACCTGCTGCCCGCAGCTGTGAATAATGGCGCGCAGACGCATTCGGGTTGCGGAGATATAAAGATCTTCGATCAACCGGAACGGCAAATCTGACAAATCAGGAGATACCGCAATCAGAAAGCGGCGTTCGTGCTCGAGCTGAGCGTACTTCGGAACTTGCACCATCGGTGTCGGCCTTCGATCTCAGGGTGTGTCTCCGCGGCTAAGCCTTTTGCGCGGATCGTTCCAACAAACCCCGGTTTGATGTGACGCCGCGAAGCAGATCGCAACAATTCCGCAGAAGCGGTCAAATTCTACAAATACTCGTGCAGAAACCTATAGCCGATAAACTCCGTGCCGTCTAAGTTAATGTGAAACGGGGAGCGCCGATGCTGATTGGTTATATGCGGGTTTCGACCAGCGAGCAGAATCTCGATCTCCAACGCGACGGTCTTGAACGCGCAGGATGTGAGAAGATTTTCGACGACGTATGCTCGGGCCGTGCAACAGAACGGCCTGGTTTGGATAAAGCGCTTGAGATTGCGCGGGCTGGTGACGCTCTGGTGGTGTGGAAGCTCGATCGCATCGGCCGCTCGCTCGCCCATGTGGTCGGCTTGGTCAGCGACCTTCAGAAGCAAGGGATCGGCCTGAAGGTCCTGACCGGCGACGTGGACACCACGACGACAACCGGCCGCCTCGTCTTCGGCATCTTTGCCACCCTGGCGGAGTTCGAGCGCGATCTCATCCACGAACGCACCATGGCGGGGCTGGCAGCGGCGCGTGCCCGAGGCCGGGCTGGCGGGCGACCGCGCGTCATGACACTGAAGAAGCTAAAGGCGGCCATGGCTATGATGGCAGATCGCGACAACGCTGCGCGTGATGTCGCGGCTGAACTCGGCGTGTCGTTGTCGACGCTCTATGCCTACGTCGATGCCAAGGGAAAGCCCCGCGAGCGGGCAAGCGATCTGCTGGCAAGCAAGCGTCGAGCGAAGCGCGACAACAGCATACAGGCGTAAAAGACCGTGCCGGTAGGATACCTGAGCGAGAGCCAAGTGCGGGAATATGGTCGTTTTCCCGACGAGCTTACCCCGGACCAATTGGCTCGCTATTTCCACCTCGATGACGCCGATCTTGCGTTCGTCGCCGTGCATCGCGGCGACCACAATCGTCTAGGCGTCGCCGTCCAGCTCGGATCGCTGCGCATGCTCGGCACCTTTCCGGAAGACCCCACAGCGGCACCTGTTTCAGCTCTGCGCTTCACCGCCCAGCATCTTTCGCTCACCGAGCCCGAAGAGTTGATTGCCGAATATGCCCGCAGCGAAGGGCGCTGGCGTCATGCGCCTCGCATTCGTCACCACTACGGCTACCGGACCTATACCGATTATGGTGTCGCGTTCCGTCTCAACCGCTTTCTTTATGCCCTGTGCTGGACGGGATCGGACCGACCGTCGGCTCTCTTCGACCGGGCCGTCGCATGGCTGCTGGAAGCCAAGGTCCTGCTGCCGGGTCTGTCTGTGTTGGAAAGGGCCGTGGCAAGGGTTCGCACACGGGCGAACAGGCGGCTGCACAGATTGCTGATCGAGGCGATGACGCCAGAACAGCGGGAACGGCTTGATAGCCTGGTCGCTGTTCCGGAGGGTGCCCGCCAAAGCCCGCTCGACCGGCTGCGCGACGGGCCGTACATTCAAAGTGGACGGGAGATCAGCCGTGCACTCGGCCGTCTGGAAGAGATCCGCACCCTCGCAAGCGGCCTGCCGTCGCTCGATCGGCTGCCACCGGGTAAAATCACGGCGCTGGCGCGGTTTGCCAGCGCTGCAAAGGCTCAGTCCGTTTCGCGTCTGCCGGCCGACCGGCGCGCGGCAACCCTGCTGGCCTTTATTCGAACACTCGAAGCATCGGCCGGGGATGATGTCATCGATCTGTTCGATGCGGTCACGACATCGATGGTGTCGGAGGCGTCGTCGGCTGCTAAGCTGGCAAGATTGCGGTCGCTGCGAGACCTGGATGCAGCGGCACTGAAGTTGCGCGACGCGGCGATCGTCATTCTCGATCCCGAAACGCCCGACGATGCAGTCCGCACCGCAATCTTCGACCTGATCGACAGGCAGGCGCTTGACGCAGCCGTCGAGCGTGTCGGCACCCTCGCGGAACCTGGCGACGACACCTACTTTACCGAACTCAGGAAGCACAATCGCAAGATTGCCTATACGCCGGGACTGCTCGCGGGCCTTGATCTCGGCGCGGCTCCCGCCGGCCGGCCCTTGCTGGAGGCCATTGATTATCTCCGTGTGGTTCATTCCGGTCGCAAGCGCGCCGGCCCACCACCAACAGCCTTTGCGCCAAAGGCATGGCAGACCCAACTCAAGACTGCCGATGGCGCCGTCGATCTGACGGGATATCGGCTCTGCATCCTGGACGAACTGCGCCGCGCCATTCGCCGGCGCGACATCTTTCCGGTTCGCTCACTGCGGTATGCCGATCCGCGCAAGGGGCTGCTATCAGGTCCGGCATGGGAAGCTGCACGTCCGACGGTCTGCCGCACCGTGGGAGTATCCACCGTTGCTGACGAAGAACTCGGGCGTTTGTCGAGCCGGCTAGACCGAGCCTATCGGGAAACCGCCGATCGTGTCCCGCTGAACCCGGCCGTCAACATCATCAATACCTCGGAAGGCTCGGATCTGTCCCTCGACCGCCTGGAAAAGATCGAGGAACCACCTAGCCTCAACGCGCTGCGCGCCGCGATCGATGCGCGTCTACCTCGGCTCGATCTGCCCGAACTGATCATGGAAATGCATGCGAGAACCGGCTTTGCCGATCTCTTCACCCACGCCAGCGAGGGCGGCTCACGCGCGGAAAACATCGCAACCAGCATCTGCGCCGTTCTTGTCGCCGAAGCGACCAATACCGGATTCGAGCCGCTGGTTCGCATCGATACCCCGGCACTTCGACGCTCCCGGCTCAGTTGGGTCAAGCAAAACTTCCTGCGCGCCGAGACGCTGACCGCCGCAAACGCCGCCTTGGTCGCGGCGCAAAACGCCATCCCCTTGGCGAGAAAATGGGGCGGCGGTGAAGTGGCATCCGCCGATGGATTGCGGTTCGTTGTGCCGGTCCGCACCATTCATTCCGGCCCCAATCCACGATATTTTGGGCAGGAGCGCGGTGTCACCTGGTACAATCTCGCTTCAGATCAGTTTACCGGCCTCAACGCCATGACCGTTCCAGGCACCCTGCGCGACAGCCTCAACCTCCTCGCCGTCGTGCTGGAACAGGAGACCGAGCTTCAGCCCACCGAGATCATGACCGACACGGCCGGATATACCGACACCATCTTCGGCATCTTCTATCTGCTCGGATACCAGTTCAGCCCTCGCATCGCAGATGTCGGCGGGGCAAGATTCTGGCGCGCCGATGCAAAAGCCAACTACGGCATCCTCGACGATATCGCGTCGAACAGGATCAACATGAAGCTGATCGCCGACCATTGGGACGATCTGCTGCGCCTCGCTGGCTCCCTCAAGCTCGGCGTCGTCCAGGCCGCTGGCCTCACACGAACCCTTCAGACCAATGACCGGCCAACCCGCCTCGCTCGCGCCCTGCAGGAACTCGGCCGCCTTATCAAGACGCTTTATCTCCTGCGCTTCATTGATGATGAAACCTACAGGCGCCGTATTCTCATCCAGCTCAATCGCGGTGAAGGTCGCCACCAGCTCGCCCGCGTCATCTTCCATGGAAAACGCGGAGAATTGCGTCAGCGTTATCGTGAAGGTCAGGAAGACCAACTCGGAGCGCTCGGGCTGGTCGTCAATCTTGTTGTGCTCTGGAACACGATCTATACGGATGCAGCCCTCAACCAGCTCGTCACCGAAGGCCACGACGTCAAGCCGGAGGATGTCGCGCGCCTCTCGCCGCTCGGCTTCCGTCACGTCAATATGCTCGGCCGATACGCCTTCACACTCCCAGAATTCGTGGCCCGAGGCGAACTCAGACCGCTACGCGATCCGAAAACCGCCGATCCGGATGAGGAACCGTAAAATCCTTATGTAGGTTTTCTGTTCCGTTGCTACTCAGACCCCGAATTGAGCTCGCGATCATTGGGTGCGACGGCGCACGTTTGATTCTGGCCGATCTGTGTGCGTCCGCCCCGTTTCCAGAAACGGCATCGATGAACGAAACCCGGTCCGTGCGGCGCTGGTCGGCGGCGGAGCGCTGTACATCGGGTTCGCGAGCGAAGGCATCAATCTACTGACCCTTAAGTGTAGCGGCTTGCCAACATAAGCGCCTCTGCTCGCAAACATCGGCATTTTCTGCTCGAATTATCTGACAATGGAGCGGGCGTCGTGCTCACGCTCTTTGCCAATGTGCTCGCAAACATCCGGGTCTGCTTGCAAACATCCGCCACGTGCTCAGATTAATTGCCAGCGACGGCATGGTCAAACCGGGACGCCTGCCTGTCGTAGTTGCTCGGTCAGCTGACGGGAATATTCGGGATCAAGGGTGCCCGCCAGGAAGGCGCGGATATACGGACATGCGCTGTGGCTTTCCCTCCTTGGCGCTTCGGGTGCAGGAGGTTCTGCAGCATGATCCGTTGTCAGGGCATCTCTTCGTCTTCAGGGGCCGCAGATCGGATATTTTGAAGATCATCTGGCATGATGGTCTGGGCGCCTGCCTTTTTACCCGGCGGCTGGAGAAGGGCCGGTTTATCTGGCCGAATATGGGATAGCATCCGTCAAGGTGGTGTAGAATTGGGACCGGGCCGTCATGATCAGGCGGCTCTGGGTGAAATTTCTCCATCGCAGCTACGCGAGGAGGTAGAGCTGAGTTTAAGTGCTGTCATTGAAGTTTCACGAGCCTGATAAACGGACGTCATATGTCGCCCATAGTGATGCAAATATTCAATCGATGCACCACTACGGCGCGGCGTCCCTGATTGCGGCGCCCGTCACCAGGAAAGAGCAGAGCATGCTGACGGATCGTCACGTCGCCGAATATCAGACCAAAGGTTTTGCCGTCGCCGAGGGGCTCTTTACCGAACAGGAGATCGGCGAGCTGCGGCGTGTCACTGACGAGTTGATCGTCGAAGCGTCAGCGCTGACAAGCCCGACGCCGACCTTCGAGCTCGAGCCGTCCCACGCTCCGGAACAACCCGCCGTTCGCCGCATCGAGATGCCACACAGGCACTTCGACTTCTTCAGGGAGTTCGTACGACATCCCGCCCTTATCGATAGTCTGCAGAAGCTGATCGGCCCGGACGTTCGAGTGCACAACTCCAAAATCAACCTGAAGCCGGGCCGGATCGGTTCGCCCGTCGAGTGGCACCAGGATTGGTGCTTTTATCCGCACACCAACGACGCGTTCCTGACGGTAGGCGTGTTCCTGGACGATATCACCAGTGTTAACGGGCCCCTGCTGTGCCTGCCAGGCTCGCACCAGGGCAAGATCTACGATCACCACAACCCCGATACCGGGTACTTCTGCAGCGCGGTCGACCTGGATGCCGATCCCGTGAACGCCACCGGCGCCGAGGAATGCGTTGGTCCCGCAGGGACCGTGTCGTTCCACCATGTCCGCACCATGCACGCCTCCGGACCGAACATGTCCGCCCAGGCCCGCCGGTTGTTGTTGATTGGATATGCCGCTGCTGACGCGTGGCCGCTGTTGGGCGTGAGGAACTGGGACCAGTATGAAGCGGACATGGTTTGCGGACGATCTACCCGCAACCCGAGGATGGTCGCACTGCCGTGCCCCGTGCCCTTTCCGATGCCGCCCGAAGCGCAAGAACGGTTCAGCCTGTTCGACAACCAGAAGCGGGCGCGGCGCTTGCTTTACGATCGTCCCGCCGAGGTGAATTGAGCTCGCGATCATTGGGTGCGACGGCGCACGTTTGATTCTGGCCGATCTGTGTGCGTCCGCCCCGTTTCCAGAAACGGCATCGATGAACGAAACCCGGTCCGTGCGGCGCTGGTCGGCGGCGGAGCGCTGTACATCGGGTTCGCGAGCGAAGGCATCAATCTACTGACCCTTAAGTCAGTCCCTGTTCGATCTAGCAATGTGTGGAGACGTTATGAGCATTAACAGACGCAAGTTCCTGGCGACCACCGCGGCGGCGGCGGCGGCCACTTCAGTTTTTCGGCCAGCCATCGCGCAGACCAAGAAACTTCGATTCGCGGTGGGACCGCTTCTGCCCAACCCCGAGGACACGAAGAAGGCGTTCGGGCCGGTATTTGCCCATATTGCAAAAGAGCTCGGTGCAGATTTCGAGCTCTCGGCGACCACCGATTGGGCCGGGATGGCAGTTGCCATGGGCGGCGGTCAGCTCGATCTGGCATGGATGGGGCCGTGGGGCTACATCATTGCCAACAACGCGACCGGTTGTCAGGCGGTCGCCACCGTCAAATATGATGAAAAGCCGACTTATCAGGCCATCATCATTGCGCGGCCCGATCTCAAGGTGACGAAATTCCCCGACGATACGAAGGACAAATCGATTTCCTTTGCCGACGTCGGCTCCACATCCGGCTGGTTGATCCCGACCTTCTACGCAAAGGAAGTCTGGAAAATCGATCCCAAGGCCTTCTGGAAGTACAGCGACGGGGCCACACACGGGGCCAACGAGATCTCTGTCTCGTCTGGCCAGGTGGACATGGCTACCGACTTCGACCGCAACCGCAATGTCATGATCGCATCCGGCCGGGTCAAGGAGGACTCAAACAAGATCATCTGGACATCGGACCCGCTGCCCAACGATGCCATCGCGGTACCCGCCAACGCTTCCGCCGAGATGTCGAGCAAGGTGCAGGCCATCCTGACCGCGATCACGGTCGAGCAGGCAAAGTTGCTGCTGCCGAACCTGTACACCGGCTTTGTCGCGGCGACCCATGCCTCCTACAGGTCGATCGAGAATGCCGGCATCTCCGTCGGCAAGATCAAGGCAAAGGTGTGAGATGAACGCTACGGGAGCGAGACGTCTCCTCGAGGGCTCGATCGCTGGTCACGGCGGGATGAAATCCGCTGCAGAAGCCCTTGCCAAGCTCGAAGCTGCGCAACGCACATTCAGCGTTGCGCGAGTAAAAGGCTGGTTGCTCGTAGCGATTATCGTTGCTTTCTATCTGGTCGCCGCCGAACTCGCGCAGCTGGACCTCGGCAAGCTCGCCACGGGTCTCCCAAGACTTTGGGATTGGCTGTCGCGAGCCTGGCCGCCGAAGTTCGAGGAACTGCCGGTGTTCCTTTGGCGAACGGCGGAAACGGTCGCCATGGCCGCGATTGGCACAACGCTCGCCACGCTGATCGGGTTGCCTTTTGCGATCCTGGCAAGCCGCAATATCACGCCCTTTCCGTTGCTGTATTTCCCGACGAGGTGGTTTCTGAACGCGCTGCGTGGAATCGATTCCTTCGTGTTTGCGCTGTTGTTCGTGGCCGCGGTCGGGCTCGGGCCGTTCGCAGGTGTGCTCGGCATAACCCTCCACACGGCCGGCACGGCCGCCAAGTTCTTCGCCGATCAGATCGAAAGCGCGGACCTCGGTCCTCACAATGCGATCCGCGCAACCGGTGCGGGGCGACTTACCGCACTCACATACGGGCTCCTGCCGGATATTCTGCCGCTTCTACTCTCAACCTCGCTGTTCTGGCTGGAGTTCAACGTCCGCGCCTCCACTGTGTTGGGCGTCGTCGGCGCAGGCGGCATCGGCCAGGAGCTGAAGAACAGCATGGACCTTCTCGACTTCTCCCGGCTTTTCACAATCATAGCCGTCATCCTCATTGTCGTGACAGCGCTGGACTGGCTGTCGGGGTGGCTGCGCAAGAGGCTTGTTTGACCAATGGGTGACGCCGTGGACACGACATCTGCCAATGGGCGCACGTTAGGCTCGCAGCCGGACATTGTCGGCAAGCCGCCGGTGCTCACCGTCGAGGACTTCTCGAAGAGCTTCGGGGCGCGGTCGGCGGTGGAGAATGTGAGCTTTTCGTTGATGGAGCATGAATTCGTTGCGGTTCTGGGACCGAGCGGCGCCGGTAAAACCACGCTGTTTCGCTGTATCACCGGTTCGGCCAAATCGGACGCGGGGCGCATTCGCTTCGGCGGCACCGAGATCGAGCGGCTGACGCCCCGCGAGCTGCGACAAATCGCGGTCGTCTTCCAGCAATTCAATCTGGTGCGCCGGCTCACGGCTCTCGACAACGTGCTGGCCGGGCGGCTCGGTTATTTACCGACCTGGCGCGGCGTATTCCGCCGCTTCGAGCGCGCGGACAAGCTCAGGGCGTTCGAATGCCTGGAGCGTGTCGGCATGCTCGATCACGCGCTCCAGCGCGCCGACACGCTCTCCGGCGGGCAGCAGCAGCGGGTCGCGATCGCGCGCGCGCTCGCCCAGGAGCCACGGTTGATCGTCGCCGACGAGCCGGTTGCAAGTCTCGACCCCAGTTCGGCCGCCGGGGTCATGCAACTTCTCAAGGACATCGCGCGGGACGAAGGCGTTGCCGTGATCTGCAGCCTGCATCAGGTCGGCTATGCTCGCACATTCACCGATCGCGTCATCGGTCTTGCGCGTGGCCGCGTTGTCGTCGATGCGCCGACGCAGAGCTTGGACGAGGCTGCGTATGACGCGCTTTACGGTTCCGCGGACCTGCGATCGAACACTGCTACGACCGGGCACTCCGGGATGCCGGACCACCATTCGACCGTGGAAAAAGACCGCAGGGCGGCCCTTCTGTTGATTTCCGGCGAGAAGTGACCCTGGATTTCCACTGAGAAGTGACCCGGGGTGATGGTGGTCTTGGGTCAGGTTGCGGTCAAGTTTCGGGGCTTCTCCTTTGAGGGTTTGGGTGGTTTGGTCGAGCTGGCTCTGAAGCGGAAGCTGTCGTTTCCGGTCTCCAGGATATGGCAGTGGTGCGTGAGCCGGTCGAGCAAGGCCGTGGTCATCTTGGCATCGCCGAAGACCGTGGCCCATTCGGAGAAGCTGAGATTGGTGGTGATGATGACGCTGGTGCGCTCATAGAGCTTGCTCAGCAGGTGGAAGAGCAAGGCGCCGCCGGAGGCGCTGAACGGCAGATAGCCGAGTTCATCGAGGATGACGAGATCGGTGTGGACGAGGCGGCCGGCGATCTGTCCAGCTTTGCCCTGGGCCTTTTCCTGTTCGAGGGCGTTGACGAGCTCGACGGTGGAGAAGAAGCGGACCCGCTTGTGATGATGCTCGATGGCGTGGACTCCGAGAGCCGTGGCGATGTGGGTTTTGCCGGTACCCGGACCGCCGATCAGGACGACGTTGTGTGCGTCGTCGAGGAACTCGCAGCGATGGAGCTGGCGGACGAGCGCCTCGTTGACCTCGCTACTGGCGAAGTCGAAGCCGGCGAGGTCGCGATAGGCCGGGAAGCGCGCGGTCTTGAGCTGGTAGGTGGTCGATCGCACCTCCCGTTCGGCGGTCTCGGCCTTCAAGAGTTGTGCGAGGATCGGCATGGCGGTCTCGAAGGCCGGTGATCCCTGTTCCGTTAGCTCCGTGATGGCCTGGGCCATGCCATGCATCTTGAGGCTGCGCAGCATGATGACGATGGCTCCACTGGCTGGATTATGACGCATGGCGCGCCTCCCTGGCTCGGCGCAGGGCGTCATAGCGCTCGACGTTGGCCTGAGGCTCAGTGGTCAGCGTGAGGGCGGGGGGAGCCGGGATCGTTGGCGTGCTCAGCGGCGTACCGTCGATCAGCCGGTGCAGCAGGTTGATGATGTGGGTCTTGGTCGGCACGCCGGCCTGAAGGGCGAGCTCTACGGCCGTGAGCACGACCTGCTCATCGTGCTGGAGGACCAAGGACAGAATCTCGACCATCTCGCGGTCACCGCCTGGCCGCTTGAGCAAGTGCTGCTGCAGGGATCGAAACGCGGGCGGCATCTCAGCGAACGGCGCGCCGTTGCGCAGGGCACCGGGCTTGCGCTGGACGACGGCCAGATAATGCCGCCAGTCATAGACGGTCCGGCTCAGACGATCATGAGAGCGAGCGAACACTCGGCGATGCTCGCAGATTGCTTGCCCTTCAGCGACGAGGACGATCCGGTCGGGATAGACCCGCAGGCTCACCGGACGGTTGGCGAAGGAGGCCGGCACGCTGTAGCGATTGCGCTCCAGATGAACGAGGCAGGTCGGGGAAACGCGTTTGGCGTGCTCGACGAAGCCGTCGAACGGCCGCGGCACCGCCATCAGGTGCCGGATCTCCTCGCTCCAGACATCGGCGATCGAGCCGGGCTGCGAGCCGTGCCCGGTCTGTGACCACAACTCCCGGCACCGGGTCTCCAACCAGTCGTTCAGAGCTTCCAGGGAGGGAACGTTCGGCAGGGGTTGCCAGAGCCGATGACGGGCATCCTGTACGTTCTTCTCAATCTGCCCTTTCTCCCAGCCGGAAGCGGGGTTGCAGAACTCGGCCTCGAACAGGAAGTGGCTCACCATGGCCGAGAAGCGGATGTTGACCTGGCGTTCCTTGCCGCGGCCGACCTTGTCGACGGCCGTCTTCATGTTGTCGTAGATGCCCCGCCGTGGCACGCCGCCCAACACCCGGAAGGCGTGGTTATGGGCATCAAACAGCATCTCGTGGGTCTGGAGCAGGTAGGCTCGAAGCGTGAAGGCCCGACTGTAGGACAGCTTGACATGGGCGACCTGGAGCTTGGTGCGCTCGCCGGCAATGATCGCCCAATCCTCCGACCAGTCGAATTGGAACGCCTCGCCCGGCACAAAGGCCAGCGGCACGAAAGTACCGCGGCCGCTGGTCTGTTGCTCACGCAACCGGGCAGCCTTCCAGTCCCGGGCAAAGGCCGCGACCCGATTGTACGACCCCTCATAGCCGAGGGTCACCAGATCAGCGTGCAGCTGTTTGATCGTACGCTTGTGCTTGCGCGACTTGCCGCTCTCGACCCGCAGCATCGCTGCGAGCTTATCGGCATAGGGATCGAGTTTGCTCGACCGCTCGGGAAGATGAAACCGGGGTTCGACGCTGTCCGCCCGCAGGTACTTGCGCACGGTGTTCCTCGAAAGGCCGGTGCGGCGGGAGATATCCCGGATCGAGAGGTGATCCCGGTAATGCCAGCGTCGGATGACGCTCAATAACTCCATGTCGATCACTCCGCTGTCCCCCGCGATGCCGCGTGAGACGTGGTGAAAACATGGGTCACTTCTCGATGGAAAAATCCGTGCCTGCCGGGTCAACTCTCAGTGGAAATCAACAGGGCGTCAGCCTATCGGGACCGATTTGAGCTGATCCATCGACACAGGGCAAGCGCACCGAATACGCTTTGGCAAGCGGATCACACGATGCTGGATATATGGATCATAGAAGCGAACGGAAAAGCGACGCGCCCGTGGCTGACCGCGATTATGGACGACCACTCCCGTGCAATCGCTGGATACTTGGTGTTTCTGGGCGCACCATCGGCTCTGCAAACGTCTCTGGCACTTCGACAGGCCATCTGGCGTAAGCAAACCCCGGACTGGCCGATATGGGGTCGTTTGCGGGAGGGGGCGGAATCCTACGCTAAGGCTTTGGCCAACGATATTCTCCGGTAAGGTTGATGTGCTCCCATCCGAGGGGCGAGACATGGGCCAGCAGATCGGGCAATAGCAATTTTCCCTCGCGTTTCTGGTTGGCGACGACTTCGCCCAGCTTCATGGTGTTCCAGAAGATGATGATCGCAGCGAGCAGGTTCATGCCGGCGATCCGGTAATGCTGGCCTTCGGCGGAACGGTCGCGGATTTCACCCCGGCGATGGAAGCTGATTGCCCGCTTCAGCGCATGATGCGCTTCGCCCTTGTTGAGCCCGATCTGGGCGCGGCGTTGCAGATCGGCGTCCAGAATCCAGTCGATCATGAACAGGGTTCGCTCGACGCGGCCGACCTCGCGCAAAGCCGTGGCAAGTTCGTTCTGCCGCGGATAGGAGGCGAGCTTGCGCAGTATCTGGCTGGGCGCGATGCTTCCGGCCGCAATAGTGGCGGCGATGCGCAGGATGTCGGGCCAGTTGCGCTCGATCATGGCCTGGTTGATCTTGCCGCCGATCAAGGCCCGCAAGTGCGCCGGGGCGGCCGATGGATTGAACGCATAGAGTCGCTTGGACGGCAGATCCCGGATGCGAGGGGCAAACCGGTAGCCGAGAATGGCGCATGCGGCAAAGACGTGATCGGTGAAGCCGCCCGTGTCGGTGAACTGCTCGCGGATATGGCGGCCAGCGTCATTCATGAGCAGGCCGTCGAGGATATAGGGGGCTTCGCTCGCCGTTGCAGGTATCACCTGGGTCGCGAACGCCGCATATTGGTCGGAGACGTGGCTATAGGCTTTCAGGCCCGGGGTATTGCCGTACTTCGCGTTGACCAGGTTCATGGCTTCGCCCTGCTCTGTGGCGGCGAAGAACTGGCCGTCGCTCGAAGCCGAAGTGCCCATGCCCCAGAACTGGGCCATGGGTAACGCTGCCTGCGCCTCGACCACCATGGCCAGCGCCCGGTCGTACGCTTCGCCTTCGACATGCCACCGTCCAATGCGGATCAACTCCCAGAAGGTGTGAGTGTTGGTGGCGTCCGCCATTTTGCGCAGGCCGAGATTGATCCCCTCTGCCAAGATAACGTTCATAAGCCCGATCCGGTCGGCGCAGGGGGCGCCCGTGCGTAAATGGGTGAAAGCTTCGCAGAAGCCGGTCGCAGCATCCGCTTCCAGTAAAAGATCGGTGATGCGTGTGGGCGCTATCTGCTTGTAGAGATCGAGCACCAGGTCCTCGGCGCCGTCGGGTGCGGCGGCTTCGAGCTTGTCGATATGCAGGACGCCGCTTTCGATCGACCCGCCGGGAATCGTGCCCGTGCGCGCGGCACGGCCAAGCTCGCGCAAACGGATGTCGAGGCGCGCTTGCCGGTCTGCCAGCCATTCCTCCGGCCGCAACGGCACGGCAAGACGGCCGCTTTCCGCCGCGGCCTGCGCCGGAACGAGTGCGTGTTTCAGATCAGCATAGCGCCGGGATCTGGCCAGCCAGACATCCCCGGATCGGAAGGCATCGCGCAGATGGAACAGCACCGCGATCTCCCAGAGGCGAGTGTCGCCAGCCGCCTGGGCACGAAGATGACGATGCCATTTCGAACTCGGCCGCAGGAAGCCGGTATGTGCACCATCGTTCAAACCGTTGCGTAGGACCATCACGGCTTCCAGCAGCGGCATTGCGACCGGCGCAGCCCGAAGATCAAGCAAACGCAACATCCTTGGGGTATAGCGACGGAAGCGATGATACCCGTCGAGCACATGATTGAGCGGATCGTCGGCCATGGTGGCGGTCAGCCTGGTTGCCACTGCAACAAGGGTTTTGAAGCCATCCCAACCCGAACCGCTCGCGATGACGGTTTCCAGCGGCCGGCCGTCATCCTGTGCATCGACCAGGGCACCGCCAATTTCGGCGAAGGATTTCAAGGTGTCGCGCACCGCGTCCGCTTCATCCGCGACCTTCGCCTGGCAAATGCGCTGCGAAGCACGGTAGAGCCTGCCGACGATCCGGTCATGGGTCTCGACCACGGCGTCGGCAAGCATCGCCTGCCATTCTGATGCGCACACGGCCAGAATCGCAAGCCGCCTGTCCTCCGGGAGATCACGCATGCCGTCGGCATAATACCGCTCGCCCTGCCTGCGCAGACGTGTCACCCGATGGGCAGGAACACTGGCCAGCAGATCCTCGGGAAGATCAACACGTTGCAGGTATTCCAGCCGATCGAGCAGCCGGTTGGCCGACGCAGAGTTCGAGCCAGGCTTGTCTTATGAATTGGGGGTGCTTCCAAGGTATTGGAAGCCACTGCCCGCCACGCCACTTTGGCGGGCAGTGGCGGTGGTTGGATCGAAGAAAGCTTGGTCTTCGAGGGCCGTGTTTGAGTGTGGTCAACCGCCGTCTTCACCATAGGGCCTGAACGGATACGCGTGTTTCACGCCACGCATGACAAGCATAGGACATGGCGAAGATGACTGACCATACCATCGGCATCGACATTTCCAAATCCCACCTCGATGCTTTCCGATTGGAAGACGAAGCTGCTGTCTGTTTCGAAAACTCCCCATCCGGGCTAAAGTCTCTGACGAAGTGGATTGGTACGACACCAGTGGCGCGGGTCGTTTTTGAAGCCACAGGCCCCTATCATCGTGCACTCGAGAAGGGACTTTCTGGTAAGGTCCCACTGGTGAAGGTCAACCCGCTACAGGCACGGCGTTTTGCGCAAGCCTGCGGGGCCCGCACCAAGACGGACGCGGTTGATGCCCGCAGTCTTGCCCGCATGGGGGCGGCGCTTTCCCTTGAGCCTGATGCCATTGTCTCGGAACAGCTGCTTGAACTCAAAGACTTGCAGGTTGCGCGGGCGGGCCTGGTCAAGGAGCGCACCCGCATGAAGAACCGCAGCCACGTGCAAACGAATGCGGTTCTTAAGCGCCAGTCGCGAACGCGCCTGACCCTGATTGAACGTCAGATTGCGGAGCTGGATGCTGAGATTGCCCAGCACATTGCTGATGACAAGCCCACCGCGCGCAAGCGTGAGATCCTTTGCTCCGTTCCTGGCCTTGGTCCGATTGCTGCAGCTTTGATCCTGACGTTCCTACCCGAGATCGGCGCACTGGACAGAAAGCAGGCCGGAAGCATCGCCGGCCTTGTCCCACACAGCCGTGAGTCCGGCCAGTGGAAGGGGAAGTCCTTCATCAGTGGCGGACGCAAGGCTTTGCGCGACGCGCTCTACATGCCCGCGTTGGTCGCCATGCGCTTCAACCCGTGCCTCAAGGCCAAGTACACGCAGCTACGCGACGCTGGAAAGCCGGCAAAGGTCGCGATCGTGGCAATCATGCGCAAGCTGCTGGAGACTGCCAACGCATTGGTTAAGGCCGACCGCCTCTGGTCGATCAAAGCACCTTGCGCATGACGGATACTCAAACTGCCGCAGCCACACGAAGCGGGTCACCCGATCGTCCGCCGTCTCCTCGAGCAATGCCAGTAACTGTTCCCGGATCGGCATGGACAACCGGCTGGCGATCCTCGTCTCGGTCCGCCGCTCGGCGTCGACCAGGGCCGTGGCGCAAAGCCGCTCGATCGTCGATGTCGCAGGAAGGACCGTGCGAGTTCGACGGCACTCGATCACGAAGCGACGGGCGATATCCTCGTTCGACACCGCCATCTCGGCTTCTCGGAACAGCCAATCCTTCAGCTCGCGCGCACCGCGTCCGGAGAAGGTGCGGAATCCGTAGAGCGCCCGCAACTCGGCTAGATGCTCGTGCCGTGTCTCCTCGCGAGCGGCATAGTCAACGAGATCGTCGGCATTCAAGCCGAGTTGCGCTCCGATGAACTCGACGACCTCCGCCGGAATCAGCTCGCCCGGAGCCAGCACCCGACCAGGATAGCGCAGGACGCATAATTGCAAGGCGAAGCCGAACCTGTTGTGCGGGCGGCGACGCTGCCCGATATGCCCGAGATCCTCGTCACTCAGCGTATAGTGTTTGAGCAAGTCCGCCTGCGAGGTCGGCAGGCGCAACAGCGCGTCCTTCTGCCGATCGGTTAGAGTGACGCGACGTGGCATCGATGTTCCTTTTTCAAAATTTGATGATGTTCAAGATGCTTTGTTTATGAAGCTGGTTGAGATACATTTCTAGAGACCGATGCAATCGTGGCCGGCGCGCCGCCTCAAACCGACGTATAAATGACATTGTTGATCGGATACGCACGGGTCTCGAAAGCTGATGGCAGTCAAGCCCACGACCTGCAGCGCGACGCCCTGATCAGGGCCGGCGTTCTGCCTGACCATATCTATGAGGATGCAGCCTCGGGCCGCCGCGACGACCGACCCGGTCTTGAGGCATGCCTGAAGGCGCTGCGTGTTGGCGACACACTCGTGGTTTGGAAACTGGATCGGCTCGGCCGTGATCTACGTCATCTGGTCAACCTGGTCGGCGATCTAACCAAACGCGCCATTGGTCTGAAGATATTGGCTGGCGAAGGCGCATCGATCGACACCACCACTACCAACGGCCGACTGGTATTCGCCATCTTCGCCGGGCTGGCTGAGTTCGAACGTGAGTTGATCGTCGAACGGACTAAGGCAGGCCTGGCGTCAGCCCGCGCCCGAGGGCGCAACGGCGGCCGCCCCTTCAAGATGACGCCAGCCAAGCTGCGGCTTGCCGCCGCATCCATGGGACAACCGGCAACCAAGGTGCGCGATCTCTGTGCCGAACTCGGAATTACCCGGCAGACGCTCTACCGGTTTGTCGGGCCAGAAGGCGAGTTGAGAGCCGATGGTGAAAAGCTGCTCAGTCGTCGCAAGCGCGAAACCTGAAGTATGCGAGGGGGACAGCTTCGTGCCTTCTCCGGCCGCTCCCGGACCCCTTTCGGACCTTGGTTCGAGAAAGTTGTACGGCAAGCCATGAGCCACTGCGGCCTTTTCCGGCAGAGGGCAGGAACGTCGCGGTGGAGTGGAATTCTGCGCTTTCGATTGGTTGCCGAGGGCGGCTTGGTTGCCACTTTGCGGACATTCGCCACAGGAGAAGCTAGCCAGATCGACTAAGAAACACGAACCCATGACATGGGTTGATGGAGCTGGGCCGCCTTCAGCTGACCGCAGAGCGCATGCGAAAACAGATCGCCTGTACCCACGCTCTTTGACGTCGCATTTAAGCTCCTCACTCAATCATCGAACCGGTTGAGCGACCGCTTAGACCGTGCGAAATACGCGTTCATGACCAACAAAACGCGCATGTAGCCGATTCGAGAGGCGCTGACGTCAGCGAGCGGATACCGTCTCATTGCAGTGAGCGTTCAATAGATGCTGGGCGAAGGCCGGTATAGGCATGCCCGAAATGCCGGTGCGCCAAGCGACAAACAGGTCCTTTCGTAGCGGCGGGTCAGGGAAGGGTAAGGCACGCAGGCTTCCGGCCCGCACCTCGTCCGATACGGCTGACGCCAGAACTAGAGAGATGCCAACTCCAGCCTTTACCGCCTGCTTGACAGCCTCGGTGCTACCCAACTGTAGGGAAACCCGCGGCATTTGAGCGTGATCGCCGAAATATTTCGCAAGCATCCGCCCGGTCCCGGTGCCAGGTTCGCCGCCGAGAAGCTCAAATGCGGATAACTGAACCGGATCAATGTGGTCTTGAGACGCCAATGGATGATCGGGCGGAACGATGACGACGACGGGCTCGCTTCTCCAGCGCTCGACTTGGCAGCCGTCGCGGTTGTCCCACCATTCCAACACGGCCACATCTATTTCGACATTCTCCAGTTTCTCGACGATGGACGGATTGCGGTCAATCACCATATCAAAAGCCGCTGGATCGCGGCCTTCCAGATATGACCGGACATAGGGCTGCAGCAGATAGATTCCGATATTGGAACTGGCACCGATCCGCGTGCGCTCCCCAGAGACCGCGGCGAGTGCACGCTCGTTAACCCTAAGGATGCTCTGGGCATAAGGCAGAAAGTTCATCGCTTCCCGCGTCGGCTCGCACCCCGTTCGGGAGCGATGGAATAGCAGGACACCCAGCTGCTCCTCAAGCTTCTGGATATGTGATGAGGCCGTCGGCTGAGCGATCCGAAGATATTCTGCGGACGCTTGAAAGCTCTTATGCTTCGCCAGGGCCAGAAATGTCCGCACCCATACTAGATTCAGCATTGCCGATCTAAGCCACTTGTCTCGGATTGTTGACGGCATCCATTGGCGGCTTACCCGAAAGGGCCTGCAGGATATTTTCTGCAGCGCGCAGTTCGATTGCCAAGCGAACTTTCTTAACAGCAGAGCCAATATGCGGGCTGAACATCGTGTTTGGGTGACCCAGCAAGCCCGGAGCGATCTCCCGCGGTCTGTCTTCGCGAGCCCAATCCTCCAGCTCGAACACGTCGGCGGCATACCCGCCGAGCTGACCGCTGGTGAGCGCAGTTAGAACAGCAGCTTCGCTCACGACAGAGCCGCGGCATGGATTCACGAGGTATGCGCCTGGTTTCATCAGGGCGAGCGTCCTGTCGTTGATCAGATGGATGGTGTCTGGGGCCAGCGCCAGGGCCAGGATGACGATATCGGATTCGGATAATACCTCCTCCAGGCTGCGCCGAGCAACACTAGGTCGAGCTTCGCCGCCGGGTGCTGGGATCGGCACCCGGTCGTTGTATAGCAGCGTTGCGCCCCAGCCATTCAGCCGTTCGGCGATGGCTTGCCCAATCGCCCCCATTCCGAGAATACCAATGGCGGACCCCGCGATGCCCAGGCCGAAAAACTCCGGCCGCCAACCGGCGAATTTGCCGCAGCGGACCCTGGCATCGGCCTGGATCATCTTGCGGGTGAGGCCGATGGTAAGGCCGATGGCCAACTCAGCCGTCGGCACGGTCAGGAGGTCAGGCACGATGCTCAGCCAGATGCCCCGGGCCGTACAGGCCGCGACATCGAAGTTATCGTAGCCCTTCAAGGCCGCGCCGATGACCTTCATCTGCGGGCAAGCTGCCAGGAAATCGGCGTCGACCCAGTCCGGCATGAAGGCCATCATTGCATCCGCCGTGCCGACACGGCGGCGAATCTCTTCGCGGGGCAGGGTTTCCATAGTTTGATTGGGAGTGACTTCACAATGGTCACAGAGGAGATCCAAGGTTTCCTGATGCACTTTGTGGGTGATGACGACGCGCGGTTTCACGATGGCCGGTCCTTACTTGAATTTCTTCCGCAAATAGCCGCTCAGGCCATCGACGATTGTCACCATTATCAGGATGACGAGTAAAATGGCGCTGACTTCTTGATACAACATGATTCGAAGCGATCCCATCAGCTCAAACCCAATACCGCCTGCGCCAACCATTCCCATTATCGTGGATGCGCGGAAGTTATATTCCCAGCGATAGACGGATACGTCTGCGAACTGCGATGACACTTGTGGCAGGACGGCGTGGAACAACACTTGAACCGGAGTTGCACCTGCGGCGCGCGCAGCCTCTATGGGGGCCTCATCGACATGCTCAATTGCTTCCGCAAAAAACTTGCCGACCATACCGACCGAATGCAGGCCTAATGCCAGAACGCCGGGTAAAGCACCAAAGCCTACGGCAGCAACGAAAATGATGCCCATAATCAGCTCCGGGACCGAGCGAAGAGCGTTTAGCAGGGTACGGGCGACATGAAATACGATCGTGTGCGGCGACGTGTTCCGGGCAGCAAGAAAAGCCAGCGGAAATGACAGAAGCACCGCTATTGCCGTTCCGGCAATACTCATTGCCAAGGTGTCCACCAGCGGCTTGAGCCACGCGCGCGCATTGGTGAAATCCGGCGGCATCGCCTCGCGGGCCAGCGTTAAGATGGCCGGAACCCCGTTTGCCAGGGTCCCGAAATCCAGAAGACCAACATACCAGAATGCAACCAGCACAATAGCGAGTACCGCAGCAACCTGGGCAGACTGCCGGATCCACGCCCGACTGTACTGATCGAGATAATGGTTTGTTGTGTTGATTGTGGTTGCGCCGAGCGTCGTCATCACGTCCTCACATCGCTCCGAAGTCGATTCCAAGCAACTTTCCCATATCGCGGATCACGTCGTAATCATTGTCCGTGATCGGGGCGAAACCGTCCGCCTTGAAGTTCTTCAGAACTGCGGGGTCCTTCAGGTTCACGAAAGCGGTGCGGATCTTGTCCTTCAGCTCCGGCTTCAGGTCGGAGCGCATCGTCCACGGGTATTGGGGATATTCCTTGCTGTAGGCGATGACCTTGACCTTGCCTGCGTCGACGAGCTTTCTCTCAAGAAGAGTTTTCCAGATCACCTCGGAAAGGCCCCCGACTTCCGCATTGCCGTTGGCGACATTCACCGCAACCGCATCGTGGCTGCCGACGAAGTGCTGCTGGTAATCGCGATCATTCACGACACCGGCTTCCGCCATCAACGTCTTCGGAATCAGATGGCTGGAGGTGGAAGCGCGATCGCCGAAAGCGACCTTCTTGCCCTTGATGTCGCTGAGCGAATTCACATTGGCATTCGCGTTGGCAATGACGACAGAGCGGTAAGTCGGCTTGCCGTCGCTGACCATTGCCGCAAACGGCTCGATATCGGCTTTGCCCTTGGCAAGCACGTACGAGAGCGGACCGAAATAGGCTATGTCGATCCGGCCGAAACGCATTGCCTCGATCATCGACGAGTAGTCTGTTGTCACAACCAGATCGACCTTCTTGCCCAGTTCCTTCTCGAGGTAGTCCTTGAGCGGTTGATTGCGCTTGATCAACTCGGACGCATTCTCATCCGGTAACAGTGCGACCTTTAAAGTCTCTGGATTCGGATTGGCGGCGTGGGCTGGCGCTGCCAGCCCCATGGCAAGGGCGGCAGCAATGGCAAATTTCAGCAGGCGGTTCATAGGGACATCTCCATCTCAGGCGTAAACGGTGGCTGGGCGTAGGCGGGGTTACTCGTCCGGCTGGGTGCGATTGGCTCACGGCGGTGCCCGGCGTATATCGCGGCGAAATTGTCGTCATTGAGCTCATCAGGAGCGCCGTCAAACACAACATGTGCACCGGCAAGGCCAATGATCCGGTCTGCAAAGCGCTGCGCGTATTCCAGCTGGTGCAGCGACACGATGGCGGTGATGCCGTCTTCTTTGCACACCTGGCGAAGCAGTTCGAGGATCTTCTCCGAGGTGGCGGGATCGAGGCTGGCGACAGGCTCGTCGGCCAGAATGATGTTGGGCTGCTGCGCCAGCGCGCGGGCAATCCCGACACGCTGCTTCTGGCCGCCAGAGAGCTGATCGACACGCGTCATGGATTTGTCGGCCAGACCGACGCGCTCGAGGCAGTGGAGAGCCAGTTCCAGGTCCGCGCGGGGCAGCGGGAAGAAACTGCGCAAGGTATTGTGATAGCCGAGTCGGCCGGTGAGGACGTTGGCGAGGGCCGTATGTCGCTCGATCAGCTGATGGTGCTGGAAAATGAGTGCCGTTCGGCGCCGGTGCTGGCGGAGTGCGCCGGTCGGGCCAAGGACACCGAAATCCGATGAGACAATCTCGCCGGAGGTAGGTTTAACAAGGAGGTTCAGGGAGCGCAAAAGTGTCGATTTCCCCGCACCCGACAGGCCGAGTAAAACGGAGAACTCGCGCTGGAAGAAATCGAGGGTGGTCGATCTGAGCGCCACCACTCCGCCTGAATAGGTCACACCGACATTTCTGAGCCGCAACACGTATTTGCGGTCGGTCTCGGCATCGCTGGGCTTCATGGATCACCATCTGTAATGTGAATGACGCAGAGATTGCGTTTCGCAATACAGTAGGGCTCGTGGATGACACTTCGATGTCAAGGTCGCGAAGGTTTTGTGACTCTATCCGTCAGTGAAGTGACCCTTCGCCGCGTGCAAGGCGGACGATGCTGCATTGCGGCAAGGTTGTTACATCCGCAAATGTCTCATTTCCGCGTTCAAACCTAGGTGCTTGTGTTGTGAATGGCGTCTCGTTCCGATGGGCGAGACGAACGGCAAAGTTCCACCCTTCTACGACCTTCGACTGTGGCGCGGAAGCCCGTCGCTGTTCGTGATCTGAACTTTCTACCGTATATCTGTGCCCCTTTAATGTTCAGGGGCCTTGATGGTCTGCGCGTCGCCGGCATCGATCTCCAACGTCCACTCGCGGTTGGCCGGTTCGCCAAGCTGTTCGACGATCGCGGCGCGGAGCGCCGGGAAAAGTCTTTCGGCAATGTGACGCTCGACGTCACCGACCAGGTCGTCGATCAGCCGGGCCGACTGTTTCCTGCTGATCCCCTCCTTTTCGGGATCGCGCTCGCCGGTATAGCCCAGTTCGGCGCGATCGAACGACAGGTCGATGTCCTCGGAGAAGCGGCGGATGGCGCCGAACGCCTTCGAGAGCGATGTGCCACCCTTGAAAACGAGGGTCGCCGTCGTCCCTTTCGGCAGACCGAAAAGGCGCCTCAAGGTCCAGCAGACCCAGAAGTCCTTTTCGATGATCGTGTCGGCGATGCCGCGGCCGGCGCTGGTCTCCCCGAACAGGGCAGCGCGATCATTGGCAGGGAGACAGGCGACCTTATCCATCGATATCGACCATCGCCGCGTTGGCGATTGAGACCAGAGTCGGTCGCATCCAGGCGGGCGCCTGAACGGCGGTCGAGGCCAGCGTCTTCTTATCGGTGGCCGAGAGCCGGTGCGCGGCGACCTGCGCGACGTCGGCAGCACGCACGGGGCCGACATGGCGAAGGGCCTGAACGACGGTACCGGCGGGGCTGCCCGGCGCAATCAGATGCTTTGGCGACGCGTGGCGAAGATCGACCACGCGCTTCCCGAGCACGACGCGTCGTGACGGACCATCGGTCAGATAGGTGCTCTTGGCTGGAATTTGTGTCGAGAGGCCCAGCGCGTTCGCTGCCCGCGCGCCGGAGATCTGGACCTGCGAGCCGGTCTCCCGGGCGAGCGCTTGGGCGACATCATCGGGAGCGGGCGAGAGCGGACCGAGCTTCGGATGCAGCTTGGGGAAGTCATAGAGCCCACGTGCGAGACGCCGAAGTTGGCCACTCTTAACCAGCCGGGAAAGGGCTTGGTCGACCGCGGAGCGAGCGGCGACGGTGAGGAAGTCGTTGGGCGTGAAGACGCTGCCGCGTCCGCTCGCGCGGACACGCTTCATCATTCTGTCGGGAACAGAAGCGGCTATCATCTTCATGTGTCAGAAAATAACGTATCTTTTTCTGACATTCAAGGCGTCACGCTTTGAGCGCCACGTGCCCATGTTGGGCGCCCGATATTTACTATGACGATAAAGGCATGTGCGATGCCGTGGCGGAACGCCGGTTTTGCCCCAGCGTCAGACAGGGGGCCCGCTGCAGGTTCCTCGTTGATGCAGCGATCCCGGCGTCCTTTTTCGGTCCGAGCCCGACCGGCACGGTGTCGCCGCGTCGAGCGCCGACCAATGCGGCTCTCCCGACCCGCCGTACCCAGCTCGCACAGATCTTCATGATGCCCGTCAAGCTCTTCCGTTCGGACGACGGTTACGGCGTTCTGCAGGCGCGGAGTTCGATGACGGCGAAGTCGAGACCCTCGCCGAATACGACCCGTTCGACGGCAGACCGGCTCATTGAGCCGGCTCTTTTCCTTCCGGAGGTGTCGCTTGCGAGCGGCAGGCGGCAAGGGAAGCTGCGCCGCGGCCGGCCGGCTGGGCTCGGCGCACTGCTTTTTTCGTCAGTTGCCGGCCGCGCCCTTGTCCCCTTTGCTCTTCGCGGTGTCCGGACAGGGCTCCGCGAGATGCGGGGAAAGGAAAAGGCAAGGAAAGGCGGACGCGAGGGCGTGCCGGCAAGGCTATGGAAAAGAGTGAACTGGAAGAACTACGGGACCGCGTAAATTGCGCCGCCGTCCTGGAGAAGGCCGGCTTTGCGATCGACCTGAAGGAGAGCACGCGAAAGGCGGTCAAATATCGCCGCGGCGGCCAGATCGTCATTGTCATCCACGAGGGCAGGGGATGGTTTGACCCTTTGAGCGATGCCAAGGGCGATGTGTTCAGCCTGGTCGAGCATATCGACCGCGTGCCCTTCGTCGAGGTTCTCGAGCGCGTCGCGTCACTGGTCGGCTTCGTGCCGAAGGAGCCCGTCTGGACGCGGCCCGCGCGTGAGCCCGAGTCGGTCGCTTCTATCCCCGACCGATGGTCAAAGCGCCGGAAGCCATGGCCGGGATCGCTGACCTGGCGTTATCTCAATGATGCACGCTCCCTTTCGGAGGCCGTCATCCGCACCGCGACCAGACATGACCTTGTGCGAGAAGGTCCGCGTGGCAGCATGTGGGCCGCGCATAGGGACGTCGCCGGCGTTGTCACCGGCTGGGAGGAACGCGGTCCCGAATGGCGTGGCTTCGCAACCGGCGGCGCGAAAGTCCTCTTCCGTTTCGGTCCCGCTCATGCCTTGCGCCTCTGCGTCACCGAAGCCGCGATCGACGCGTTGAGCCTCGCCGCTCTGGAGCGCATGCGCATCGACAGTGTCTATCTCAGCACTGGCGGAGGCTGGGCGCCGGCGACGGACGCGGCGATTCGCGCGCTCGCGGCGCGCGAGGGCGCGCTGCTGGTTGCGGCGACCGACAACAACGCGCAGGGCGAGGCCTACGCGGATCGTCTGTCGCGGATCGCGTGCGAAGTCTCGTGCGATTTCGAACGCCTCCGATCGACGGAGGTCGACTGGAACGCCGAGCTGAAGGCAAGGGCAAGGAAAGAAGAGGAGGGAAGGGAAATCCGGCTGCCGCATGCCCGCCGTCCGCGTCAAGGGTAAAGCTTCGCCCGGCTGCGCCGGCCCTTGACCCGGCCGGACGGAGAGGCGGCCGCGGAAGAGGGGTCAGAAGGGCCGAAGGGATGGACATCCACGAGGATGTGCCGCGCTCCGGCCCGACGAGGCTGAAAGGAGCCCGCTCATGACCCTCTCTCCGATCCGCAAGGTCTATCAAGGCGTCGCCGACCGCCGGCAGATGTTCCGCATGTTCGACCGGCACGCGCAGCGACCGAACCGCTGGGAGGGCGACGACAGTGCGCTCTATCGCGGCGAATGGTTCGAGATCGGCGAGGCCGAGCACGACTACATGCTCGATATCCTGCCGCCGCTCTGGATGCGTGGCGATGTGTTCGCCATGCGGGAGTTCCTCACCGGCTCGATCACCAGCATCTTCTTCACGCTCACGATCGACGGCCGGTTCCGGCATTTTCACGGATATTGCGATCTCGCCGATCGCGGTTCCCCGGAGCAGATGAAGGCTGCCATCGTCGAGCGTGAATCCCGACCCGTCCGAGCGATGACACGCGAAGAGCGTGTCGAGCATATCTGGTCCAGCACCCATGACGACTATCGCGGCTATGCCGACTGGCGTTTCCTGCACGGCCAGAGCGGCCAGCGCATCGTCATGATGTGTGCGCCGAGCCATGCCCGTGACTTCAAGCTGCTTGACCAGCTTACGGATGCGGAAATCTCGGCCAAGCTGCCGGTGCATCTGCGCTACCTGCCCGATGCGATCGCGGCGTGAGGAGGACGGCATGATACTGACGTTCTCACTCACAGCCGTCCGTGACGTCATCGCTCGCGGCGTTGCCGATGCGAAGGTCAACGGGGGCTTCCGCGACCCTTGCCTTGGATACTCCCCGACCGACACCCGCAAGCCTGGCTTGTGGCTCGTCGGAGATCATGGCGTCTATCTATGTTCCAACGGCGCGCTCGCCGAAGGTGCGAAGCCGCTGGTCGCCTATGCCGAGGAATGCGACCCCGGCAAGCATGACGGCTGGTTCGAGGTGAAGCGCAGGAGCTTCGGCCCTGACGACGGCGTGGACTTCTTTCCCGCCGAAAGTCTCGAAGCCCTGATCGCCTCCGGTCCCGGATGCACGCATCTGCGCATCGCGTTCCTGAAGGATGAGATGCATCTCGACATGATCGAGAAGCCATAGCCTCCGCGTAACCTACTCCAACCCCATCACCATCGCGACCGTTCGCACCTGCCGGGACCGCCCGGCGGGCCGACGGCGCGCGCCTGCAGCACAGGAGATTTCCAATGGCGCACGACGATCCCTTCACAATCGACCTTTTCGGCAATACGGCCCTGTCGTCCGGCCTCGGGCTAGGCGTGACCGCCTTTGCCGGCGATTTCACGCCGGAGCCCGACGATGACGACGATCCCGATCCATCAACGCCGGCGCCCGCAATTGCGGGCGTCAAGGCGTCGCGTGCGGTTTCACCGGGGAGCCGCACGCGAGGCGAGAACTTCCATATCGTCGGTGATCGTGTCCTGGCGAAGGGCTGGAAGGCTCGTGCGCGTGACAATATCGCCGCGATCCGGCTCGCGGCCGAAATCGAAGCGGCGGAGCGTCCCGCCACGCGCGCGGAGCAGGAGAAGCTGATCCGCTTCACCGGATTCGGCGCATCGGATCTTGCGAACGGCGTTTTTCGTCAGCCCGGCGAGGTCGATTTCCGCGAGGGCTGGGATGAGATCGGCTCGGCGCTTGAGGACGCCGTCGGGGAAGCCGATTACGCCTCGCTCTCCCGCTGCACGCAGTACGCCCATTTCACGCCAGAGTTCATCGTTCGGGCGATCTGGGCAGGTCTCCAGCGTCTCGGCTGGCGCGGCGGCCGTGTTCTTGAGCCGGGAATCGGCACTGGCCTGTTTCCGGCGTTGATGCCGGAAGGACTGCGCGATATCTCCCATGTCACCGGCGTCGATCTCGATCCGGTCACGGCGCGCATTACCCGGCTGTTGCAGCCTCGCGCGCGCATCCTCTCCAGCGATTTTGCGCACACGGAACTGCCGCCGAGTTTCGACCTCGCCATCGGCAATCCGCCTTTTTCCAGCCGGACCGTGCGGTCGGACCGGGCCTATCGTTCGCTGGGTTTGACGCTGCACGACTATTTCATTGCGCGATCCATCGACCTGTTGAAGCCGGGCGCGCTCGCCGCCCTCGTGACGAGCTCGGGCACGATGGACAAGGGCGACGCCACGGCGCGCGAGCATATCGCGAAGTCGGCCGATCTGATCGCGGCGATCCGCCTGCCCGAAGGCAGTTTTCGGGCCGAGGCCGGCACGGAGGTCGTGGTCGACGTGCTCTTTTTCCGCAAGCGGAAGGCCGGGGAGCCGGAGGGCGATCTTTCCTGGCTTGATCTTGACGAGGTGCGGCCAGCGACAGAGGATGAGGAGGCGATCCGCGTCAATCGCTGGTTCGCACAGCACCCGGATTTCGTGCTCGGCACGCATGCGCTTCGTCGCGGCATTTACGGTCCCGACGAAACCTATACCTGCCTGCCGAACGCGGGCGTCGATCTCGGCGCGGCGCTGGATGCCGCCGTCCTTCTTCTTCCGGAAGCCATCTATGACGGCGAACCTGGCGAGATCGATTTCGATCTTGGGGGTGTCGACGATCTTGACGATGCCGATCTTCCCGCGAATCGTCCTGTGCGCGAAGGCAGCTATTTCTTCGACAAGGTGCGGGGCCTGATGCAGATCCTCGATGGTGAATCCGTCGCGGTCAAAGTCCGGAAAGGCCGCAGCACCGACGGCATTCCGGAAAAGCATGTCCGCATTATCCAGAAGCTGATTCCGATCCGTGATGCTGTGCGTGAGGTGCTGAAATGCCAGGAGCTCGACCGGCCGTGGAGGGATGCGCAGGTCAGGCTGCGCATCGCATGGTCGAGCTTTGTCCGCGATTTCGGCCCGATCAATCACACGACGGTTTCGGTTACGGAGGGCGATGAGAGCGGCGAGGTGCGCGAGACGCATCGCCGGCCGAACATCCAGCCGTTCCTTGACGACCCGGACTGCTGGCTCGTCGCCTCGATCGAGAACTACGATCTCGATACCGATACGTCCAAGCCCGGACCGATCTTCTCCGAGCGCGGCGGCGTCGATATCGAGCATATTGCCGAGCTTCTGCATCAGGACGCCGCCGGCGTCATCGCGGAGCTTGGCGATGCGATCTTCCAGAACCCTGCCGATGGCTCGTGGCAGACGGCGGATGCTTATCTCTCCGGTCCGGTGCGCGACAAGCTCAACGTGGCCGAAGGTGCCGCCGCGCTTGAACCCGCATTCGAGCGCAATGTCCGTGCGCTTGTTGCGGTCCAGCCCCCCGATCTCGGTCCTTCCGAAATCACCGCGCGGCTCGGAAGCCCTTGGATTCCGGCCAGGGACGTCGTCATCTTCGTCAAGGAGACGATGGGAGCCGACATCAAGATCCATCACATGCCGGAACTGGCGTCCTGGACGGTCGAGGCCCGTCAGCTTGGCTGGATGGCCGCCGGCACATCGGAATGGGGCACCGATCGCCGCCATGCCGGCGAGCTGCTCGCCGATGCGCTCAACAGCCGCGTGCCGCAGATATTTGATACTATCAAAGACCCCGATGGCGAACGCCGCGTGCTCAATGTCGTTGATACCGAGGCAGCCAAGGAAAAGCTGCACAAGATCAAGACCGCGTTCCAGAACTGGGTCTGGTCCGATCCCGATCGTACCGACCGTTTGGCGCGGATTTACAATGATCGCTTCAACAACATCGCGCCGCGAAAATTCGACGGCTCCCATCTGAAACTTCCGGGCGCCTCTGGCGCCTTTACTCTTTATGGGCATCAGAAACGCGGCATCTGGCGCATCATCGCGGCGGGCTCGACCTATCTCGCCCACGCCGTCGGCGCCGGCAAGACCA
>ERZ778023.1806-NODE-1806-length-30623-cov-7.405162_pt1 | contig 30623 bp, 24 predicted proteins | sample MGYA00375753_ERZ778023 | MGnify/ENA primary metagenome ERZ778023 (study PRJEB29350, sample SAMN05389822) | bioreactor metagenome | isolation source: Ammonium sulfate bioreactor | place: South Africa: University of Cape Town | collected 2014-04-04 ... | reverse complement strand
AAGAAGATGGCCCAGATCGGAAAACCTCAGCACCATGCGCTTGAGACCATCATCAGCGGCGGCATCGGATGCAGCGCGCAACGCGAGCGCATCGAGCCAGAATCTGCCAGGTGTCTCCTTGTTGATGGATGCCACAAATCGCGCGGACACTGCTCCGTCCGGAGCGGCAACAGTCACGGTTTCCCTCTTCCAAGGCGTCTGCCGAAACCAGGCCCCAAGCTCAGTGGCGCCAAGCGAGGTTCCCGCCTTGTCAAAGAACTCCAAAGCCAGGGTGCCGTTATAGGAATTGTCCATCGAGGTGAGGTCCGAACGCCCGGCAAACTCCACCTCCAGCTTCCCACCAGAGAGTGGGAGCACGGGGCTCGAGGCCGTCACGGGCGAGCGCAGAGACGCCTCGTTTTTTTCCAGGAGCAGCGATTGCAATCCCTCGAAGTGCTCGTCGCGATCCAGCCCGACCTTGCCCGCCGTCAGCCAGCCCTGCCCGGAGAGAGATTCTCCCTCGAAAGTTTCCGTGACGACCGAGCTGGCATGGAGAAGACCTCCATGGCTCAATATCAGCCCCAGAACAGCTATCGACAGCACTTTCATGTAAGGGAGGAATATCGAGCTGATCGACACGCTATTTGATGACAGGCAGGGTGCGAATATCAGAAAATTCAATGCTGGCTTCCGGAACGCTACCCTTGCTGCTCAGCAGGACCCCCACCTTGGAGAGCGCGCCATGCCAGATTCCATCCGCCGCACCGCCCCAATGCTCACCCTTGGCGATATCGGCGATATCGACATTCACCTCCTGCCAGGACCCTTCCCCCAGCATGATCGGGTTGCTTTGAAAACACTGACCGGTTTCATCGATCAGACGCAACTTCATGCGATCCACATTGGATGCCTTGACCTTGAAGACGAGGCCGCCCACCTCGCCTGCCGAGACATCCCGCAGCATCTGGACATACGCTCCACCCTCTGAGAAATCTCCGGTCAGGCGAAGGACATCGCCACCGTCCTGAGACGAAGACTCCACCGCAACCAGCCCCCCCTTGGCGCCGGGATACTCCTGTCCATTGTCAAACACCCAACCCATCGAGGGCTGCCCGGGCTCCAGCAGCGAAATCCCTTCCTCTGCGGAAGCCAGCGGCATACCAACCACGACCAGCGCCAGGCAGAAAACAGAGAGCAGATTCCTCGGGGGGAGGGACATCAATATCATGTCCCTGCTTTTAATCCAAAATACGTCACAGTCAATCAATCTGTTTCTTTTTGAAATAAAAACAAAGGATGTGCTCGGGATGAGAAATTAAAATAAGCCATTTCCTCGCTACGGATTGCCACAGAAATCCGGGAAAAAACGCTTCGTATTGCGGAAAATGAACATTTACTCTAACTTTCAACTTTCTTCCCGTGGCCGACTCGAAATTTTTCCCGCAATACAAAAAAGTCGCCGAAATCGTACGCAAGCGCATCATTCAAGGCTCGTACTCTATCAAGCTCTTCCCCTCGGAGCGAAGGCTGGCGGAGGAATTGGGAGTCAACTACATGACGGTGCGCCGTGGTCTGCAGATTCTGGAAAAGGAGAACATCCTGACCCGCCTGCCCAATGGGAGAATGAGAGTAAAGCGCATCCAGCAAGGGGTGAAGAATCACCTGAACTTCGGATTCCTGACTCCGACCTTCACCTCGGGCGCGGTGGAGTCGTGGCGGTTGGCGATCGACAAGGTCTCCAGCACGCTGCCCTGTAGCGTCCGCCCGATCCTGTATATGCACTGGGACGATCCGATCCTCATGGATGCACTGGATGGATTTGACGGGGTGTTTCTGATTTCCATCCCCGAGAAGATTCCGGACCCCGTCGCCAAAAAGCTTCGTGAACAGGAGCATCCCGTAGTGGTGATCGACCAGGACCTTACGGCCATGGGGGCGCCTTCCATCCAGTTGTTCCCCCCGGTCTTTGTCCAGAAGCTGCTCGATCATTTTGATGCTGGCGGGCACCGCCGCATCGGCTGTTTCAATACGCAGGCCCATACCCCGGATGTGGGTGATCGCATCAACCAGTGGCGATATTGGATGAACGCGCATGGCTTCACCGGTCGGCTGGTGGACGAGCCGGCATCCTCCTACGGAGACCCCGTCGAGTGCGCCTATGAGTCGATGAAACGCCTGCTGAAGAACGGCAAACCGCCCGAGACGGCCTGGCTTTTCATTACCATGCCTGCCGCGCTGGGAGCGATGCGCGCCCTCCTCGATCGCGGAATCAAACCCGGGATCGATGTCGCAATGGGTGCCGTGGATGGAGAGCGCCTTGCCTCCATGCTCAACCCTCCTCTCACAGCGTTGGAACCACCCGATCCCACTCCATTTATTTCTGTCTGCCTGGATTGGATGATGAAAGGCGGTCGCCAATGGCAGGGCCCTCTCTTGATGCGCCCATCCGACGTGCCGCTTGTCATTCGCGAATCCTCGCAAACCGGAGCCGGTCGGGGACTGACCGCCTAGCACCGTCGAGAGAAATCTGATGCGCTGGGTGAGGATCGCTTCTTGCCCGGGAGGCCCGGCGGATCTCGGCGGCCCTGGGGTTGGAAACTCTTCCGGCGAAAGCCGATTTTCGCCACAAGCCGCCTACTCGCGCCGGACCGATGTCCGGCCTGTAAGCCCGGCGATCCGCAGGATGCCCTGATTGGGCGACGTGCCTGCACTTTGCAACATGGCGACATCGATATAGCGCGCGACTGAGGAACTCACCCTCGCCTCGCCCGTCGGGGTAAACTGAATGGCTTTGGTGTAGCACAGACCGGAACCCTCCTGGATGTTCACATTGGCGAGAGCTACTCCGGCATCCGGCCGGGTGGAATTCTCGATCTTCACCAAATGAAGCTCCTGCGGCCTGCCGACCATTTCCAGCACAGAGGAACTCGACAGTGACTGCGGTGCAGACGACCACGCCAACACGTCTGTGCCGTCGCGGGAAGCGATCTGCCCGACCTTCACCGGGTCATTCACCGAAGCCGGGAGCGAAAGCACCACCCACACGTAGGTATTCTTGCTGATGGCATGCTGGCGAGCCTGCTCCAGCACACCGGAAAGAACGAGGAGGTTTTTATTCATCGTGCTCCCCTGCGTCAGCCCTGAGATCGCAGGTACGGACATGGCAGCCACAAAGGCGAGAATGGCCATCACAACAAGGAGTTCCACAAGGCTGAAGCCTCGATGCTCAGGAGAGCCAGTGCGGGGGGAGCGCATGAGCAACCCATAACAGAATTTAGGAATTGGTCAAAATAAAGTTTCAAAATGATACATTTTCTTGATTTTGCTCCATTTCGATGACAGCTTTTCGTCACCTTCCCCGTGGAACCATTTCTCCCCAACTACAAAAATGTGGCCAATCTGATGCGCCGCCGCATCCTCCATGGGGCATACGCATTGAAGTCGATTCCTTCGGAGCGTCAGCTCGCCGAAGAGATCGGGGTGAATTACATGAGCGTGCGGCGCGGCCTGCGGTTGCTGGAGAAAGACGGTCTGCTCATGCGGGGCGAGGATGGAAGGATAGAGATCAGGCGGGCAAGGCAGGGCCAGAAGACTCACTTCAACTTTGGCCTGCTGATGCCGACATTTAAATCCTCGGCCATGGGACTATGGCGCATCGCCCTGGAAAAAGCCTGCAGCCGCCTCCCGTGCAACATCCGTCCGGTGGTATATCTCCACTGGGACGACCCGGTTTTGCTGAGCGCCATCAAGGGTTTCGACGGGATATTCCTCAGCCCCTTGCCTGCGCCCCTGCCGGAGTCGCTGGCCATCCGGCTGCGTCCTCCCACGAGTTCCGTGGTGGTGCTGGATGAAGACTTCAGCGGCTACGGCATTCCGTCGATCCAGATCTTTCCATCGCTATTCATTCACCGCCTGCTCGATCATCTGAAGGCGCTGGGACACAAGAAAATCGGATGCCTCAGCACACAACCGGACAATCCGGAGATCCGCGAGCGCATCAACCAGTGGAGGCTTTGGAAAGAGATGAACGGCATCGAAGGCGCCTTGGAAAACCACCCGGTCCCCCCGCATGGAGATCCCATCCAACAGGCTTATAAAATCATGTCGCGTCGGCCGCTGGACGCCCGGGAGGAAACGGGCTGGTTCTGCACCACGACTCCTGCGGCGCTCGGATTAATGAGCGCCCTCACCGATCTCGGACGGCGAATCGGTCACGAGATCGCGGTCTGCTCCGCCAATGGCGAGGGAATCGCTGCGATGTTCGATCCTCCCCTTACCGCCCTGGAGGCCCACGATCCCGGCCCGTTCATTAATCAGTGTCTCGACTGGATGACGGAAGGAGGGCAAATATGGAGAGGTCCCCTCCTGATGCGGCCAACCGATGTCCCCCTCGCCATCCGCGGAACCACGGTCCCGGGAGCCGGCTCGTTTGCAGGCGCGCCACCGATCCCGCCGTTCCAGCCCTTGATGAACGAGGCCGCCATCCATCGCGACCTATGATCCTGAGACTTCCCAACCGCAACCACGCATTCAGCCTGGTCGAAGTCGTCCTGGCCGTGGGCATCTTTGCTTTTGTCGCTGTTGCTCTCATCGGGTTGTTCTCCTTTGGCCTCAAGCTCAACCGGGAATCCGTGGATGAGATGGAGGCCACCGCCCTGGCTCAGGCCATGCTGAATGCTCGCAAGGCCGCGCCGACCAACTCGCTTCCCAACTGCGCCCTGCCAAGACTGGATCAGGCGGCGGAAATCCTGCCGTCGTCTCCCGTCTACATTTCGGCCGATGGCTCCAGCCAGCCCAGCGCGACAGACGCGCGGTTCGGGTTGGTGTACCGCATCGCTCCACGGTCCTCGCCCTCTAGCGTATCCTCTGTCTATCTCTGCCTTTTCTGGCCCTCCGCCGCAGGAGCAAACAAGGCCCAGGGGCGTTGCGAACTCATCAGCACGGTCGCCCTGCCATGAAATCCCGCGTCCAGTCCGCCTTCACCTTGATCGAGCTGCTGCTGGCCTTCGCCGTGCTGTCGCTTCTGCTCATCCTCCTCGCCCAGGCCGTGGGCGCCGTGCAGCAGACCTGGCTGAGCGGTGTCGCCCGGATCGACAATTTTTCCAAGGCAAGAGTCATCCTGGGCATGATCGACCGCGATCTGCAATCTGCCGTGCTGCGTCCGGATCTCGCCGCATTCCTGGATGAAAATGGAAACCCCGCCTGTGCGTTTTACACGCAGATCAGCGGAGTGAATGGAAACCGGCGCCTTTCGCTGGTGCGCTACAGCCAGACCAATTTCGCCACCAACGCCGTCTTCCGCCGGGCGGATTACGGGCTCGATTTCTCCACCAACTCGATGACCCTGGCCACCACAAACAAGCTTCCCGATCTTGCAAAGGCTGTGGAGCAGGAGGTGGCCGAAGGCGTGCTGCGTTTCGAGTGGCAGTTTGTCGCGGCGGACGGAACCTTCCAGCCAGGGTATCGATTTGACTACACCAACCCGGAGGCGTCGTCCAACACCCGGTCGGTCATCATCTCCCTCCTCGCGCTCGATGATCGGGCGATCAAGATCGGCTCCGAGACCGGCAAGCTGGATGCCCTGTTGCAAAAATTCTCCGGGACCCCGGCCACCGGCCAGACGTACGCCAGCCTTTGGAATGCGGTCATCCAGAACCCTTCCTTCTCCGCGGGTCTGCCCGCTCCACTCACCGGAGGCGTACGGGTCTTTGAACGCCATTACCCCCTGCACTGAGCCATGAAAACTCCGACAATCTCCCTCCGCCGCCGAGGCACTGCTCTGGTTGTCGTCCTGTGCAGCATCGTGATCATGAGCATCCTGCTCATTTCCTATCTCGTCGCGATGCAGCTCGACCGCCTCTCGACACAAAACTATTCCCAGAGCATAAAGGCCCAGGAACTCGGCCAGGGAGCCCTGCAGGAAATCCTCGGCGACCTGCGCCAGGAGATCAATGCCGGGTCGCTGCAAGACGGCACCCCGTCCGGCGCAGTATACACGAGCAACAACGTCCGAGTCTTCATCCCATCGACCAACCTCACCACCGCGCCGGCCAGGATCGGGTTCACCACGACCCAGTTCGCCGATCTGCCAGCCACGCTGGTACGAGTCAGCCGCGCCTCGGATCCTTTTTTCTCCTCTCCTCCTGCCGGATATGAGGCATCCCTGCTGCCTGCCAACCGGGCGTCCGCCGCACCCTCCACGACTCCATCGGCCAATCGCCGCCTCATCACGGCGGAACGCTGGAACAAGCCACGCCTGTTTGGAACCAATGTCCCCACCGTCATTTCCAACAGCCCTCCCGACTGGGTCTATGTCACCCGGGGCGGAAGCCGCATCCTGTCCGCTGCCGACCTTTCCGCAACTGCGGCCTCTCCCAACCTGGGCAACACCAACACCGTGCTGGGGCGCTACTCCTTCGTGATTTACGAGGAAGGCGGCCTGCTTGATCTCAATGCGGCGGGCTACCCGTCGTCCGCACTATCCGAGGCGAACGGCACCAACGCCATCAGCGGCAAATCCTACACCGCCTATGCCGACCTGAGCCAGTTGCCCGGCATGAGCTCCGCCACTGTCGACCAGATCATCACCTGGCGGAGCAAGGGTTCCCTCGCAGCGCAGGCCTCCCGTTTCATTCCCGCCGCCACCAACAGCGCCGCCACAGGATTCCGGACTTTTGCGGGAGGCGACAATCCCCTCCTCGGCCGGCAGGACCTGATCAACTACTTCCAGCAGAACGCCTCGCTGTCCGGCAACCTCGACGCCCTTCAGTACCTGGGGACATTCAGCCGGGCGGTCAATGCCCCATCGTGGTTCCCCACCACCCCCGCAGGCTCCTCGGTCGACTACGCGGCCAATGCGGAAAGCGCCAGGATCTTTCATCCCGGAGAGGGAGCCGGAGGAACAGCCAATACTCCAAATCCCAACCGGAACATCGCCAATCTCCGTGCGCCATCGAGTACCGCTGTCACCCACTATCTGGATGACGGCAGCACGACGACGTACACCATCAAGGCAGGGGAACCGGCATTCGCCCGGAGGTTCTCCCTTGCCCGGCTGGCGTGGCTGACCTCCGATGGCCCGGCACCCGGAATGGCTGCGGCGATCAAGGAGTGTTTCGGGCTGAGCTGGACAACCGACAATCACGGCTATCCATGCTGGAAATACGATCACGGCAACTCCCAGGAGATCCTCACCCTCGACCAGGTGGCGGCATTGGGACGGGAGCCGGATTTCTTTGAGCTGCTCAAGGCGGCAATCCTCGCAGGGTCGCTCGGCAAGCACCCGGGAGCAGTCAACCTGGCCAAAGACAACAATACCGACCCGTGGTCCAGCCCTGCCGGGTTCGCCTTTGGCAACATAGGCGTCTCCGGTCTCGACTTCGATACCAGCCTCTCATTCCCCGATCTGCAGATCCTTCAGATCGGAGCCAACATCATCGACCAGTATGATGCCGATGGCTTTCCGACGGAGATCTATTTCGACCCCAGCCTCGACTCGTCCCGCACGCGCGGACCGGAGAATATCGTCTACGGCCAGGAAAACCTGCCCCAGATCACGCGGCTCTTTCCCATATATACGGAAAAGACCTCCGGATTCCTGGATGGCTGGATTCAGCCCGAGATCTGGAACATCAACCAGCAGCCCACGGCGGCAACGCTCGCAGCGAAAAGACCGACGCACTTCCGTCTCGCGCTCAACGGCTCCGCCTATGTGTCATGGTATCAGGCGGATGGCTCTGTCGCAGGCGGCAAGAGACAGTCCGCTTCCGTCTCGACGTCATTCAGCCCTTCCGAGGCGAAGTCGTACCTCTATTTTACGGATACGGGAGATGGCTCCTCCGCATTTTTCAACGCTCCCGCCATCCTGACCAAGGACAATGCAGGCACTTTCTCCGGAACATCCGCGGAAAACCTGTGGCAGGCCTCGACCTATCAAAGCACGGACGGCGGCAACCCCTTCCTGGCCTTTCACATCGGCTCCGCGATATTTGGCACAGGCACGGCGGCAATCACGGACGCCGTTGATGACGTCAACAAGCCCATCGTGGCGCAGATCGTTCCCAATCCGATCCTGACCGTCACGCTGGAATACTCCCCGGACAACGGTTCGACGTACCGGCCCTATGCCCACGTGAGCAGGATATCCTCCTATTCCTCTGATGACGCCCGAGGAGACGGCAGCGGGAGGACGAGTGTATCCAATCACTCGATGCACTATCTCTACCCTTCGGCGTATTTTGGGGTCACGGGAGATTATGTTCCCTATGTCTATCGATACTACTCGCGATCAGATCCGAGGACAGACAGGTTTTCGCTGAACCAGACGGAGCTGGACCATGCAGGAGAGGGCCCCACTGGCTATCAGGGCAAATGGAAGGCCAACATGAGCATCATCCCAAACGGGTTCACTGGGGATGGATTCAAGACAACTCCCCGGTGCAACACACCTCGACCGGATGTCGCCTCGGCAGGAGTGGGAGCAGCCAATCCGGCCAACAAATTCTTCTACACGCCCAATGCTGTACGCAGCGGGTGGGAGTACATGTGGCAAAACACCCTGGCCGTAGGAGACTGGGTGCAGAATCTGGAGTACGACTCCAATGACCCCCGGGCCAAATGGTCGTGGGCCTGGTACGGAGATCCCGACGGTGTCATCCGCCCCGGCGATGGATACCGGGTGCTCTACACGGAGCCCGGCGGCGATGGGACGATGCAGTTCACCACACCGGCAAACTCGACGGCGAATACCCAGAATGCGAGGAGGCCCGTGATTCTGAATCGCCCGTTCCGATCTGTCGGTGAGCTCGGGTACGCCTTCCGCGACCTTCCTTATAAGAGCCTCGACTTCTTTTCCAAGCAAAGCGCGGACGGTGCCCTGCTGGACATGTTTACCGTCACCGAGGAACCCGCGATCATTGCCGGACAGATCAACCCCAACTTCGCTCCCTCCAGCGTGCTGCAGGCCGTCCTGACAGGAGCGGGCAAGAAAGAGATCTCCCCCGGCCTCCAGATTTCCGCCGCCAATGCCGAGCTCATGGCCAAAGCCATCGCCAGCACCGTGCAAGCCTCGGGACCCGGCCTCGTCTCCAACCGTGCCGCCCTGGTCACAGCGCTGGCTGATCCGCTTTTCAACTCGCTGCCCGCCTCTGCCGACTCCGGGAACAAGGCCTACATCGAGGCTCCAGTGCGCGCCCTCTCGTCCGTCAGCAACACGCGCACATGGAATCTCCTGATCGACGTCATCGCCCAGACGGGTCGCATGGCGCCCAATGCCCAGACGTTGAACAGCTTCATCGTCGAGGGGGAAAAACGCTACTGGCTGCATGTCGCCCTGGACCGGTTCACCGGCAAGGTGATCGATCAGCAACTGGAACCTGTCTATGAGTAACCGTAGTCTCATCGCGTGCCTCGGCTGGCTACTCCTGGCCGCGATCCCCGGCCAAACGGCCTCCCCGATCGTGAACGTCCCCACGGGAGACGCTCTCTGGACCATCGATATCTCCTATCCGAAAAATCCGACCGGAAACATCCTGGTCCGGGAAAACCACATGCTCAAGGCGGAGGTCACTCGCAAAAGCGGCATGCGTCGCGATCGTATCTGGTGGTCTGCCACCGCAGAGTCCGAAGTCTGGATCTCAGAGACCGCCCGGCTTCGCGTGTACGAAAACCCGGACAATCGCGCCATCTACGTGATCCCGTTTTCCGACAGCACGATGACGGTGTTCGTACCGCGAGATTTCAATGAGGACATGTTTCAGTGGGTGACTCCGGCGCTCCATACCGGGGTCGAAAACTTCGATGGCCGCCCATGCGACGTCTTCGCGGGAAACATCTCTCGCACCTTCACCCTCCCCGGCATGCAAGCCACCAGCATCACCATTCCGCCGATGCCCCACAAGCTATGGCTCGACGCGGAAACCCACCAGCCAGTCGCGATGGACACTGGTGTCGCATTATACAAGTTTCGCTTCAGCGAGGCGCCGCCCGAGCCGCTCGTCATGCCCGACCGGCTTCAAAAGGCCCTTGATCGTTATCTCGCAGACCTCACCCCGAGCAAACGCGTGGAACGGCTGCGAGCCCGGGCGCAGGGAAAATGAAACCATCCCGACTCCGGCCGCACAACAGGAATGAGAACCTATTCAGACCGAGACAGCATTTCCTGAAGAAACTTTGTTCCCATCTCCTTCATCCAGATGACTTCCTTCTCATCATCGCTTCATAATATTAAGGACCGAATCCGCCTGCCTCTCTGGCCGCATGCTGCTCCCGGCGCGCTGGGAGACCACCCCGACAGGGACGTGCCGGCAATGACCTGTTACCTCCCGGAAGAAACCACCGAAGCACTGCGGGCAGCCATGATCATCTGCCCCGGCGGTGGATACTGGGAGATGATGGATGACTACGAAGGCCACGACTACGCCTTGTGGCTGAATGAACTCGGGATCGCCGCGTTTGTGCTCAACTATCGCCTCGCCCAGCACGGCTACCATTTCCCGGCCATGACGGATGATCTCACCCGGGCAATCCGCCTCGTGCGAGCCAATGCAGCCAACTGGCAGATCGATCCAGGCCGGGTCGGAGCGATCGGATCATCCGCTGGAGGCCATCTCGTCTCGGTCTTGATGACGCATTCCGAGGAAGGAAACCCAGCTGCGTCCGATCCCGTCGAGCGGCAAAGCTCGCGCCCCGATCTCGGCGTACTGTGTTACGCGGTGACAAGCATGGAAGTAACCCCGATGGAACATCTGCTGGGGCCGGAGCCCTCCCGCGAACTGATCACCCGGCTTTCCAGCAATTTGCAGGTCACACCGCAGACGCCTCCGTGCTTCATCTGGCACACTCAGAACGACCCGGTGGTCAAGGTCGAGCACGCCCTGCTCTTTGCAGAAAGCTGCCAGCGCCATCAAGTGAGTTTTGCGCTTCACATCTATCCCTCCGGCCCGCATGGCATCGGCCTCGGCGTGAATGGCTACACTCCGGATAGCGGCCAGGTATTGCATCCATGGACGGAAGAGTTGCGCCGCTGGCTGCACTCGCAGCAGTTTTGTCCGAGAATCACCAAAAGCCCGCAGGACCAAGACGCCATATCGAGTCTCGGCAGGGAAAGGTGATCTGCCCCCACAGGCCTACCATTTACAATTTAAGAAGGTTGCTGGTTGAGGACAGTGGTTGGGGTTGAGTTCGCTCTCCCCGAGCGTCATTCTTCCGAGCGAGCTGCGCGGACGGTGGCGACCCGGGCTCCGCAGACCGATGGCGACTTCGATAGCCCGGCAATCCCGGCTGAAGTCGTCCACCACGTTGAACGTCCTCATTTTGCGTCCGTCGGCCAGTTGATCGCTCATGAAGCCCATGACCACCGCTGGTTTAGCATTGCTCCGTGCCCTAGTGGCTTAACCCGATGATAAAGCCTCAAGTATTACAAGCATCCCCGGGAAAGGAGCATGCCCCTATCACACGGACCAGTGGGTGCCGAGGGGATCTCGCGAACCTTATTTTTTCGGGCCGAGCCGCTTGACGCGGACTTCCTTCACCATCACATCCGACGCGGAGTTCGAAGCGTCGATGCGGAAGTTCCATCCCCAGCTGTTGGCGAGGTTGGCATCGTTCACGCGGAAAACAAACTCCTTCCAACCGTCGTTGGGGCTGAGGGTGACCCCACCCTTGGCCTCGTGATAGCCGGTCGCTGACTCGTAGCACATCACGAATCCCGCAGCCTTGCTAGGATCAGCCCCGCGAGCCACGATGGTGATTTCCAGGTCTTTGTCACCGAGCGATGCATAGCTGTCGCTCACGTCAAAATTGATATAGTTGTTGCGATTTGCCTTGTCCGTGCGGCGGGCATAAACGCCATCCACGAGTTCCACCACGGTATTGTGGTCTCCATCCTCGCCGGCGATCTGCACGAGGCCATTTTCGACATTGGAAGCGCCCATTTGCACGCTGGCAACATCCAGCTCGCTGTAATCCTTGATCCAGGGAAACGGCTTCCCTGCATTCTCCTGCGCCTGTGCCAGGAGGGCTGGCGGCAGCGCGGTGACGAAGACCGGAGAGCGCGAAAGCTGAAGCGGCGATCCCGCCTCCTGCTGCACGGCGGTGCCGTCGAGAGCGGTGACTGTGACAGGTCCGCCGAATTGGACAGAGGCACCTGCATCCGTGGATGCCCAGATGACCAGGACGGGATCGGGATTTCCCTGCAACACGAATCCATAGGTCCCCGGAGCCAGATCCAGCCAGCCCAGCGGATGCGGATTGGCATTCACCAGCCTGGTCATGGTTTGCAGGGCAAAGAATGCCGGGCGTTTTGACCAATCCTGCCGCAGGATGCCAAAGCTGCCCTGGCCATAGTTCGGCCCCCTGCCCTCGAACCAGAAAACCCTGCGGATATCCTGGGCCAGGCAGAGCGTATAAGCCTTGACCAAGGCGGCAGCCTGACGGTCCTCGGATGCCGCGGTGTTCGTCGCGGTCGTTCCCACTTCTGTCACCCACAGCTCGATATCGTCGCGCTGTCCCGTCTTCTTCAAGAGCTTGCGAAGATTGTCCCCGAGTCCGAGAAAAACGGCCTCACGACCGGCCAGCGCAGCATCCATCAGCGAATAGGGGTGCACGGCGAGAAAATCGAAATGTCCTGACGCGCCGCTGCGAATCACGTTCTCAAGGAAACTCAGGTCCACATCCGCACAGCCAATGCCGATCTTGGCCTGGGGATTGACCTTCGCGAGTTCAAGGTCGGCTTCCTTAACGAGTTCCGCATAGTTGGCAGGCGTCGCGTTGCGGGCGAACGTCGTCGCGTTGAACTCATTGTAGACCTCCCAATAGGTAATGTCGTTTTTATAGCGCGCACCCGTCTCGCGTACGAAATCGCGCCAGTACTGGATATTCTTGATCGGGAACGTCCGGGTGCGAGCTCCGTGATCCGGGTCATTGGGGGCTGAGGATGCCCAGGGGGTCAGAAAGGCGAGGACACCCGCGAGCTGGATGTCATTCTTGCGTGCACTTTCCACCAGCGCGTCGGCCGACGTCCAGTCCCACTCCCCCTGTTTGGGCTGAATGCCTGCCCACTCGGGAAAAAGCCGCACCATGCTCACTCTGGCCTCATGCAGATACGGAAAAAGCTCGGCATGGGTGTTTCCCGTCTCCCCGCTCCCGGCAATATTAAATGCTCCTGCCGGAGCCGGTGTATTTTGAGCATAAGCAGGCACAGCCAGAACGACGGCGAGGAGGGAGAGGAAGTGTTTCATGGGGATGCGGGAAAATCTGAGGCGGGCAAAGAGGGCCGCCGCCTCGAGAACGTATTCAATTTATATCATAACTCAATTTAAAATTGGCAAAATGTTACATTTATATTGATTCATGCCCCGGGGTTTGTTCGCGTGTGGAGTGATGCAACTTACCCCCCTTCTTGGCGATCATGCCGTCCTGCAACGTGACCGGGATATTCCTGTATGGGGCTGGACGGCTCATCCTCGCGCGCGCTTGAGAGCGTCGCTCGGACCCGTCCGGGCAGAGGGAGTCTCGGGAGATGACGGACGCTTTCTGTTGCGCCTGCCGCCGCTGCCGGCAGGCGGTCCACATGTGCTAAGAGTGGAGACGCTTGATGGCTCGGACCGAGTGGAATGCCGGGATATCCTGATTGGAGAGGTCTGGCTCGCCTCCGGGCAGTCGAACATGGAGTGGTCGATGGGAGATAGCGCCTATGCTGGAGAGATCACCTCGGCGCACCCGGGACAGATTCGCATGTTCAACGTCAAGCGCCGGGTGGATCTCGCTCCGCAAAGCACCGTCGCAGGCGAATGGCAGCTCGCCTCACCCGAAACGATGTGGAGCTTCTCCGCCGTCGCAAACTTCTTTGGCCAGTCCCTGCAGGATTCCCTGGATGTTCCTGTCGGCATCGTCAATGCAAGCATGGGCGGCACGTTTATCGAGTCGTGGATCAGCAGGGAACGCCTGCTGGCAAATGCCGAAACCCGTGACTGGGTCGTGGAGTACGAGCGGGTCGCGTATCATCCCGACTACTGGGGCGAACAAATCATGCGAAAAAACCGGCTGCCCGTCGATCCGGGCAATCTCGGAGTGGCGGCGGGCTGGCACAGCGAGGCCTTTGACGACACGGACTGGCAGACCATCCCGGTTCCCAGCGCGTGGCAGGATCACGGGCACAACTACTCGGGCATCGTCTGGTACCGCAAGAGGGTGCCCCTGCCGCCGTCGCTTCAAGGCCGAATCCTTCGCCTTCAGCCAGGCCGCATCGACAAACAGGACATCACCTATGTGAACGGGAGGGAAATCGGCCGCACGGGGACCGGGCTGGATGAATCCTTTTGGAATGTCGCGAGGGATTATGAAATCCCCGCCGAAGTCACCAGCACCAGCGAACTCGTCATCGCCATCCGTGCATACTCTTTCTTCCACCATGGAGGCTTGATCGGACCAGCCGACATCATGTGTGTCACAGATGAGGACGCATGCCGCATCCCCCTCGATGGCGACTGGCGGATCACCGTGGAGCACAATCTCGGCCTTCAGGATCTCGGCCCGCTCATGATGGGGCATGGCGTGCACAACTCTCCCTCGATGTGCTTTGAGAATATGATTCGCCCACTGCTGCCGACCAATCTGGCCGGGGTGATCTGGTACCAGGGGGAATCCAATGCGGAACGCGCCCCCTCCTACCGGCGGTTGCTCGGAGATCTCATCCTCGACTGGCGCTATCTCCTCGCCCGGGAGGACCTGCCCTTTGGCATCGTGCAACTCGCCAACTACCGGCCTGCCCGCGCCCTCGAACCTCACTCCGACTGGGCCCGCATCCGTGAAGCCCAGCAGGACGCGCTCGCCCTCCCCCATACCGGGCTCGCAGTGATCCTCGACTGCGGAGATGCGGTCGACATTCATCCCAGGAATAAAAAGACCGTTGGCCTCCGTCTGGCCGCATGGGCGCTCAATCGCGTCTATGGCCGGGGAGGACCTTTCGCAGGACCGATGTACCGTGAGGCTCGGCCCGAAGGAGACCGCCTACGACTTCTCTTTGACCACACGGCGGAAGGTCTCGTCTTTAGAGAAGGCCTCCCCCCGATCACGCTAGTCATCACAGATGGCATCAGCCGCTTCGAACACGCTAGGTGCGAGATTGACGGTCATACGCTCCTGGTCTGGCATGAGGATATCCCCTCCCCCAAGGCGGTCTACTACGCATGGGCGGACAACCCGCGCGAAGCCACCTTGGAGAACAGTGCGGGACTGCCCGCCGCACCATTCCGAACCGACCGCAATCCGCAACTGCTCAAGATCGCTTCCATCCTTTAGGACCATCCGAAAAACCGCTGCCACCGGAAACCCAACCCAAAAAAGGAAGAGTCATTTCCTCCAGAAAATCGGCAGAGAAACGCTACTCACCGGGAAAAAGGCTGGTTGGAAATCTACCACGGCGTGACATACACAGGAGCGGGCCTAATTTATCGTCTCGACGCGTGTCTTCTGGATTTAAAGGATCCGTCTCAGGTAATCGCCCGCGGCGAAGATGCCATCCTCTGGTAGAGCATCCATATGAGATGACAGGCCGTGTCAGCAATGTGGTTTTCACCTGCAACGCACTCGTGGACGACGATGAAACCGTGCGCATCTACTAGGCGCTGCTGATACCTGCATCGGTCTAGCCGAAGGGAAACTTTCGAACCTCATCGTATCTGGGCCCGCCTTTTTCCTGCCGATCCCGACCGTGCTGCTCACTACGCCTCGCTGGACCACGGCATCGAAGGAATCGCCGACGAGGTCTTTTTTGCGGCCACGCAGAGCGCTCTCGTTGGCGGAGAAGATCTCAAAAAGCCATTCAGCTTGCGTGGTCTACATTCCAGAAAGCGGCGGCGCTGAGACTCTTCTTCCTCACCCGACTGCGACGCACCGTTTTCCGACAAAGGGTGCGTGAATTGACTTCCTCCTTTTTGGAGTCCGCTTGGTTCAAGCAAATCCAGCGCTCTAAAAGAGTGAAATGGATGAGAAGCCACGAAACCTCTGCCAGATTGGGATTACCCTTCCGGGTCCGACCACAAGCTCTCCCCTGGTGATTCCCTTTTAGTGCATCCAGGCAAACTCGGCGGCGAACCACCGAATGTCGTAAAGCCGCAGGACGAATATTTCTGGTTCATCACCGTTGCCGTCTGAGGACGCTGGTTCGGCAATGAACTTTCGTCACGGTTTTGGTGTCCGACAACTGTGCCGTCATAAAGGTGATCGATTCTTTGCTCTTTCAGCCGCGCGAAGAGTCCCCGGATGTCTCTCACTCCGCCCCAGGTGAACCAGATTGCGGTCACGATGGACATCAGGATCGGAACGCCGATATCAGCAATATGCCAGTAGGCAGACCAGGCCGATTCCGGCCAGGAAGCGACGAGATTCCATACGGTGCCGATGGCAAAGATGCCAACCCATAGCATGCTCCACCCAAACAGTCCCCCCGCGATCCATTTGTCCGAAAGGGTGAAGTTCTCATCCATGCCGATGAGTTTCCCCCAGCCGAGGCTGCGTCGAGGAGGCGCCTCCACCACCTCGCCGACTTGCTCCTTGATCGACGGATATTTCCCGCGATGGAGGAGGTGATCTACTCGCAATAAATCGGACCGGTAAAACGAGAAAGTTGCTGTTTTGAGGGTAAAAACCCAAGAAAGAGCAGCAGATGAAAACAAGTCGATTTAGCGAGGAGCAAATCATCGGGATCCTGAAGGAGATCGAAGCCGGAGGCGCTCTGGGAGAAATCGCGCGTCGGCAGGGGATCAGTGAAGAAACAATTTATCGGTGGAAGGCGAAGTTCGGAGGAATGGAAGTCAGCGAGGCGCAACGCCTGCGCAGCCTGGAGGACGAAAACCGGAGGCTGAAGCGCCTGGTGGCCGACCAGGCGTTGGACATCCAGATGCTCAAGGATGTGAACTCAAAAAAATGGTAAAGCCCGCGATGCGTCGTGAGGCCGCCGAGTATCTGAAGAAGAGCTATTTGGTGGGGCTGCGACGCATTTGCGGGCTGCTGCAAATGGCCCGAAGCACATTTTACCATAAGCTATCGGGGCGAGGAGACGAGGCGTTGCGAGAAGCCTTGAAGGAAACCGCGCTGCGCCGTAGGCGCTGGGGATACCGGATGCTGGGTCTGGCGCTCAAGCGCCGGGGCATTACGGACAACGCGAAACGCATCTATCGCATCTACCGTGAAGAAGGCTTGCAGGTGCGGCAGAGGCGCAAACGCAAGGCGGCCAAACCAACTCCCTCACCCAGCAACCTTATCACATTATAAATGGTACGCCTATTGGGGGCAGGTCAACACCACGGATCTTTCCCAACGCTACAAGATGGTGCTGCGCCAGCCCGGCAGCTGGGAGCCGGGACGAGTCATGACATCACCCGACGGCATTCACTGGTCGGAGCCGGTCAGCACGCCCCGTCGTCTTCAGCGGAGAGCATCTTTTCGTCAACGTCAGCGCCGGAGACGGCGAGATGACCGTCGAGATTCTCGCCGGAGGACGGCGTGCCTATTGCGCCATTTACCCGCGCGGCCTGCGACGTCTTTCACGTCGACTCCACCACCCACCGCATCCAATGGACAGCCGCCTCCGGCCTGCCGCCGGAAGCCCGGATCACACAAGCTTCCGGGATGTCGATCATCCGAAGTCCTAACCACATCCTTGATCGAATCCGCCGTCCTCCCTGCTCGTTTTTGAACTTCGAAAGCCGGGCCTCAGCGACGGAAAAGTGCGAAGTCTTGTGCGACTTCCAAACTTCTTTGCCGTTGCTCCAGATTCGGGCATAGTAGCGAACGCTATCGCCTTGCCGAATGAGGTTCTGCTGGAGCTGTTTTAACCCATCATTTTTGGGTATAGTGGAGCGGATTTTCCGTCTGCACCGCAGAACAGCACCGTAGAACAAATCAAATGGACGGCGAAAGCGGCCAGATAAGTATCTTGATTATCAACAATTTGCGCCCGTAGCTCAGTGGATAGAGCACCGGTCTTCTAATTCGAAATGGCCGATTTGGCCTTCTTTTGCCTCTTGAGGACAGACGAGGACAACTGAAGACAACTATCTCTTGGACAGTTGGTTACATACCATGCCCAATAGGACCTGAGATGACTCAAACTGACCCAAAAGATTCAGCCGGGTGACAAAGATGGGTGACAAACCTCCCTCAAATGACCCGCGCACTGTATCGCAGATAAGCGCTCGCCACAAAATCGCATCCCCGGCTCTGTCTCTTCGCGTCGCGATGCTTTGCGGCCACTTCACCCCACCCAGGATATTGGCACCTAGGCGTGAATCTACCTTCTCGTCCTCTCCCTGCATCCGGAAGGCATGGGAGAAAAGACGTCGATCCTGCTCGTCATGAAAGATCTCCGTCTTTGGATGCCCACTCGCCATCACCAGCAATACGCTCCGACGTACTCTACGTCGAACACGCCTCTCCCAACCTCCATCCCAACTGTCAAGTCGTCCGAGCAAGACCCTGCGCCCCGACACGGAATAGCGCGACGCTAAAGAGCCATTTTTAGAGGAGGATCAATCTCAAGGTGCCTGAAGACAGCGCCCCGCTGCCACTCCGCAGATAGTTCGCGGAAGAGAGTATCGAGGAAGCACCCAGGCTGGAACAGGTTTGCAGTTGCCTCCTACAGGTCGAAACACTCCCAGACTCGTGTTATATTAAAGCTATCCCACTCCCCTATCTACCGTCAAACCTACTCCGGATTACCGAATTCTCCCATTAAGATGTCCCCCTGGCGTATCATGGTGACCTTTCCTGAGAACTTGGCATCGCCATTGACATCCAGTTTAACCGTCGGATTGGTTTTGCCGATCCCGACATTCCCTGCAGACGTGATTCTCATTCGCTCCGTAGCAACATTTGAATTGGGGCTGGTCGTCTTAAAGATCAGCCTGCCAGGAAGAGACGACACCCCCGGCGGAGCATCAACTTGGATAACCATACTCGCTAATTCGCCCTTTTTACTATCAGTATCCACGCCGGTACCGACAAGAGTAAACACCGTGTCACCGTTAATCACAGGGGCATAGGAATGGAAAGTCGTACCTCGATGCTTGAAGAGCTCAAAAACAGGCGAATTCCCATTATTTCCATATTGCCTTACGTTAGCCGCCGCCGCATTCGTCACTCCATCTCCGCCAACATACAAGCCTCCGTTCAATGATACAAATTTGTAGGTCAGATCACTTATTCCAGATGATCCAGCCCCACCAGCAAACACCTGCCCCTTTCCTGTAATATTAACACCAACTCCCGTTGACAAGACCCCTCCATCCCTTGCGTGAAAAGAAATATAACCAATTTCTGAACCGGGCGTTACCCCAGCGGAGTATGCGCCGATTGCGCCATAGACCACATCGGCTCCCGAAGTATTCTTCATGACGAATTCCTGAAGAACCCTGTTTGACGAAGTTGGCGCTGCAAATGGATTAATGATTCTCAATCCGTACGAAGTGGCGGCAGAGTTACCCAGCACATCCAATCTTCTTACAGCGGTGGCGACTCCCAAGCCGGTATTACCAGTCACCCGGAGATTGCTGATATTTCCCGAGGTGCCAACATCGAGATCACCGTCAATGATATGATCTCCACTCAATGTTGTTTGAGAAAATGCTTCCGATCCCAGACAGACCCACACACCGAAAGCCAATAAGATTATCGCACTTTTTTTCATATTGAAATTCTAAAGACTTGGCGCTCTTCGCTTGACTCTTGAAAACCAAGCATCACCGCGACTCCCCAAGCCCGCCTTCTACACCATTCCTGTACCGACGCGCAATTCAAATACACGTTGCCGCCAGACAATCACGATACCTTTTAAGTTCTAAGAATTGGCCAAAAACAACAATCTTATCCCCATTTCCTCAACCTTCGCAATGCCTTTGGATTGATCAAGTAAGGAAAACCTGCCACCCTCTCGCCCTGCGCAATCTTTGCTTTGGACAGATTGATCTGCCCGCATTCCATCAATTTCCATGGCTCCATGGTGATGGCATCATCAACAGCCTCCGCACCGCCCTCCCTCATGCTTCCGAGAGGCATTTGAGTAAAATCGCAGCCCTTCAAACCTTGCAATCCCCGCTCTCACCGGATTGAGATGCACGTAATCCAGCAACGCCCAAAAGCAAATCCCCGGCTCCACGGCGATCGAAAGCCGATGTTTCACATTCATCCGGTGCGTGTACGCGTTTTGCAGCCACCCCATCCCCTCCGATAGGTTCGCCTTCGGAGTCTCCAGCAGCAAATGGTAGTGATTGCTAATCAACGCATACGCGTGAATCCTCATCCCCGTCTTTTTCGCCGCTTCCCCCAGCGTCCGGATGAACGTCTTTCGATCCTCATCATCCCTCACAATCGCTTCCCTGCGATCTCCCCTCGCCATCACATGGTACATCGCCCCCGCGTACTCCACCCGCACTTGCCTCGCCATGCACTCTTTCTGTTCACCGCCTCAAAGCAATGTCAATATTAAATGGCTGACCCCGTTTTCTCGTGCCTCCGAGAGGCATTTCAGAAAGAACTTCCGATCCGCGTCGTCCTGAAAGATTGCCTGCCTTCGACTCCCCCTCGCCATTACGTGGTAGTACGCCCCGGCGTACTCGATCCGTACACTCCTCGCCATGACGCTTTCCTGCCATCTCTCATCCCCATGGTCGACTCATTCATGCAAGATCTTGCACACTGACCCCTATTTCGGAACTACCGAGGATGGTCTAAACACCTCTTTGCAAGGGACGCAATGGTTCGTTGTTCCGATGGCCATCGGAACAACGAATAGAGGAACCGCAAGACCGATTATTGCCTGGTGGGATGCATTTACCACGTTGGACAGCAAGGTCGGCGGACTCCTTCTGCGGCCGTATCTCGAACAGTTGAATGCGCCGGAAGGTCCATGCCCTTTCGAGCCCGTAACCACAAGAATGAGAATGACCACTACAATCAAAAATCAGAACATCTCGGCACCACCTTGTTGGATAGGCGTCGACGTTTCCAAAACCGAACTCCAAATTCACGCTGGCAGGAAATCAGTAAAGCTTCCCGAACAGGTCGTTTACGGCAAAGCGGGGTTGAACACAATTACCCGTCTTTTACTCAAGCTTGAGCGCCCTCATGTCGTCTTTGAAGCCTCGGGCGGCTACGATCTTGCTTTGCTTGAAAAACTTCAAGCCAGCGGGATAGCCTGTTCGCGCGTTAATCCACGCCACGTTCGCAACTACGCCAAGGCCAAAGGCCTTTTGGCCAAAACCGATAAGATTGACGCTATGCTTCTGGCGGACTACGGAGCCACGATGCGCCCCGCCATCACTCCAGAAGCAGATCCCGCCCTCGCGAATCTGGCGGCGTTGATCGCCTACCGCCGCCACCTGGTAGAAGCCCTTAGCCAGGAACGCATGCAGATGGAACATCCCAAACCTCCCTGTATTTTGGTCATGATCAAGTCACGCATCAAAGCACTCGAATCCCAGATTCAAAAACTCGATGAATCGATTGCAAGCCACGTCTCCGGGGAGCCCAGCCTAAATCGCGCAGTTACCGCGCTCTCCGCCGTCAAAGGAGTCGGCTCCTTGAGCGCCGCCGCACTTTTGGCTGCCATGCCGGAACTTGGTACCATTAATCGCAATCAGGCCGCTGCCTTGGCAGGGGTTGCTCCCTTTAACCGAGACAGTGGATCATTAAGGGGTACACGTCGTATCCATGGAGGGCGACCAGAGGTCCGCCAAGCCCTTTATATGGCCGCTGTCTCGGCTTCGCGGCACAACGAGATCCTTCGTGTCGCATACCAAACCATGCTCAACCGCGGAAAACCAAAGAAGGTCGCTCTCGTCGCCCTTATGAGAAAACTCTTAATCTGCCTTAACTCCATCATGGCTAAAATCTTGCGCGAATCAAATGCACCAATCTTATCTCCATGCTAAAAAGACAGTTGCTGTCCAGTTACAATGGGGGACGCAATATTTCTTCCATCAGGGTCGTAGTAATTTATCGGGTCGTTATTAACGTAGGCATACAAGTTAATACCGCCCTCCTCAGCGATAGGATCGCGGGAGATACGCACGCCCTGCACGGCATCGTAGGATATGGTCGATGTGCCAATATTGCACATGTCTGGTTACAGACTGTTTTTAGTTCAACGGATAAAAATCATAATCAAAACCAGACGCAGTCTCTGCAATTCGCTTAATTATATCTCTTTCCAAGAATATTCCCGAACGATCGTCGCTGTATACAACGACAGAAAGCAACGCTTTTATCGACGGCTCTTTTTTTATAGCGAGCGATACGAGCTCCTCATAATTCCCGACGAAATCTCGAAGACTCTCTTCCTGATTGAAATTTCCGTCGAACCGCGTTTCGATTTTTACGCCATTAGCTTCATGAACAAGAAGACTTTTCGCAATTTTTCCCCCAATACTCCATGAATCTGACACATCAATACCGAGCAAATATTTTATCTTTTCGCACGAGATTTCCTGACTTTCCAGCGTCCATTTTAAAAACAGGCTCCTCATAAGTTATTTATATTATACCCAGTCCAATCACCTTGCCCCTGGCCATTTTTAGGCCCTGAATAAATATCGCCATTTTTATTTTTGAAAAGATCATACCTCGAATTCGGCTGTGGCTTTAAATTGTGTGGATGTAGATCATTTTCTATGAGTTTTTTGATCTCGCCGCTAGAAAGCTTTTTCATCTTACTTAGGTCACCGCCTCCATCGTCATCGCATGAACCTGCCCCGCTTGGAGGGGCAGGAGGTTTTCCGGGCGGAACCTGATCATCATTTCCGTACATCGCGTTGTAGGCTAGGTCTGCCAGCGCATCTCCAACATTTCTTCCGTCACCGATCGGAATTTCATTGATCAAGCTTCCGAGCATATATCCACCTTGAAAAGCCAAGGCAGCTTGCCCAACAGGACTCACAGTAACTTGAGGAGGAAGCGTTACTGGGGCACCCATGAATAGCCCATAATAGTCGGCGAAATTTGTAGGACTATTGCCAACATACCCATACAAGCAAATCCCTCCCCTCTCCCCGATAGGATCGCGGGAGATCCACCTCCCAAGCTCGGCGTCATAAGCGCGAAACGGCGCGAGATACAATCTGCTCGGCAAATGAGCATAGTGTCCTGTGTACTGGAAATCACTTTCAACCGTTCCACTCAATTTCGTGCCTTGCCCATAGGCGTCGTAGCCGTATCGAGTAAGCAGGCTCGAATCGGCGCTGACCACCTCCCGCACACTCCCCAAGTGATCTCGCTCGTAAAAGCAGTTGGTTCCCGCGCTCGCGTCTCTCCAACCCTCGGAGAAATACTGCCTTGAGACCGTGCTCCCGATTCGTTGATCAGCGATGGAAAGGCCGTCCCAAACGAAAGACTTACTGCTCACTACGGTGCCTGTGCCGTCCCTTTCTACAATGGCAACCCGGCGATCCAGTCCATCATACGCCATCTCGGTGCTCGCATTGGTCCCGGCGTAGACAATCCTGGTCAGGCGGTTCTTCGCATCCCATTGGAAGGTGCGGCTTCCGTCTCCCGTCATGTTCCCATTGCCATCGTACGTGTACGTCGCAGTCGCTCCTGCGCTCATCGTCGTCGACCAGGATTTGGTCTGCGTATTCTGTGATGGGCTGAAATCCTTCGCCGTTACCGCTATGGTGTTGACTCCGTTTGTGCCGGGAACCACCGTCTCAAAAGTATTGTCCGCCGCAGGTGTGACGGATTTTCCATTCACTGTCACCTGCGCGGGTTCATCGGTATTGCCGCGAACCAATATCCCCCCGCCGCCATTCCGGCTCTGCACCTGATTGAGGTTGTTGAAGGTAAATCCGGCCATGGCTGCATCCCGCTGCTCGCTCTGGCGGTTGCCCGCCCTGTCGTAGCTGTAACCAAGCGTTTCAGCGGTCACGCTCGGTGTTGCCGTGGCTGCTGTCAAGGCCGTGAGCAGTTGATCCGCCGCGTCGTAGCCGTAGGTCGTGATCGTGTCGGTCAGCCCGTTATTCCTCTTCCACGTCGCGATATTTCCTCCCGGCTGGTAGGTGTATTCATGTGAGGAGATCACGGAGGTCAGCGCGTTGGCAGGCGCGTAGGCGATCTTCTTCAAGCGCCGCAGCCCGCTCGACCCGAAATACTCGTAGAGTGAGGCCAGCCCGCTTCCCGGGAAAGCCGAGGAAACCAACCGGCCCGAGTTTCCATCGTACCCGTAGATGAGTGTACCCAGCAGGCTCGCCTTTTGCGTGGTGCGGCCCAAGGCGTCATATTGCCAGGTTATCAGATTGTCACTGGTGCCCGATCCAATATTGCGCCCGACCAGTCGGCCCAGAGCGTCGTAGCTGTAGCTGATTTTGTCCGTCGTACCGGAGAGTGCGGAGTCCTCACTCGCGACTCGAAGGGCCCCGAGACTGCCCACCGGATGGTAGGTGTAACCCGTTGTTCCCGTGCCATCGGTCATGGAAACAACCCGCAGGTAAGCTCCATCATAGATAAACCCGACTCCAGGCGTTGCTACAGCGGCATTTGAGTACCCCTCGGTATTGAGAGAACCGTCGAGATTGTACGTCCGTGTCGTGATCTGGCCTGCCGGATCGGTGATCGTTCCCAATCGGCTGCTGAGCGGTTGGTAACCATAAATCTCCTGGCTGCCATCGGCATAAATCTTGGCCGTAACCCGCCCCTGGGCGTCGTGCTTCCATCGCGTGAGGTTGCCATTTCCATCGACAAGCGACTTGAGGTCACCGCAGCGGCACCAGGTCATCTGTGTGTTGCGCCCGAGCGGGTCGGTCGTGAGGACCAGCTGCCTGAGCGCATTGTAGTGATACCGGGTAATCCGGCCCTCACGGTCCTTCACCGAAGCGCGATCCAGTTTGTCGTAGGTGTAGGTCTCCGCCAGACCATCGGAGTAGGTGATCGAGGTCGGTCGATTCAGAGCGTCGTAGGACATCAGCGTCTCGTCGCCGTCCACATCCTTCACCTTGGTGACACGACCAATGGCATCGTAGGTGAACTCCACCACCGCCTGAGCACCACTGCTAGAATCGACTGGCCCCTGGACCTTGGTCAACCGCCCATACCCCGCTCCCGACGAAGTTCCATAGGTAAGCGTAGTCGTTTCCCCCAAGGCATTGGTCACCGTCACCACCTGGCCACGAGTATTGTAGGTGAATGTCGTCGACTGCCCATTTGCTCCGATGATGGTCTTTGGCCGATGCGCCGGATAGGCACTATCGTACTGGTACTCCACCAGCGTATCGTAGGTCGATCCGTTCTTCCTCTTCACATAGCGAGGATCGATCTGATTCACGTACTCGTATGTCGTCTCACGGCCAATGGGATCGATCGATTTGGTCATGAGGCCAAAAGGATTGGAGTGCACGCTTCCAGTAACAACATCCTGGTACTCATAGCGCTCGACCATTGCTACGGCTCCTCCCCCGGTCCCTTCCACCTTTTGCGCCATGGCGACAGGGTTACCGTCGCCTGTCAAATAGATCGGATCACTGCCTGGATACCTATACCAAATGCGGCTCATGAACGGCAGCTTGATGCTCTCAATGGTGCCGGATGCAGCACCGGAGGCAGTATGCATCCAATGGAAAATTTTCGCCTTGGAATAGTCGCCCGGATTCTCCTGCCAAGCTTTTTTACTCCAGTAGAATGAGTTACGATAATTTAGAAAATAATTCGTAAATACGATTCCTGTTTCTGCTTCCGACGGGAAGTCCGATGCCGATGTGCTCGGCGGTATAGCGGGATTGTCTGCCAAAAACTCAACTCGCTCCGAATCGCCGTATGGGTCGGTTGCCTGCACCCATCGCTTCCCGCCCACGGTAGCATCATCATATTCAAAAGAAGTCGCGCCATACGGAGTGGTCATCGACAACATCTTGCCAGTCGTATCGTACGTGAAGCTGCTCTGAATTCCAATCACGTCGGTCACCTGAGTGAGACGGGTTGTCCCTCCGGAATTCGAGTAGGAGAACACCACTTGTCGTCCAAAGGAGTCAGACACTTTGGTGACAAAGTTCGGATTTGAAGAGTCTTCATAGGACAGCGAAAACACCGCCCCATCTGAATAGGTCACCTGGGTCAGAAGAACCGACGTAGTAGAACTCGTATAGCCAAGCTCCACTGAGTTACCTTGGGCATCAACCACGCGGCTCATGAATATTTTTCGCCCGGCGGAGGTCCCGATTGCCATTCCATAAACTTGTTTTGAACCGTCGGGCATCAGTCGTTCATACGTGTTTTCGTCAACACGCACCATGCGGGCATTACTTTGTTTCGCCCTGGGACTTGTATTGATATTATCTGTCACGTCATCAAAAGACTCCCCTCCACCGCCCGGCAAACTAACCTGTACCGAGGTGTAGGACGAGCTGCTCCCGCTATCTGTGAGATAGGATAGCCATGAGCATTCCCATCGCGGCCCGAAGTTTGAATAAGCAGGCGCACTTTCCTGGCCATCTTCTCGTTGGTTGTAACTGACCTTGAAAGGAAGCAATGGTCCGAAAGCCGGGATGTACGGAATAGGGATGTCTTGAACGGTCAAACTCGCCAAGAGAGCGTCGAAATCATAACCGGGCATGCCGGGGGGACACTTGCCATCCTTGCACTTCTCGGCGTTTTGCCCAGTTTGAGAACCGTCCGAGCTGCTTGTCATTCCCTTTCCAAAAACTTGGGAGGCTTGTTGATCCCCCACCAGACTCCACCCTTGGGGTAATGTATCCTGCCCCACAAGGAAATAGCCGCTAGCCTCGGAATCAATGGTTTCTTTCGTGATCCAATGCTGGCTGCCAAAGGTCGGATCAACCATGAGATACCGTCCATCCCGCTCACGAATGATCGCACCGTAGTGATTAAGTTTCCAGTGAATCACCGAAGGAACCAAAACCGCCGATCCTGGCTGCCGATAAACAGCTCGGTAGTTGAGGCCGAGGTCTTGCGACAGGTCCCGAACCTCTTTTAAAGAAAATCCAGTGACCGGTGACTGCGTGTTATCTGCATAGCCGGAAGGAAGAGGCATTTTCAGTTCGTTGCAAACCGACGCCAATGCCAGCGGCCCACAGCGAAATGCGACTCCGGGGATGTTTTTCATCATCCAGAGCGCCTCGGTATTTGAATTACGCAAGTTCTCTTCGCTGTCGATGAATGTTCGTCCTTTGGCGAGATCCAGTACTGCCTCAAGCTGCGAAACCTCTCCTACCCTGGCTAGCATACGCCCATACTCCATGAGCGCAAAATTTGCGATTCGTTGGCCATCCGGAGAACCATCATCCTTGGCCAATTCCCAAGCTTCTTTCCAAGCCTCTGCCGCCAAACTGAACCGCCCGCATCTATAGGCGAGGGAGCCAAGGTTCAAATATACAGAAGGCGTCCAAACTGAGTCAGGATGTTGCTGAACAAATGTTTCCAAGGCTGATAGATCTTCCGGCTGCTCCTGATCTCGAAAGTCGACGATCGCAGAAGCAAGCGCAACGCGCTCCGCCTCGCTGTCAGTTCCTTCGATTGGACGCAGCGCCACCGGGAGATCGGGCACCTGTCCGAGCTGTTCCGATGACGGATTTACCGAGAGAGGAGTCTGCCTGACACCTTCGGAGAAAGAAGCCTGCTCCCCTCGACAGGGAAAGTTCCAAGCAGATAAAATTACACAAAGAACAGCAAAGTTAACAATCCCTCTCATAACTCAAAGTGTCGTAGCCCCCACCGGCTGGGTGAGATTAATCTGCGGAGCAGTAGTGTCTGAAGCGCTACCCGCCGGGTAAGCGTGCCGGGCCGGATCAAGCGGATAATCATCCACCGAATCATCATAGCCATCTCCGTCCGTATCGATCGCGAAAGGATCAGTGCCGTGAGCCTGCTCTGATTCATTGGAAACTCCATCGCCATCCGAGTCCGACCCAGGCGAAAATGCCCCCAGTTGGTTCGAAACACCGTCCAGGATTCCGTCTCCATTTGAGTCGGGATTTGTCGGCGATGTTCCCAGACTGACCTCCTGCCAGTCAGGCGCTCCGTCGTCATCGGAGTCGATATTTAGCATGAAGAGCCGAACCATAATAGGCACATTGGAATCGAGCGAGCCATTAATTCCGAGCTGTCCCTCGCCGTTCTTCCCTGTTGCCCAAAGCGTCGCTGCACCATTGTTACGCACGACGAGGGTATGCTGCCACGACGAAACGCTTACGGCACCCTGAAATCCGGGTATCAGAGTGGGCGAATAACGATCCGAATTTGAGCCATCGCCCAACTGCCCGTAAGTATTCCAACCCCATCCATACATCTCTCCATTGCTTTTCACCGCAAACTTCGAGTACTGCCCGGCAGCAACCGTAATGATCGAGCTCAAGCCTGGAACCTGTTTGAATGTGTAAGATTCGTAATGAGTTCCATCCCCGAGTTCACCATAGTTATTCGATCCAACGGTCCAAACGGTGCCATCAGTGCGGAGCGCGATCACACTACTCCTTCCCATACCAACCGCAACCACATCATTAAGAGATCCTATTGGCGCGGCCCCTTCGCGGGAATCGATACCGTCGCCGTATAGACCGTTATTCCCCCAAGCCCAAAGTGTCCCATCAGCCCTCAAGGCTATCGAGACATAGTTTCCGGCAACAACCTCAACAATATCCGAGAGATATTGAGCCTGGACCGGAACACTTGATTGCGTATGAGTGCCATCGCCAAGTTGGCCCAAGTAATTGTCTCCGAAACTCCATACGGTGCCATCCTCTTTAAGGGCTAGCGAATGATTCCAGCCAGCCGATACTGCAGTGAATGAATTGCCGCCACTGGCATGAGGTATTGCGCTGTCGATTTGCGTACCATCGCCGAATTGACCGGATCCATTACTTCCGAAGGCCCAAATCGAACCGGCAGTATCAACCGCCAGACAGTAATTGTTCCCTGCAGCTATATTTCTGATGCCGTTCAGTCCGAGGATGCGGGGAAAGCCAAAAACTTCCGTGGTCCCTTGACCCGTCTGCCCCTCCGCTGCTCGCCCCCAAGTCCATGCCTTGCCACTCGTATCGAGAGCGATCGATGAGTTGGTAGGTCCTGCTGCAACAATGGGCCCGATACGATAAGCCGCTCCGCGCGCCACACTGGAAGGCAAGTCCGGATGGAAAGCCCTGGCTCTCAGAATCCCGGTCTTCGAGACAGCAATGGGCGTTCCCGGAGAATATGCCGGAGATGACGCTGTCGGTTCCGAGCCATCGGTTGTATAATGTACGACTGCACCGCTGGTTGCGCTCGAAATGCTCACTGCCTGAGATTGCAGGTACGCCCCTCCTTTTGGAGAAAATACTGGAGGAGCAACTCTCGGCGAGAAAAGAAAATCCGCTATAGCTACCGGAACATTCTGGTTGCTCGTCGTTCCTAAGCCGAGTTGACCATTGTCGTTGCGCCCGAATGAATAAACTGTCCCATCGTCTAGTAAAACGATTGTCTGGCGGCCCATTGCCACATCGATGCCGTGCGGAAGGCTGGCGACAGCGGTGGCGAATTGCAAATCGGACAAAGTGCCGTTTCCAAGCTGGCCGGAATTATTTTGCCCCCATGTATAAACAGTTCCATCAGATGATACTGCTGATGAGCAATATCTGCCCGCCGCAATATCGACGATACCTGACAGTCCAGAGGTTTGCACAAAGCTGGCGGACGACCCAGAACCGGCGCCCAACTGCCCAGTCGAATTCTGCCCTGCAGCCCAGACGGTACCATTAGTTTTGAGAAGCAGTGAATGATTAGTCCCAACCGAAACATTCACGGCATCAGATATTCCCGGAACCTGGGTAGCGACGTTATAATTCGAATAAAGGCCTGTTCCAAGCTGACCGGTATTTCCAGCTCCCCATCCCCACAATGTGCCGTCTGATTTGATCGCCATGGACGAGTCTTCTCCAGCGGAAATCGCAATCACATCCGTAAGAGGGCCGGAACTGGTAGCTACCTGCACAAAACTACTATGTAGCGCCGTGCTTCCATCTCCCAATTGGCCGTAATAATTATTTCCCGCAGCCCATACTGTGCCATCAGATTTCAGCACCAAGGTGTGATTGATACCGCATGCCACAGCTATGGCATTTGTGATCGCGGTAATCTTCGTCGGTCGTACCCGTGTCGTAGTCGTTCCGTCACCCAGATTTCCATTGGAGTTGTTTCCAAATGACCACAACTCCCCGCTCGCAGTCACTACGGCAGCGGAGTCGTCGGAAACAGCGACGTCTACTACCGGCCCAAGTCCTGCAACGCCTATCGGAAAAAGCTGCCGCCCTGAAGGACCGACTCCGATCTGCCCATCCGAGTTTTGTCCCCATCCCCAAAGACTTCCGTCACCCAGCACTGCCAAACTGTGGCTTTGCCCCGTTGCGACCTTCCCGTAACCATCGAATGAAACCGTCCGGATGCCGGATACCTGGACTCCAGAAGACCATGCGGCTACCTTCAGAACCATGCCATGCCTTACCGACAACAAAGAACCAGAAGAAACCACCGGATCGCTGACAGTGGGAGCGGAACCATTTGTGGTGTAATGGATGACTCCGCCAGAAACATTGCTGCTAATCGAGACGACATCGGGTAATTGTTCAGTCCCAGAGAGAGGTGGAGGGGATTTAGGGTAAAGAGGTTTGGCTGTT
>ERZ778023.1777-NODE-1777-length-30947-cov-55.966011_pt1 | contig 30947 bp, 30 predicted proteins | sample MGYA00375753_ERZ778023 | MGnify/ENA primary metagenome ERZ778023 (study PRJEB29350, sample SAMN05389822) | bioreactor metagenome | isolation source: Ammonium sulfate bioreactor | place: South Africa: University of Cape Town | collected 2014-04-04 ... | reverse complement strand
GATCGTAGCTACGGCGTAATTACGCCACAATTTGATCGTAATAGAACATATGGGTTATCATCAAAACTTGTCCGGTATGATCCGGCCGGTTCATTTTCCACATCAAACTGGCGAAAATCCGGAAAATTTATAAACTCATAACATAGTTTGCTTGTTAAGAGCACCTTCAGTATTAATTTGACCGATCAACGAAATATCGTGGTTCCAAAGTTCGTGGTTATTTTTTTCATTTTTAATCAAAATAAATTGTTTCGATTGTAATTTCCGCTGAATTTGGCCGGCTTGAAGATGATCCGAATTGATCATTGACATTATTAATGTAAACATGTGACGTAAAATGTAGTGAATAAGTTTAAGTTGAGTGTGAGTATTGTGCTTCTCAATAATAAAAAAGAAAAAGTGCATGTGTATTCTTTTTTTCTTTTCTTTTTCTTTCGCCTGTTCAATCTTTGTCCCATTGATCTTATAATCCAATTACAATCAAAAGCGGTCGTTTCTAATCATCATCAAAAGAAAGTGTGCACATGAATTCTCCGAATGTCCTTTACATATATTATATTCATTTTTTATCAAGAATTTTCGTTAATCGTTGACATAATATTTCCAATCACAAAAAAAGAGTGAATAAAAGCTGTTTTCATTAGAAAAAAACTTTGAAATACAGCTATGAATTTAATATCCTAAACTGGCAAAAATCCGGTTTTGTCCGGCCGGTTCAATTTTTCATCTGCTCTTGTCCGGTCTTGTCCGGACTGGAGCCGGATTGCCGGACCGGTTCCAACTCTGTACTGGTTTGCTCTGGAATAAAGGAGGTGAATTTGTTGCTGGTGTGAACTGAAATGGAGGAGGTGAATTTGTTGCTGGTGTAAACTGAAATGGAGGAGGTGAATTTGTTGCTGCTGTGAACTGAAATGGAGGAGATGCATTTGTTGCTGGTGTGAACTGAAATGGAGGAGGTGAATTTGTTGCTGGTGTGAACTGAAGTGGAGGAGGTGAATTTGTTACTGGTTTGCTCTGGAATAAAGGAGATACATTTGTTACTGGTTTGAACTGGGATAAAGGAGATGCATTTGTTACTAGTTTGAACTGGGGTAAAGGAGATGCATTTGTTACTGGTTTGAACTGGGATAAAGGAGATACATTTGTTACTGGTTTGAACTGGGATAAAGGAGACGCATTTGTTACTGGTTTTAACTGGGGTAAAGGAGGTGAATCTGTTACTTGAATCAACTGAATAGATGCTTTTAAATCTTCATCTTTAGTAATGTAAATACTTGTAGATAATTGTTCAAGATTTCGTCGAAGTTGTGTCAGTCGGTCACTCCATTCTGTTAGCTCAAGTTCAGTGTAGTCTTCTGATTGTCTACTAGTTTGAAGTTCGTTTGTTAATTTATTCATTGCGATTTTCATATCTTGTTTCTTTTTATTAATGATTTGGTTGAAATCTATTCGTGCCTGTCCAGCAATTTGCTGAATTCGCTTGATAGACTCTCGTTCCCATGCATCTATTTGAACTAAGACCGAATGCGTAGGTTTATTCTCATCTAAATCTCGTTGAAGTAGATCATGTTCTTGTCCAATTGTATCCATCTGAGTCCCTAATTCTTGCCGATGTTCATCAGAATGTTTTCGACAAAATGATTGATGACATCCATCACATGTAAATATACCTCCGCCTTTGCCTTGGTCACATCTCGAACACGGTTTTTTCTGTGAGGACATGTTTTACACAAAATAAAAAAAACAACAACAGTTCTTACGAGTCGAGATAATTTATCTTGGATTTTATTGCTTTAGCAAAAAAAAATAATAAAAGCATATATTTTATCAGTTAAAATTATCAATTTATGAAGCACGGAGAACGAGAATTTCGTGTGAGTCATATGTTGAAATAGCAACATCAGCACGATGTAAATTCATAAATTTCACGCCAACTAATTGACTATTTTCAACACGATAATTACATTCATGTGAAATCTAAATTTCAAATTGTAGATCAAAGATTTCTTAATAAAACTTCAATCAAATTTACTTCAAAATTTTCAATATCATCCGATATTTTCCATACTCGAAGATAACAATCATCACTTACTGTTGCAACTAAACCTTCGTCATTATAATCCATCGCATTGATACATCTTGAATGTGCTGCAATAGAACCTGCTATTTGACCATTACTAACATCAAAAAATCGAATCATTCCATTGGCATACGCAGCCATGATCGTATCATCTCTCAATCCTAACGATGTTATTCCACTATGAAATGTCGGTTGAACAACATTGACCTGTAACATTGTTTCGATATTCCAAATAATAATCGTTCCAATCGTATCACTCGAAATGAAACGTTCGCGATTCGAAGCAAGACCTGTTATTCCATGTTGATGGCCTGGAATAGTTTCTTTTAAAAAGATTTTCGATCCATCAGGCGGTATGGTGAATAACAAAATCTCGCCTTGATGATTACCTGACAGATTGAAAAAACATAGAAAAATAAAAAAAATTAATTAGTTAACTTACCAACACATAGTAAATTTTTACCGACACCTGTGATACCTCGTGAGTAAACTGATGATTCTGAATAGAGAATATATGCAAATAACGAGGAAACAAGGGCAAAGATAAAAAGTACCGGTTCGACTTGGAGGCGTCTTATCAAGCATATGAATATGCAAATTCGTTGTTCCATCAGGTTCGTATATCTACATATAATTATTCAGTCATGTAATACGAACATTAAACTATATACCTGAATGCTTTTTGTACAAGCAAAAACTAATAAAGTTCGTACTGGTAAAACAACGTATTCAGCCTATGTGAAAACAAAATCGAAAAGAAATCTTTCAAAAACCTTTTGTTGTTCTATTTACTTGAACAACATACGCAATAAATCTCGCGTCATTATCTTGTGCTGGTGCATTATTCGGTCCTACAGCTCGACAGATAACTTGAGCTTGAATTTGTTTTGCTCCATCTTCGGATACAGTTGCCTAAATTCATTTTTAAACGAAAAGAAAACAAAAAATCTCTTCGAATTTACCATAGCAAAGCCACTTTTATGTGAAATACCGAACATGGCCCGTCGAAGTGCTTCCGTTGGCCGATGAACTATGAGATTGTTCGATAAATGCGATGCACTCCATTTAACCGAAATCGATTGTGCAGCCTTTGTGTATGTAATCGGCATTTTTTCTTTCGAATTAAAGTCTTCGTATAAAATTTTATCCGATCGATTCGCCATTATCATAGATCATTGCTTAGAAATACCTCCATGCGTTTGAAATCAAACACTAATGCACTTGATTGAGACAAGAAAAAAAAGCATGAAAAGAATAGAATTTATTTAAAAAAACACAATTTAATATTTTTTCAATCGGAAATGAATTAAATTTCGATTGAATTTCCAAAAATGTTTATCCATGTTTAATAGTTCAGTTTTTTAACCTATCGTCATTTGTCCACTGATTCCTTCACTCGGTTTTCTCTCACTCCAATCGTGTTTTCATCTAACTCTACGAACGAAATTAAAACTCCTTTACCTTGTAGATTTGAACTATCTCCATCCGACATGACGTCACCACTAATTCAACCCGAAAAATTTCAACACATTCTCCGTGTTCTCAACACGAACATTGACGGTCGTCGAAAAATTGGTTATGCTCTAACAGCTATCAAGGGTGTTGGTCGACGTTTTGCTCATGTTGTTATTCGTAAAGCTGATGTCGATGCTACCAAACGTGCTGGTGAATTGAGTGAAGAAGAAGTCGAACGTCTTGTTACCATCATCGGTAATCCGAGACAATATAAAATTCCCGATTGGTTTCTCAATCGTCAAAAAGATATCAAAGATGGCAAATACTCTCAAGTAACATCGAACAATCTTGACACGAAAATTCGTGACGATTTAGAACGAATGAAAAAAATCCGTGTTCACCGTGGTCTTCGTCATTATTGGAACTTACGTGTTCGTGGTCAACACACGAAAACAACTGGCCGACGTGGTCGTACTGTTGGTGTCTCGAAAAAGAAAGCTTAAACACAACGATGAAGTTTTCATTGTTTTTGATCTTGTTTATTTTCTATCATCGTTTTCAAAAACAAAACCGAGATTAAAAACAAGATAAAATTCAAATAAAAGAATTTAGACGAATTTGAATCTTGACTTTTTCCCTTCGTCAAGGCCGCGAACTTGGCCAATGTTCGTAGACAATTCTGCGCGTAATTTTCTGTCTATACGAGATGAGACTCACCAAACAGCAGCTGATTAATATTCTAGGAACGAATTTAGGACAGATTAAAAATAATTTCTGTAGTTGAAGTACAAAAACAAGACGATGATTGGCCGATTTCTGTTATCATTTGCCATTGCACAATGTTAGTTACGGAAATATGTATGAAGATTTTATTTTAAATAGATTTTCTGTATCGAGCAAAACGAAAAAAGAGAAGAAGAAGAAGAAAAAGTCTGTTATCATGATCTGCTGTGATAATTCGATGAACTATTGTATGAATCAGTGTTCGTTGACATATTCGATGATGAATAATTGTCGGATGAACTTGAATTCGATTGATAACCATATGAATTACCGTTATTCATATTATCATTCGTTGATGATGAAGATGAACCATATTGATCACCAGAATTATTATCTTCATCAGCTTCTACAACCGATTTCTTTCATTTACAAATCAAAAGACAACAATAAACGCATTTACTTTTATATGTTCGTGGATCGCCACCGTTAAGATTCATTTCTGTAAAACTTTGTTGAATAGAAAATGCTTGAAATCAAAAATCCGTGTTAGGTACTGCTTAATATAAGTATAAATGCCGACTAATATCATAATATCGTCTTTGGCAGAACATTAAATACTAGATTTTTTTCGTCTTTCCTTTTCATCAATGATTTCGTACCCAAAACACGAATACATAAAGAAAAACATTGTATCTCATTAAGTCTTATCTGCTCACGTGAGTCAATGAAAAACTTGTTCGCATGAATTTCTATTCAATATCTGAACTTGAATCAAGTTGCAAGTTTCAATGTCGATTATGAAATGTAGAAAATACGTTGGTTTGCGTTTTTTTTTGTCTGAGCATATTCATTCAGTTTATGTCACCAACTCGTATGCTGTTAATACTTTGTTTTTTTAGCAAAAAAGAGAGAGAAAAAAAGAGCTATGAAAAAAAAAGAAAAAAAACTCAAGAGAAAAATGAACGAGAAAGCAGAGAGAGAGAGAGAGAGAGAAAACACAACAAAAGAAGATTCCATGATTCTCATGTATGTGACGATGTGCATTGTTCGCTTGTGTGTAATAACGTAGGACAGTAATGAGAGAAAGAGAAAAACACAACAAACACTCATGTATGATTAACGTCATCAGTAAGAGGAAACAAAAACGAACTAGATTTGTAAGGTAACAAGAACATAAGAAACGTACAATGTTAGACAAACTAGGATCACAAAGGAAAACGAGCGATTGAGTTTGATTTCTGCATGTTTTTGTTTTCGTTTCTATTTGTCATCTGGTTGCTGGAAGACAGATGTTGATTTAGTCATTTGAATTGACTCCATTTAGAATGATGAAATCCAACAGACGAATAAAAACATGTACAAACACATGAGACAAATAATGTAGAAGAAAAGGAGTGAGTGAGAGAGAGAGAGAGAGAAAACTGTCAGCAACCATGAAAAACACAAGAAAACACACACGCACACAAGTTGGTGACAAGAATAATAATAATAATAATAAAAATCGAGTATAATAATGAAATTGTTTTATAACCTTTGCCTAGTCTGAACAATTTGTTTGTTTTGCGTGTGTTTATTTGACACCATTGCTCTGCTGTTGTTTTGCTGGTCGTTGACCTTTCGGTCCGTTGCCATTGACTGGTTCGGTTGCTGAAACATCCGTTGAACTGACGCCATTATTTTCTAATGTTTGTTGAGATTTTTTTGCTGGGATAGGTTGTGTTTGACCAACATCTATGTAACTATCTTCATAGAATTCACCGGTATTATTGTGATTATATCGATAGTTATTACCACCGCCACCACCTCGATGATTTCGATAGCCACCGTATCGATTACGTTGCGTATGATATTGATTATTATTATAATGATGTTGATTTTCTGCAGACAAAACCAAAAAAAAAGCAAATCGAATGAAAATAGTTCGTCGAAAATGTTTACCGTCTGTTTCTTGAGCGTCATATACATTATTTTCATTGTCATTATACCGACGGCGATCACCATACCCTAGAAAACGAAAAATATAAAGATTTCCTCGGATCGAAATTCGTTGGAGTTGGTTTTTCGAAAATGTCATTGCAAGCATGCTATTTGTTAGAAACTAATTCGGCAGACATGCGTGCATTCAATTGCGGGTTTTTTTTGTTAAAGAAAAACGTGTGAGAAAACAAATGCAAGAAGAAGCGAACTGAATTAGATTTGATGCACACCTTCACGATGAGGTAGAGGTGGTCGGCCACGTTTCCAACCGCGTCGACCACCGCCACCACGTCCGCCAGCGCCTCTCGGTAACGTAGCTGCGTTTATCAAACTATCAGTATTATAACCGCCCTCTTGCTGTTGTTCACTATCGACTTGCGTATGCCAGTCGCGATATTTTCGACCGATACTCATGGTCGATGATGCGGCATCACCACACTCACTGGCTTCATCTGTATTTAACATTGAGCAAAAAGAAACGAAAATCGATCTAGTTCGAAACTTACCACCAGTGCCGACGTCACTTTGTGTACCGCCACGATAGGAATTTCCACCGGCGCCTCGGCGTCCTCGGCTGTTGCCATTTCCTGTTGAGTAATTACTCGAACGACGTCCTTGTTGATTGTTATAATTATCTCCACGCTGTGATGGTTGTTGCTGTTGTTGCTGATAGCTTGACTCACGATAGTTTCGACCATTACCTGGATTACTCATTCGATCGAATTCGTAACTAGACACAACAAACAGCCAACAATGATCTTGGTTGAAGATTTTCAAAGAATTTTCTCACCGTGGTTGACGACCACCTTGTCCACCAGCAATATTCATTCCAGCACCTTGTTGCGGACCGACAATCGTACGAAATTGTTCGTTTACTTGAATTTTCTTTTCTTGTAATTCATCGAATTCCTATTTAAAAAGAAATCATTGCTCTCAGTTTTTCGTCTATTCGTACACGTACTTTCAAGCAAGCAAGATGATAATCAAGTAAAACACGTGCATTGGTTATACTTTCGGTTGTACCAACGAAAATAAACGGAACCTGACTCTGAAAAGCAAATATTCGAGATTTGATTTTGAATTGAAAACGAAAAAAACATACAGGATAGTTGCTTTCATCGCGGTTCGGTTGTTGTGGTTGTTCATTGTCGCCTTCGATTTTAACTCGAATAACTCCACTTTTATCAACAATTTCTTGTATGATATGACCTTTCTTGCCAATAACTTTGCCAATAAGTTCTCGTGGAATCGAAACAACTTCTTCGAGATATTCGAGAATATTTCGGGCGTCTTTAACAGCTTTCTCAGTCTGTAAACCATTCGAATTATATATGTATTATTTCTTTCTTTCAAAAGCAAAACTCACATCACCAAACACTTTAATTGTACAAGTATCATCTTCAACTTCAATTGCTGTCACTCCCGGTACTTCACGTGCTCTCGCAATGTTCGAGCCATGTGAGCCAATTGCTAAACCCATTAGATCTGTTTTAACCGTAAATTTTTCCATAAATTTTGATGTTTGATTAACCCTAATTCGCTAGAATAAAACATTTCGAACTAGTTCATTGATCTCTCTCGCTCTCTCAAATGATTTTCAAACCTCAAGTTGTTTGGAAACTTTCTCGGTTTCTTGAACAAGTTTAGCTTTTGAACGTAAAGTACGAAAATGCATGTCAGATAAGATTTCAGCACGACGTAGAATACTTTCATTATCGGACTAGAAAACAATCCGATAGAACCAACAAAACAAACTGAAATGATCCGATCACTTACGATGACAACAAGACATAATTTCTGTGGGTCATATCGAACAATAGCTGCACCCGATGTTCGTTTGAAATCTTTATGATTAGCTGGATTATTACAACTAAAATCAAGAGAAAATGAATTTCTTTCTCAAAATCCAACAGAAAAACTCCTACGCTTCTTGACTGTCTGGAGGGACAGGTAATTCTTTTCGTTTAAACGTTGAATAAGTAATCGGAGGACTGAGAAAAAAAACAATCATCACAAGAATTCTCCAATCATGACGAGTGTTTACTTTGTGTTTGGACAACGGATTTTATCACTCGATATAATGTCCGAATAGCTGGCACCTTGAGCACTGACTTTATATTCCACAACAAAAAATTCGCCTTTGAACATTTTTGTCGTCGCTGGCCACCATCCTAATGGTTCGTCTTCTTTTGCTTTTGAAAGAACCTTAACAAAAGCAGCAAGATAAGAATTCATCAAGTGATTTTTTTTCAATCATTAAATCTACTTCGCATGCATCACCAGCTGTTAGTTTTTTAAGATCATTGGATTCGGGTGGAAGTCGAACACGATTCTCGGAAAAGGAAATTTCTGTTGGAGGGAAAAAACTATTCGAAAAAATATAAATAATTATCGAAACGAAATTATTATTTTACTCTTGCTCATATTTAACATGAACACTATTTGCATTGAGATCTTCCACAAATGCCTAAATAAACAAAACAAAAAACGAAATGAAATTCCTTTCAATGATGATCAATCATACTTTATAATATGCACCATTTGGATGTCGAACTTCAACAATGAGATCGTTCATTTTCTTACTGTTTCAGATAAATAAATACTTGAGTGTTTTGATCAGATCGAACGCCCTATTCAGGCGACAACAACAAGAGAATTAATTGAATATCAGTTAAACTCTGAAAGAAGAAAGAGAGCATGGAATATGTTTTGACAAAATGTGTTCTTTTTATAATTGAGAAAGTAGAACACTAAATAATGGAATCGAACGGATTATGCAATAGAACTTCGTAACCTTCTGATTGTTCTCGAACAAAAGAAAAGAAAAACAGAACTGTAAATGTGCATTGAATCGATTTAAATCGTCAACGAATAGTAGATTCGAATAGGACAAATGAATCGAAGGAAATTTTGTTTATTTATTTTTTTTGTATATTTTCACCAGTAACTCGAATAACGATTTGCTACAAGGAATTATTCTTCATATGGTAAAAAATGGATTTCATTTGTTCGAAATTCTGTGCTTGTAAAATCAACGATTATTAGTTTTTACTCGACATTATCCAAGTCATTTTTAGTTTAATGAAAAAATTGATTCGATAAAACAAAAAGATTTCAATCGACAAAGATGTCGCACTCGAACATCAACAAAACATCATACAACAGTCTCTTTCTTTTCTTCTATTGTCGATTTGTTTCCGAGATTTCTTGAATTGTTTGTTCGTATGATGGAGGCTTTTCGAAATGTTCCTCCGACATTGGAGTATAATGAGGCGGATACGAATAATTATATGGTGCAGCCTGTAATTCCTCATTATGGTAAACTGGAACAATATGTGACATATAGACTTGTTGGTGTTCTATTTCAATTCAATAATAAGATTAATATATGACTTTGAAATTTATAACTTACGTCTTAATACTTGTCTTTGTCTGCAACGTACATAAAAGATGACAAGAGAAATAATGAAAAGAATACCTAATGGTATAATAACGCCTACGGCACTAGAAGCAAACAGATTTATTTTGTTTTGTCATTAAATCGAACAACAAAATTCTTACATATAAACGGATAAATGTGTTGGACAATTTTCATATTTTTGACTTTCTCCGTTATAACAAACGGCCATCTTAAAATAAACGTTGAATATTCTCAATCGACTCTGTGCACTGCTTACTTACATCTGATCAATGAAGAAAGGCAAAACTTTTCTCTTTTTTGTGTAATAACGTTGTCAAAAAAACGGAGAACGAGCCTCTCAGTACAGAGGCGCTTCAAAAACGAGAAAAATGCGCATTTACTGACTCGACGTCACGCTCTATGCTCAGCGAATTTAATGTATCGATAATTGTTGGCAAGAAGAGAGAACGAGCCTTACCTTACCTTTCCGTACTCCCAAACGATAAAACCTTGGCAAGTTTTTTTTTGCTCTTTCAATCAAAAAGATCAGATTTGCCAAGTAAAAAGTCAACCAAGGATCATAATTACAACAGTCTAATTATATTCAATAGACCGTATATTCTCCTTCTCAGCAATTGCAAATAATATCTTTATTTTTTTCTCCTTGACACTTGAGAATATTTTCACATTGAATCAAATCGATTTCTTTTCACTCAATTAACAAGACAACAATTATTATTATTTAGAGAATTTCTTTCATTTATTCATCAGAATATTGAAATATATATATATGTATATATTAAAGAAAAACAAACAGAGAGAAGAAATAATAATAATTTCATCATTTTCTCGTATTTTTTTCGAAGATAAACAAAGACAAAAGACAATGTACACACAAACAATTTGAGATTTTGTTTCTTTTGTATACCTTTTTCGTCACCAAAAGCAGCCAAAAAACAATAGGACAAGACAAGAGAAAAAAAAGAGAGAGAGAGAGAAAGAATATTCTGTTGGTTTTTCATGTGCAAAGAATTATCAGACATTTGATTTGAAAAAGAACAAGAACAAGAATCAAGCGAAACAGAAAAATGAATGAACAATCGCACATTCGTCTAATCTACTACAGTCTAACTCATGCAAACAGAACAGAAAGAAAGAACACATGGATATACGAAGATAGATACACAAATTCTAGAACCTGTGCGTCATGAACAGGTATCACTGAGACCACACACGCACGGATAATTCGCCTATATGGAAGTAAAAAGATAATTCCTGAACAATCGATGAGCACCACTCACTTTCGACAAAAAATAAACGTGAGTTGTACAAGAAAACAAAAGAGAGAGAGACGACTACAACCACAGTGAAGAAGGATAGATATATATGATTTGATTTTCTCATTGTTATTTGTTTTTTCTTAAAAAAAGCCACGTAAACTCACTGTTGATGATGAACAAAGAAAGAAATTGCGAGAGAGAGAGAGAATTTATACACACGGATATTGATATATGTTTTGTGCGGCATTCGTTTGACTTCTAGGATAGTTTCACCCAAGCATGTTCGAGTAAAGCTTCGAGCGATGGTCGTCGATCGGGATTTTGAGCTAGACAACGTTGAATTAAATTCTTTAATTCACCTGATAGATGTGGACGAAGAACTAATTTATAACTAGTAATTTCTTCTTCGTTTTCGAATGGTAAACTACCGCAAACCATATCATAGAGCAGCACACCAAGTGTCCAAACAGTTGATGGTACACCAAGATAACGTTTTTTTAAAATATATTCAGGCGATTTATACTGTTTTGTTCCGTGAAAATCGGAGTAATATGATGTTGAAGATTTATAAATGGCACTCGCACCGAAATCAATTAATACAAGTGATTCAGTGTCAAGATCAACTAAAATATTTTCACTTTTAAGATCACGATGAACAACGCCCTTGCGTAACATCGCGAGATTAATTTGAACTAATTGTTGAAAGAATTTTCGTGCTGTTGCTTCGCTCAATCGGCCGCGATCTTTCGCCTCGAGAAAATCGAATAGATCCTGGCAATTGCGCAGACGTTCCATGACTAAGATCCAATGTTCAGCATTCTCGAAATAGTCCAGCACATGAATAATACCTTGTATTTCATGTACAGCTTTGTGTAGAAGAATTTCGGCTGGATATTTTTTCTGACTAATCATGAGCCAATTTTTCGTTTTCTCTTTCGGGATGAATTTGACGACGATGGGCTTGTTGTCACTCAAACGAATGCCTTCGTGAATATCGGAAAAGCCACCACTTCGCACGAAATCACCCAGTTGATAGTAATCACAAAAGTTCGTTTTGACAACATCGAATCGAACCATATTGAACAGATTCTGTTCGATAGTCAACGAGTCCGTTGTCGAACGATAATTCGTCATTCGTGATGATGATGATGATGATGGTGCAGCGCCTCCAGCTGCATTTCCACTGGCTGTTGCATGACGGTTGATTAAGATTTCTTTTTTCGTTGAATTTGCTGATGAAGTTGTCGCTGGAAATTGTAATGGTTCGGTTTCGTACGGATGATAAGTGTTGAAACGTTTATCAGTGGCGTTCGTCGATGACGACGACGACGATGATGAACCTGTCGATTGTTCTTGTTCACGATAGAAACTAGCTGGTAATATGCGTGTTGACATGAATGGTGGAGTTTCGATGAGTTCGTTTAGTGATGATGATGATGAGGAAGATGAAAGAGAGAACACTGCTACAGAACTGCCACGATGTTCATCGTTGGTGTGTAAGGACGATGATGATGATGAGGAAGATGTTGATGATATTGAATTGACTTCAGAGAGTTTGTTGGTTTGGTCTTCTGAAAAAATAAACAATCGGCAAATGAGCTTATTGAATAAATTCAAAATAATCGAACTAAATGTTTAAAATATATCAATAGATGCATATGCAAACATACACACACGCTTGTTCTGTTTGCTTGGTTTGACCGTTTAGAGGCAAAGTACAATCGACTATTTTTTTTTCTTCTCCTTTTCTGCTGTCGGTCGGACGATGTCCAGTATGTATTCTATATATATATACATACATGTACGCGACAACACTTCACCGAATTTTTTCCTTCTTTCTCTCTCTCTCTCTCTTTCTCTTTTTCTGTTTCTCTTTTCTCTAACCTATTTTATATGAATACACTCACACTCGTCCGTCCACAGATGAAGCTATTCGAGGATACTATTTTTCTCTTGTCTTGACACTTATGCTGTCTCCTGTTCTCTTGTCAGTGCTTTAACTTTTTTCTTGCATCTCTCTCTCTTCTCATCCAATGCTATAATAGTATATATATATATTTATTCGCTCAAGGTTCTTGCTTTATATGGATATACCATTCAGGCTGTCACATACTTTCTAGTCCTTAGAATTACGTAATAAATCCGCAGAAAAGAGAGGAAAAAAATCGACTTGTCAAAAACGATTCGTTGCTTGATGTTTGCTTGTTGAGCAGACGACTATATCAATGTACTCTAGCCTTAACCGCAAATAGAGAACGCATTTCATATGGTAGAGAAAAAGAGGAAAGAAAGAAAGAAAAAGAGAAGAAAAAAAGGACTCGAACAAACATATGAAACAATGACTGAGGAGATAAAAAAAAACGGGAGAGAAAAGAAAAGAAAAAGAACAGTCTCCAGCTCGAGAGAAGGAAAAAAAAAGTTTCGTGGTTGTCTATCGAGGCTATTAACAATAAACATACATGCACATATTTCTCTTCTTGGTTTTCAATGATAAATAGTTGTTAATGTAGGAGGGAGGAAAAAAAGAAAATCATATGTTCGCTGTCTTCGTCTGTCACCTCTGATCCTTTGCATGTGGGCGGTAGACTTTTTCCTCGTATTTCACTAACTAGATTAGTTTACCTTTCTGTTCTGTCTACTTTTTTATTTTAAATATTAATTTACTAAAGAATAAGAGCAGAAAGGGCGTGCCCTTGGAAAATTTCACGTATACATGGAATAATAACAATAAAAAATCTCGTTTTCCTTGTTCTCCGTTCTTTTTATCTCTGCATTTACCAAACGACCCTGTAGAAATTCTTATCTATATCAACACGTTGTTTCATTAAATTCTCTGTATACACAACAAACTTTCTCGTTCAATCTATACGACCTAAGCAACCGAACTCAACAAAAAGAAATATGTAATTAACATAAAAACCTTGATATGTACATAACGACCAAACGATCGATTGAAAAGAAAATTGAAGGTTATCTGATAGGAAGAAGAAGAAGAAGACAGACTTTTTCCTTTCTTTTGGAAGCTATTGATTACTCTTGAGATGTAGACAAAGACGGAAAAAGGAAAAAGAAACAGAATGAATTGAAAAAAAGAACTCAGATCGTTACTATGCAAACAACGATAACAGGGGCACCACGACAAAACATACACAGCAACACATATGTTGTCTATGTAAACATCTCGACAGACAGACAAACAGTGTTTCCAATGGAGAAAATTAGTTCAAATGATTATCGAATGCATCAAGGAAGTCTAATGAAACGCAAATTTCTCAGACGATTGTATCGATTTTGCGACGAAAAACCGAAAGTTAATAAGTAACGACGGACTGATTGTAGGCGGATTTCAAGTACTTACTCGAATACGAATGGGCAGCAGGTGTTTGCTTGTTTTTATTATTAGTTTCGTATAATTGCCTTACATAATAGGGTAATTTATTAGTAAAAGATGCAAGCTGACAGTCGGTATCATGCTTGATCTCCGATAGAATCATTGGTTGTGCCATGAAGTAGACTATTGATCAAATGAATACTACGTAGTTATTCGCTTTGCTGACGTATGTTGAATATTGTTGGGTCGTTTTAAACTCAAAAAATATATATTAAATGAAAGTAATGATTTGTAACTATGTGTTGACACGACGATGTGATCACCACGGCGTGCAAGATACGTTTGGAAAGAGACGAGAAAAGACGTCACGGAGGAAAAGAAAGAGAACAGAAAATTATAGTTATTCCCGTTTCTTTTTTCTATGGAAAACGAGAGAATAACAAAAAAATAAGAGGAAGGATGTGACTTTTCTTTGTTTTTAGATACGTGAACTTTGAAACAAGTACGTTTTCTTTGCAACTAGATTCTTTTGAGCTTATCTATTTCTATGATTGTATATACATGCATTTATTGATAGTGATTTGTCTATAGGGGATTGCTGAAAATAACACTTTGATAGATTAATCTATCTGCTGTCTGAATGAACGAGATAAAGCTAAAAAGTCTTACCTAATGATGAATCATTATTGACCATATCACAAAGACAATGATTGGATTTACTTTTAAAGAATCGAAGTAATCCCATGATGAGTTTGCTTTCGAATTAATCGATAAAATCGAATAGAATTCGTTTGAATATTAAGAACGGGTATATATATCTGGAGAAAAAGTAAACATACGTTATTTGAATTTTAATAAGCGAGAAAAAAAAGAATCCCGCATTCCAAGTTTCGATCAGTTCGAAGTCGAACATTGTTATTCCTCTGACCCGATTGCTTGGGTACGGAAAATAACTCCGAAGAATATATTTGCAAAAAATCTGTTTTTTCGAAGAACAAAAAAGAAAAAAAAACAGAGAATGCTAACGAAAACAACGATAAGAACGTAGAATCAGCTGAAAAACAGTAATTTGTATACATTAAAAGACTCTCAACATTCTTTTCTCTTTCGTTTCGACGTTATTTTCGTGTTTTTATATTCATCTTCGATCATAGACGCGTGTCGATCTTTTTTTTAAATATCAACGTGCTAGTCGATAGTTCGCTATTCGCTTTTTCCCCCACCCATCACCCTTCTAATCACGTATGCATGCATAAAAAGACAGAACTAAACAAAATTGCAAGGTAACTAGGTGTCTGCGTGATCATGTGCAACGTTAAATAAAGTACCTTGAGATAAGAGAATGTCAAAGTTCGCTATTTCGATGATAAAAGTTAGGAGAAAAGAAGAAGAAGAAAAAAAGGCAAAAGTTTCATTTTTCGTACTTTGACATTTTCGTTCTCGAAGAGCGCAACTCAGGTGTGATTTTTATCGGTATAAGGACGAATAACATAATAACTATTCGTTAAATAAATTATTTGTTTATTAAATTTGTTTATGATGATCGACATATGGAAAGTTTTGGAATAAAACCCCCTCACCCTACATTCTTGTTTGACTCAAAGAATAACAAAACCGTCACGTCGTCAACAATGATGAGGGAAAGAAATTATCCCATCAACATAATATTTCGAATAGATTTATTTATGAGACAAAAGCAACTGACACAATCGTAGGACTATTGACGATGTTTTCGAATAGATTCCCTTAGAAATTTATTAATCAATTACGTTCTTGTTTTTCCTTGTCAGTCAGATGAAAAATCAGCCGATGTCTGCTTAATTTAATATCACACTACTGATTATATTGAAGATAAATCAGATGAATCTTTATCAAAGTAAACTTCCGGCTTTTTAGACAAGTACTCAAGTGCTCAAGGTAATCAGTTGAACGAGCGATTACTTACGAACTGTACTTTTCGGCGATTCGAACTTTTTCGAATGATCGTTGACAAAACTGTCTGCATACCTTGTTCTTATGATTATTATGATTATTTTCTTTGCATTTTGCGAATTTTTATTTCTTTCTCGAACTTGTGAGAGACGTGGAGAAAGAGATTTTACATATTGACATCAAGGAAAAAAAACACCACGTAAGAACTCGAAGAAAGCGAAGCACTCACGCTTAAGAGCACACGTAAAACTTGTTATTCTTTTTATTAAGTAAATATGATTTGTTCTTGTCTGACATTTTTTCTAAGTCATGAGTACTTTCGAGAAGAAAATGAAAAACAACCAGTATGTTCAAGTAAATAGTTCTCGTTTATCAGATGATAAATATTCATTTAAGATAGAATTTATCTTTTATTTAAAGTAAAAATCTTAGTTACTTAACAGATTAAGAAAAATATTTTACAAAAAATAGAACATATTATCGATTTAAACAGAATTTATTCTTCGATATTTAAGTAATTGAGAAGCATGATGAATCTAAAAAATGAAAATACATGGAAGAATTTGCTCTTGATTTTTTGTTTTTTGTATCATTACTTGTACAAGTGCAAAACGTTTTAATTCTTGTCGATCGATTTTGAAATTCGATGATGAATTATTTTTGATATTGAATAATCGAGCAAAATTTCGATGGCGATGTGCTGTTGATAGATGATGCGTATGTGGAGCATAGTAACGAGAAAATAAATCTTGTTGTGATGATTTCTCTTGACTATTCATTCGATTTAACCATTGTGATGGTGAATTTGTTGATGTTTTACGTTTCGAATTGAAACATATTCGAAGTACAAACTGAAATTTTCGAATAACAAACAAAACGATTGTTAAATGAATAAAAATATTTACTTTTAATAAATCTAATGGAAAAAACCAAAGTATATTCCAAATCCAGACAATCGCTGCCCATGTCCATCCGCAAGCGTAAATTTCTGCGAACGTCCATTTAGCATAAACAGCAATGATTGTTGCAATGAATTGTGCGAGAAGAAACGCACCGACTAACATCAACGAAGGACGTTCGAGAAAGAAGAAATTATGCGAACGCGTGATAAAAATCAATGCTTGACTTATAGTTGAAACTTGTAGATAAATAATTGAATTTAACATTGGATGATTCCAATTCGTTGAGACATTGTAGACAAATTGTTCGACGCCGAATCGATCATGAAAAAAACTTGTTCGAACAATAAGAGTGAAGAAAACGATGGTCGATGCAGCGAGATATGTGCCGTAGATAATTGCACTGATGAAAACTTCAGAAAGATTCCAACAATTTGGATGTTGCGATGGTTTAACACGATCTTTTGAAATGGTTAAAATAGTTCCATCATTTAAAATAGCCAAAATCAGAATCATAAACGATGGAAAATCAAATCGATATGCGAAGATTAACACAGAAAATCCGACCAAAATACGAATCGTTATCGAACACGTATAAATCGCGTAATTTCTCATACGTTGAAATATTTGCCTCGAGCCAAGAATAGCATCGATAATAACAGATAAGCCAGGCTGTGTCAATACAATGTCAGCAGCAGCTCGTGCGGCATCCGAAGCATTGGCAACAGCAACACCAACATTTGCTTTCGAAAGTGCCGGTGCATCATTGACACCATCGCCTGTCATTGCGATCATATGACCGAGTTTTTGTAGTCGATCGACAATTTCATATTTATGTTCAGGATAAACACCAGCGAAACCATCGGCATGCAGAACTAAATCATTCATATCATGAAAACCAGAATCAGCTGGTGGCCCATCTTTTAATATTTTCGAGACAAACATTCGATCGCCCATGCCAAGACGTCTCGCAGTTTCTTTAGCAATTTCTAATTGATCACCTGTTAGCATTTTCACTTGAACACCGAGTTCTAATGCACGTTGAATTGTTTCTTTTGTATCTTCACGTGGCGGATCGTAGATTGGCAGTAGACCAATCAATTTAAAACCATTGCCATGTTCGTTTTGTACATCTTCAATAGCGACAGCTAATGCACGTAGACCTCGTTGAGCAAATTCATCAACATCTTGATTTAATTGTTTGATTTGTTCATCAGTTTTATCTCGAGTACATAGTTCAAGTATGATATTGGGCATGCCTTTGCTAATACGATGTATATTGCCGTCACTCGATTGTTTGTATTTGATTTCTGTACGTTTGTCTTTTGGATTGAATCTATCAAATAAACATTTGATTATTTTGTTCAGAATAAAATTATTTTTTTACGGTTTAAATTCTAAAACTTCAATTTCGTCATGTATCTTTTTTGGATCACCAAATGCAGACACAACGCAACTGTCACTAAACGAACAAACCAAATTGTTTCTTTTTTTTTAAAGAAGAACACTTTTCTTATATTTACATTGCATCAGGATTGTCTACTTTCGAAGCAATAGCTGCATACCGAATGATTTCATCTGGATCTATATCCGAATATTTCTTCACTGAATCTTTATCAATAACTAGTTTATTCAATGTTAACGTTCCTGTTTTATCTGAACATAGAATTGTTACAGCAGCAAGTTCTTCAATAGCCGTTACATGCGTCACAATTGCTTTATGTTCAGATAATTGTTTAGCACCAATTGCTAATGTCACTGACAAAACTGTTGGCATAGCAATGGGAATGCCACCAATTAATAGGACGAGAATATTATTAATACCGCGACGATATCGATAATGAAATGCAATACTATAGACAAAGGATGTATGCTAATCAGAATGAAAATGAAAAATGACGTACTACATAACTAAGATTTCTGCGATGATGAAGATGACTATAGCTCCAATGCAGAAATTACCAATTTTGGCGAGAATTGTTTGTAAATGACCGATTTCATCATGAGCACTGCCAACTAATTTAGCTGCTCGACCGAAAAATGTATTTAAACCCGTGCCAATAACTAATAAACGAAAACGAAGAAGATTAACTAATTAATTAGCTCCAACAGACCAATAGCTTCTCCTTCGCCTTGTTTACAAGTTGAACCAGAAAAAACTTCATCTCCAACAACTTTATTCACCGGCAATGATTCGCCAGTTAATGATGCTTGATCAATTGAAATTTCACCTTCGATAGCTAATCAAAATAATCATCCTTCACCTTGATTTCTATTCTTTTTGAACAATAAAATCTTTACCAATCAATCGACAATCAGCTGGAATAATATTTCCTAATTTAAATTTAACTATATCTCCCGGTACTAATTCCGATGCATCAATGGATTTCAATTGACCATTTCGTTTGACTTGTGCTTCTGGTGCTAACGATTTCATTAATTCTCTAACTGCATTGCCAGCATTTCGTTGTTCAATAAAACCAATAGTTGCATTGATCAATAGAAGAAGAACAATACCAACAAAATCTTGCCAATCCAAAGCATGTCCATCGCCATGCGTCAATGCAATAGCAACGAGAGCTGCCGCTTCCATTACCCATGAAAGTGGATTCCACATGAAAAGAAGAAATTGAATGATAGGATTTATTCGTTTTTTATCTAGACGATTTAATCCAAACTAAGAACAACAAAAAAGAAGGAAATTCAAATCTTGATCTTTCTCTCTCGAATACTTTTTCACGTCGTTCGTTCACTTGATCTTCAGTTAAACCATCTCGTGTTGCACTGCATGACAAATAATTTCAATTAACTAATCGAAATACAAAATGATTTCGACGAACGTACTCAAGCATTTTGAAAACATCATCTTCTTTCATGGTCGATAGATCATATTTTTCTTTATCATACATTTGTTCGACTGTTAAATTTCGAACAGCATGTTCAGGTATATTTACATTCGTGGATTGATTCTTCTTCTTAATATTTGTTTGTATTCCCATAATTTAATTTTCAAAAAAAAAATGAATTGATTTTCTATTTACTGTAGCAACAAGAATTCACTTCGTTCGATCACTTACCAATAGACAAAATGAAAACAAAGAAAAAAGATGTCTTTTATATATATATATAGTTGGCGGAGCACTCCGTGACCTTGTTCGAATAAAGAAAAACGAATTTGTTTATTTGATTTTTTGTTTCATTTTATTGAGATTATCTTCCTTATACACATTCATGCGAATGTTCTGTATTTAATGTATGTATAGTTCTGAAGACAGTGCGCGCGCACACACAGCAAAAGAAAAACCAAACGAAACAAGAACAGATATGAACGATAAATATCCCCAAGAAAAAACTACACATCATGGAATATCGAACATATCAAATTCGAGCTGAGAGAAGAGAGAAGAGAGAGAGTATAAGACGTAAATAGAGAAAAGCAAGAAAAAAAAACGACAAGACGTTGAACACATGCACAACAAAAATTACCAAAATTTGTATGTCGTTTATGTAGTGCATATCGTTTGAATAATAAGGATGAGCGCGCAACAAAACAAATAATTGAGTATAGAATGTGCTAGAAAAAGAAAGAAAGAGAGAGAGAGAGAGAGAGAGAAAATTATTCACTTTAATTACAAAGAGAATAAAGATCGAACACACACACTGTTATGTCAAGTCAAGAGAAGAATAAATTACGCGAAAACGAACAAAAAAAAATTATTTCAAGAGATTCATGTACGTAAATGAAAGAGAGAGAGAAAGAGAAAAAAAAAAGCAACGTTCATCCAATGATAATGACAATAATATTCTAAGATCTACAATGTGCACAGAAAGAACGAATACAAAAACAAGAAAACAATTTATTTATAAAGAGCCGATTCTCATGGATGAATTTCGTACGCGAGAAAAATAAATAAATGCCTTTCAGGCATGAGCAGCAGCAGAACAATCGAGAGATCTTTAGTTTTGTGACTTTGATAGATACGTAATAAACACAAAAATGCAATGCATGATTTTCGAATTGTTTTGCGCGAGAGAAACAGACGAGATGATATTCAAATCACAATTTAAGTTCATTGGCTATTTTACTCGCGATATTTTTGAATCCAATTGACGTGCCTGATATGCGTTTAAATCGAACGCCATTCAATGACAAACGTGGCAGTTTGCACACTTCCATTTCCCAGGAAACGACCGAATCTGTATTCGGATCGCCATGTACACAGAGAAGAAGAAACTTTTCTCGTTGTTCATAATCACAATTGTTCATATCCAAGACTTTTCGAATTTCTTTCATCATATCTGCTGGATCCATGGAACTTGTTGTTTTCATCGACCATGTAAAACGAAGTGAACGCGGTTTGATATCTCCAAGACCGCTACTACTACCTGTTGCCGCATTATCATTCGTTGTTATTCCTGCGCTTTCATTTGACGTTATCGTTGTATTATTAAGATCAACCTGTCGACGATAGGACGATGACGCACTCGCCATGCTTCCACCCATTGTTGACATATTATTTCCAATAGCACCACCTGTTGTTGTCGATGATAGGCCCGATTCCCGAATAGATTTCCTAGATAATAATAATAATAATAATAATAAAATAAATCAATCCTAAAGATATCTATTTCAATGATCAAGAGAGAGAGAGAGAAATTGAGATTTTGTAGATTCATTTCTTTCTTTCGTTCTGTTAGTAAAAATAGGCTGTTATATTGATTTTAGTGTGCATGCAAGTGAGAAGCAGTCGGTTATGTTACCTTCGTGCAAATTTAGATGAAATCTTGCTTAAAAATGATTGAGCCCCAGTTCCCGAGCCTGCAATCATGCTCGAAGCGACACCAGCCTGTTGCTGATGACGTGTATTGCCATCACTAAGACCCATTGTATTATTATTATTATTTGGATTTCGCGTTGAAGCCCGGTAATCAGCATGTGTCGATGTCGATGATGTTTGATGTTGACGTGAAGGATATGTACTATGAATAGTTTTACGATCGGGTGCAGAGCGATTTATTAGCGAACCATCACCACGTGCGTTAGTCGAAGATGTCAGTGGTGTGTTTGACGGATTAGGTGCGGTAGTAGTAGCAGCTGAATTTGCAGCAGTCGAAGCTTGCACCAATAATGGACTACAAAACGAACAAAAAACAAAAGAAAAAAAAAACGTATTAATTCAACCATGAAGAACAACACAGAACACGTAGTGAAAAACATAAAACAAGCAAGCAGCAGCAGCATTCGTGCAGATTTTAGACAAAATAGGTTAGTCTCAGAATGAAAAGAAAGAAAATTTCGTCGAGATTTTTTTCTCAATCTTTCAAGATCATATCAATAGACGGCGATATTGTCGACGACCGATCTTACTTGATAGCAGACGGATGATGTTGACTCGTGTAAATTCGAATCGAACCTGTATTGTTCGTTGCTGACGATGATGGCACAGGTGCTGCTGATTTTCTCGGTCTGATTTTAGTCGAATAAAAAGAAATCTCACTCAGAAAATCATCGCGAAACGAAAGAGAGAGGAAATGAAAAAGTCGATTACACACTTGAGTTTCTCTTGAAGTTTCGATGCTGTTTGTTGTTGAGCTGATAGACTTGCCGATTTGATATTTTCTCGTGCTGACAAACGCACAGTGTGATGTGCGGATTGAGAAAACGACGAATCGAACCCATTTCGATTGAAACTAGAGAAATCCGACGCGAAACAATGATCATTCAGTCCTCTGTCTCTCATTTTTTTCAACTAACCTTTGAGGTAAACGAGGTATACGACTTTCGAAATTCATACTAAGAAAAAGCAAAATGCAAACAATCACAACAAATTTACATGCCGAACAACGACTAGCAACGAAACAGTCGACAACAACGGTACATACGTGTCTCCAGTTGGCGTTTTCGGCTTTTCGTTGGCGTCGACTTTCCGTATGGACATGCCGCCTGGCACGGGATCGATCGTTTCACGACGTCGAACACCTGAGCCCGGCAGACGAACGGTTTGAGAACGAATTTTGTCATTGGTATTTGTTCGACTAGTGATTGAATTCGAGGCGATCATCGACGAAACAGGTGGTCCACCGCTTGCACTTGTTTTTAATAACAAATGTTGACCATTGTTAGCTGTCGATGCGTCGATACTCGATGATGTCAATAGAGAACTATTGACACCATTGACTGCACCATTGTTTAACGAATGTTCAGGCGCGGCAACAGCTGCGGTCATTGGTCGATGTTTATCGATCGATGGAAGATTTTCTTTATCATTGGGCGTTGTTGTTGTGGTGGTGGTGGTTGTTGAAGGACGTGTGCTGGCTGAAACAACTTTCGATGCTAAATTCGATGCATCAGTCACACCTTTCGTTGTCGAGGCTCCGGTTGTGTTCAAATTCGATGACGAATCTGACGTTGGTTCAGCGAGAAGAAGATAAAATGCCATAATGTCATCGTATTTTCTCGATGTTAGCGAGTCGAGAACTTGTTCACGATTGTATGCTGTATCTCGAACGATAGTATCAATTCGTTGACTATCACTGAAATCTTGACTTGGCTCTTCGTATGGTTTTAATTCATCATTCTCAAAGGTGATATTCATCCATTTATCTTTCATAATTAACTAGAAAACGAAGTCGTGACGGAGTTTTTTTGTTTTTTGAAAAATTCTACTTCAAGTGGCGCACGACGTGCTGGATTTAGAACGAGAAATTTCTTTAATAAACTCTCGCAATCAGTTGACATGTAAAACGGAATCCGATATTTTCCTCGTAGGACACGTTCACGTAATTCCTTCGAACACGAAAAAAAAATTACGAATTTCTATTGAATTTTAGCGTTTTTTCTTTACTTTGAGATTCTGTCCGTCGAATGGCAACGAGCCGCTGACAAGTGTGTAGAGAATAACTCCTAAACTCCAAACATCGACCTCAGGTCCATCGTATTTCTTGCCTTGAAATAACTCCGGTGCAGCGTAAGGAGGACTGCCGCAGAATGTATCGAGTTTATTTCCCGGAGTAAATTCGTTACTAAAACCGAAATCGGCGATTTTTATATTCAATTCCGAGTCGAGTAACAAATTTTCAGCCTTGAAAACAAAACATTTGATAAACAAATTCTTTTTCTCGTTGATTTACTTTGAGATCTCGATGAACGATGTGTTTTTGGTGAAGATATTGAACCGCTGAGACAATCTAAAACGAAATTCACGAGCTGATAAGTTTAAGTTTCGATCGATCGATGAATTTACTTGACGAAATTTCGATCGAGCTTCTTTTTCTTTCATACGACCGTGTGCAACGAGATAATCAAACACTTCACCTCCACTTGCATATTCCATAACAAGATAAAGTGTTTTGTCAGTTTCGATGACTTCGAAGAGTTTGACTAAAACAACAAACAAACGAATTAATTCGATAACAAAAACAAAGGTCTTACCGATATTCGGATGATCAAGTCCTTTCATTATTTTCACTTCACGAAACAACTAAACAAGCAAATGGTCAATTGAGGAAAAAAAAAGGCCAAGACGTTCTCGTACTTTTTGTAATGACGTTGGATTCAATTGAGCTTTATCGATAATTTTAATTGCAACTTCTCGGCCTGTTGGCATGTGTTTAGCTAATTTAACTTTCGCAAAATTTCCTTTGCCAATCGTCTGTAGAAAAGAAAAGCAAAGCATTGGCAAGATTCTTTCTTTTTTGAGTTTCTCTTTCACCTTGACAAATCGATATTTGCCGATATGTGGCTCATTTGGATCACGCATTTTACTCGACTGTAAACGCGTCGATGCTGTTGTTGCAGCTCCAGTCGACGAGCTTGTATTGTTATTATTATTTGTGTTTTGATTTTGATGTCGATGATGATCGTTAGCTGTCGATTTTGTCTTAAAACGTCAAAGAAAACAATATTTCTTTTTTTTTCTTCTATTCTTTTGTCAATTAAGAATAATAGGTTGACGAACACACATCGATTGAATTTTTAAGTAGATGTAGTTGTCCGTTTCTTTTCTCTCCGTCTCTGTTGTATACATATGCACATGTATAAATGAAACACTTAAACGGTCAGACAATACGACACGATCAAAATAAGAACCCGAACTCGATCTACTTGCCAAACAAACTCAATGGCACTGAACTAATAAGATAAATTCGAATTTGTTTATCATCGTATGACAAATGTCACTCATTGCATGAAATATATCGAGGAGAAAAAAGAAAGAAAAAAGAACACGAAATGTTGTATGTGACAAGCGGTATACATATGTGAAAGAATGAAAATGATCGATCATAAGATGTTACATCATAAAAAAATCGAAGTATGTATGTAACATTCAAACGAAGACACAACTTACTCCATCAGTATTATTATTATCTCGTGTTGGTGTTGTTGTTGTGGATGATGAAGGTGGATTGAGTTTAACGATATTCGTTTTAGGATATTGCGTTGAGGGTGTTGACATGATTTTGTTTGTATTGAATAAAAAAAAGCGAGCGGGTTTGGTTTTGTTCTCAACTAAGATTATACACACTGTTCACCAAGTCATGGATTAATTTGAGTTTGGTTTCGAAGATAAATGAGATTGATTTTGATTTATGAACGAATTATCCCATCTGATTTGAAATCTCATAATCTGCAATAGAAAAAACGTCATTTTTTTCGACAATAATCAATATATATTAACTAGAAAAACAAATAATTATTCGATTCTTTTTTTTTCTTCTCTCCTCCTCCTCGTTCTCATGTTGTTCGTCAATGATGAAAACATTCATACATGCTTATTGTACAAGCTATCGGCCATTTTGAGTAGATTTATGTGCACCTCCTCCATTGACATATTATAGGGATTGAATTGTTTTAGAAATATTTCAGTGAATTTACCATTTTTTAAAGATAATCTAATCGAAGGAAATATTTAACAAAAAATAAATTCGAGAAAAACATCGTCTAATTAGTTCAATTCGCGGATAGATGACGCTAGTCAACGCCGTGGTTGAGTAGATTTAAAAGAAGTTGAAGAGCTTTTGCAATTTTTTTTCCCAACAGATTATAATGACTCAGCATTTTTGCGCTGAAGGAATCCTACGGAAGGAAAAGAAGTTATATAAATACGAGAATATTCTTCCGTATTCAATGATTCACTATAAAAATGAATAATAATAATGATGAAATCAGCAAAATCAATCGACTATGTGATTTACTTCCACAGGATGCTAAAATAGAAGCAACAGCGTTAGGACATATCTATCCGTATTGGTATGGGAATATAATCAAGATTTTTATCTATTCAATTCGGAAATGTTTTTGTTATTAATAGGAATGAACTGAAGTCAAATAAATGCTATGTAACCGAACCAACGGGAGATGAATTTATCCGTAGAGATCTATTAAAGTAAAATCAACACGATTTGTTTCGATAAAAAAATGGTTTTGTTTAGAATATTCAAACCAAAAGATTTGAATGAGGCAGTCGAAGCTCTCGAACTTTTTCCTTATTACGATTATTACATAGATGGCTTTGATCAACTCAAACTAAAACCAAACAAAACCAATTCGTTTGAATTATCTTCAGAACAATTACTTCTTGCTTACGATATTCGAGTATCTATTATGAATCGAGTGTCATATGGTGTCTTTTTGATTCATGATTCTGAAGTAGATTTCATATTTATCAATTGACGTTTTCAAATCGATTTTGTTTTAATTAGTTTTTTGCAGTACAAAATTCTTTCGGTGAACACAGATGGAGTGCCGTGAAAGGTCATGGAGTTCCGGGTTCACCTTGGGAAATTGCAAAAAAAGAAGTCAAAGAGGAAGTTTCATACAAATCGAATGCAGATAGTTCTCCTTTGCCATACGATCTAGATGAAAATGAAGCAGATTACGAACGTTTAGAATATGTCGAATGTCTCTTTTCTAGTACTGACAAAAAGCAAAACAACCGAGTTATTGGTTTATTTATTCTTCGTCTTCACAAACGTATTGAATTCGTACCAGGAGATGAAAAGGAAGTCGTATGTATAAAGTATTTTCGGAAACATTCATCCATTCTTTTATTTTATTCAGTTAAAATGTGCATGGAAATCGATTTTGGACTTATACAATAGACGTGATTATTATACATTGGTACCTTTTATAAGGCACGTGAAAAATAGGTATTTTTCTGTCAAATAACTATTGTTGTTTTTTTTAAATAAAATGTTCCATACAAGACCCTTCGATCTCATGATAAGTTTTAAAAAAATTATACGAGTTTAAAAGAAAAAGCAATATTTTCTCTCTTTCTTTTTCTTTCATACAATCAAAAAGCGATCACACTGACTCAGCACAATCCATGTGCGATTTGATTGTATAGCCTATGCATATTAAATATTTTTTTCGCTATTACTAACGCAAGTATGACTAAGCAGGAAGTACAATGTATAAATGTTATTTTTGTTGGTATGATTTTGTATCATCAAAAGAAAGATCGTTGGCTTGAATGGATTCCATGTCCTCTCGAAATGATCATTTTTATAATGTTACTAGTTAAACGATTTCTAACTCTAATATTTCAGACTAGTATTTCAATGACTGATAAATTTCTTTCGACTGAAAAAGAAAATTTAGAAGATCTAACTGTAATATGGCTTGATGAACATTCACAAGATCGTCATACAAAAGCACGTCTACGTTGTATTATTAATTTTCTTAAAATATTCACTGAACTTAATCTTTGTCTTGATTATATTAACTCAATCCATAATGAACATATTTTTCTCATTGTATCTGGTCGATTAAGTTCTCAGCTGATTCCATTAGTTCAAGATCGCTCACAAATTGTACATATTTATATATTTTGTCAAGATTCAGATAGATATTCATCGTTGCAAGTACGTGGAATATTTATTGATCAAGAATTATTATACAATCAATTATCGAAAGATGCAAATCAATTCTATGCAACTCATTCGACCGTTATTTCATTTGCAACTGAAAAATCTCTACGCGATTTAACCAAAGAAACAGGCACGTTTTTGTGGTTTCAATTGTTTATTACAGCACTTTTCGATATGTCTCCATCGAACGCAGCAAAACAAGATATTCTTAAATTAGCTCGAACGTTCTATGCTGACAATGATCTTGAATTACAACGAATCGATCGTTTCGATCGAACATACAAAGCAGTTGAAGCGTTAAAATGGTATTCAAGTGATTCATTTGTATATCGATTATTGAATAAAGCTATTCGTACAGAAAATATCGATCTTCTTTTTGCTTGTCGGTTTTTTATTGTTGATTTACATCGTCAACTTACTTCATTACATGAATCGTACATCGAACGTCTTCGTTCATCTAATCTTAATGAACATAAAGTCTATCATGGTCAACTGATGACTGAAGATGATTTTACTAAATTACAAACAAATGTTAATCAATTAATATCAATAAATTCGTTTTTATCAACAAGTATTGATCCTGACGTTGCTTTAATATTTTCAGGAAACGATGCAATTCATTCTACGATGAAATCTGTACTTTTTGAAATTACAATTAATGTAGCTGAAACAATGGCTGTATATCGATATCCATTTGCTGATATTTCAGCTTACAGTAATTTTACTGAAGAAAAAGAAGTTCTTTTTTCATTGGGAGCCATGTTTCGTATCGAAGATATTAGTAAACGAGCGTAAGTCAATAGTCTTGAATTATAACCTTGAGTAATTTCAATTACAGAGATAATCTGTGGCTCGTGAAAATGATATTCGTTCAAAGCACGGTAGAATTAGAAGAAATGAGTGAACTAAGTATGTATTTAGGGAAAATGACGACAATGGCTCATCTGGCAGATCTTTTGTTCTTCATGGGTGATTATAGTCGTGCAATATCATTTTGTCAAAGAGCGTTGCGTGAATTTCGTGATAATTGGCATCTTGCTGTTCATTGCTACAGTATAATGGGCAAAGCTTATGAAAATCAACCAGAATTAGCATTACAATCGTTTGAGAATGCTCTGGAAATTCAATTACAGTACAATCCAATGGATTATAATGGATTAGCAGCGATGTATAATAACATGGGTTTCGCTCATCACAAACTAAAATCCAATTCACAAGTTGTAGTGAATTACTATGAAACAGCTTTGAAAATGTGCCAATCTGTTGTCGACACGAATAGTACAGATTGGTGTTTAATGGCTACAATTTTAAATAATCTAGTAACTTGTCGAGCACATGATGATATTGATTTAGCTCTGGAACGAGAACAACTTGTTCTTGAAATTCGATTGAAATATTTACCATTATCACATCCATTAGTAGCGATTACGCATTCAACACTTGCTGAGATTTATTCCGAGAGGGCCGAGTACGATGAAGCATTAACACATTATGAAGAAGCACTTCGTATCAAACTCAAATACTTGCCAAATGATCATCCTTCAATCGCTCAAATCTATTGTGATATAGGTTTGCATAGTTTGTATAAAGGAGATTCTGAAATGAATACCGAACATTATGCAGTAGCTAGAACCAGCTATAAGAAATCAATGAAAGCCAGCTTAGAGGCAATTGATTTTGCATCGTCTACTGAGTCATCCTTGCCAACAAATTATGCACTCCTTTGTTTTTGTATAAATACTTGTGGTGTTATCTATACTCGACTTAATCGGTTTGATGATGCAATCAAATGTTTTGATACATTAATCAACATTCTCAATCAACATTTATCTGTTGATCATGCACTTCATATCGCTTTTTTTAGAAATCGAGGCAGAATTTTTACATTACACGGTGATATGCAACGAGGTATGGAGTACTATGAATATGCTATCAAATTTTGTGATCAAATTAATTTAAAGAATTCTGCTGAGAAAGCACAAATTTATCTCAACGTTGCTGAATGGTATGAGCTTTCCAATCAAAATGATTTTGCGCTTGAATACTATCAACATACTCTTCAACTTGCAACTAGATATGTGAGTGCTGGTCATCCACTTTTCTTGTGGTGTGCCAAAGGTATAGAGAAAATGAAATCTATACCGACAGTAGCTGTCGACGAAATCTCTTGGCTTTAAGATCATGATGATGACATTGTATTCAAGTATTTTTATCTGAATAAGAATAAACTTTTTACTACGAATATAAATTTATACTGTTTGCTTATTGTCTATTTACCATTGGTCTTCTAATTGAATCTTCATAGTCAAACATTATCAATATTATCAGGTCATTGCTGTGATGAAAATAAATTTGAGTTTTATTTGCCAGAGTATGATGTTCTTTTATTTTAAAAACGTGACGATATGTAGATTTATTCTGTTGATTTAACAAGAAAATGGACGGAGCCATGAAATGTTCTGTCAGTCCATCTTTCTTTCTTTCTTTAAAATGAATTATAATGAAGCTCGTCTATGTATAAATAGTAAAAAGATATACGATCAATGGGACACAAAACTTCTTTCGTATTTTAGGAAAATATTTTAGAACTAGATGGCACATGAGACGAGCTCAGGTGCGAAATGCGGTGCGAATGCAATCAAAGTTTCGTTTGCGTTGAAATCTTGCGTACAAAAAAAATTCTCTACGTCTCAATAGCCAATCAATTTGTTTCGATTACTTCATAGATTATAGTTTTAATTATTCGAATATTTTGAGCGCCTAACTTTTCATTACAACTGACATTTTAATTATCTTATGGATGTTAGATATTGGTAAAAAATGGAAGAAAAATATGTACGTTCCCTCAAAATAAGGAAAGGTCGTAGTGGGAGTTTGAAAAAGAATATCACTAATTCGACATCAACATTTTAATTTTATTACTAGTTCGACATCAACATTTTTATTTTCTCTTTTGAACGAAAATTGTACGACTTGTAGTTCTCAAGATCATTAGGTA
>ERZ778023.1767-NODE-1767-length-31061-cov-50.636328_pt1 | contig 31061 bp, 30 predicted proteins | sample MGYA00375753_ERZ778023 | MGnify/ENA primary metagenome ERZ778023 (study PRJEB29350, sample SAMN05389822) | bioreactor metagenome | isolation source: Ammonium sulfate bioreactor | place: South Africa: University of Cape Town | collected 2014-04-04 ... | reverse complement strand
TTTTTTAATATGATAGGCAGAAAAGGCAAAAAATACTAATGTGAATAGTAAAAAAATGAGAGAGAGAGAGAGAACAGGGAAAATCATCATTGCATTGTCGACTACTGTAGAAAAGAATGAACGCATACAAGAAAGAATTAATTTGTATGTAAAACCAAAAAGAAGAAGAAGAAGAAGAAGAAAAAACGAGAAGAAAAAATGTTTGTAGCTCACGACATCAAGATATTGACATTGTACGTCGTCGTCAACATCATCATCGTCATTCGTTCAAGCTAAAGATCGATTCGATAATCATCTTTATAAATGCGTGTGAATAATGATGTGTCGTTTTCTAGTTTTTTCTTCTTCTTTTTGTTGAACAAAATTGATCAATGATGTATTTTGAGTCAACGTTAGTCATTTCACTCTATTCTTCCCTTAGCAAAACGAGAACTCATGACTGATCACAAACGGAAGCCGTTACGCGCATTCGAGAAACAATTAGGAAATGAAATTCGTTCAATAAGTGACTAACATTTGCTTGTCGTTGGATATGTGTTTCTTTTCTCCTACTTTATTCGGTGTAATTACTATAGAAAAGAAAAAAAAATACTATTTACTTTCTCTCTCTCTCTCTTTCGTGTCTTTTTTCCAAAACAAATTAGTTCAATTTTATTCTCGTTCTATTCAAAAATAAAGAAACTCATACCTGTCATTTTTATGTAAGTACAAGACTTATAGTTTGTTTAATCGGTTGCAAATATACATCAATATTTCTATTGAGTTCACTGTCGAATTTGTAACAACAGAAAACTATCGTCAAAGAGTTTCTCTCTCTCTCTCTCTCTCTCGCTCTTTTGCCCGATTGATCGAATTTATGTCGATGAGAAAAATACAAATTGATTTTCTACTAGCACAGTACCCATCATCTATGCAAGATAGACTAATTTAATTAGTCGAATTTTTCTTTCAAATAACAGAGAAAAAGAACAGACGACGTGGAAGAACAAGAACAAGAAGAAGAGACCCGATAAAAATCTATTTTCTTTCTTCTTTTGACTTGACAGATGAATGGATCATCATCTTCGACAAATAGATTTATTTTGCAAACAAACAAAACTTCTAAATATTTAAGCATTTATTATTTCCATTGACTTCTATAACAACAAGTGTCGACGATGAATTTTTATCTGAATCATGTTCATTTCGAAGACGATAATCACGTAGATATTGTATTGAACGAAAAGAAATTATTAATGTCGTTGTTTTCCAAAGAAAATCCAATAATATCAAACAAAATACATTCAATTCCGCTGTTAAAAATCCCCATTTACCATCGCCATAGAAGATTTGAATACTATTTAGAAGAAGAAGAAGAAGAACGAAATCAAATCTTATTGTTTTCTTTTAAATTCAAATTCATACGTTCGCAAATCTTGTTCATTTCGATTCGTAATCCATTGAATGAAAATCGTACTCGTATGAACAAAATACGCCGTCTTGCTGATGAAATAACATATTGCTAAAATGAAAATCTCAAATAATTAATCGATAGTTTTATTCTCATACCACGAGTTGGTTTATGATTTTGAATAGCATAATACATATTCCATGAGCAAAATAATAGTAAAAGATTTAAAAATAAATGTGAATAGAGAATACTCATTGCATATTTTGACATGAAATCAAGTGTCCATGATGAATGGAAAATAACTCGACTATCGACAAAGATTCCAACGGGTATATGAATGACATATTGAATTAAATTCCAATTTCGAGAAAATTCAATTCGACTGAGATAATCAATGAAAATATAGATTGAACCAAAACAAGTGCCTAACAATGAAAATATAAGATCGTAGATGGTTATGAAAATCACAAATTGTCGAAGACTAAAATAGATGAATGTTTTCGCTCGATTAAAATTCGAATAAACAGCTGGATATGTTGGATCAATGATACTTGATTTCATTCTTTGTTTTTGATAAAAATTCAAATGAATAAATAATAGATGAATGAGAGAGAAATGTTTAGTTTTAATAAAATAACGTTACTAAGGAATATAAATCGCTCATTTTTTTAAAAAAAATTAAATTGAAGGTCATTCATGGTCTCAATTTCAGAGTTAAATTATCATTTTAAACAAAAAAAGAGAGAGAGAAGAAATGTATCAAACGCACGTACATAGTTTCTCTCTAAACGAGAAATATTTTATGATTTGACTTTTTTTGTCTGTTCTATTGTATATATGAAATTTGATCTTACATATTGAATTCTTCTTTTTTCGAATTCATTCGTATAAAAATCATCAAATGGCGCCAAAGAATATAACGAAGTATGTATTGCTTGTCTAGACTTTGATGTATTTATTGTTCTCGTCTTCAAATTTGACTATGTACAGATATGAAAAAGAGAGAGAGAGAGAGACGCACTCATAGAGATAAGAATGTATCATCCATTCTTCTTTTGCTTCTCATCAAATATCTGAATACAATGTAATGCATCTGATGTATTTATAAGAAAAAATCCAATAATAATAACAACAACAGAACAATCATGGTTTTCAATACAATTGCCTATGATAATGCTGGTTTTGTCATTGATTATCATGCTAAAACATCACTTTGTTCAATACGAAAGATCAGGTGGATTTGCCGATGTTATTTTCTTTCTCTATTTATTTTTATTATCATTATCATATCTGTCTCTCTTATGTCATATCTTAGTTTTTTTCCTTTTCTTTTCATACGAAAGTCTTGACGGTTTTTACTGTGTATTTAGTAATCAAAAACTAATGTCGACAAACGAAGCCAATCTAACATCGTATGATGTTAAATACAAAGTTCTATTACTCGGTGATACTCTCGTAGGAAAAACATCGATTCAACGGCATATAGCTGGCAATGCTTTTCGACCTGATATTGGATCGACTATTGGTTTGAAAAGACAACAACAAAAACAGAAAAATTGATCAAATAATTTCGTCCATTTTTCTTTTTCTAGGAGTTGATTTTGTACAGACAATTATTCCCGTTGAACAAGCACATGTTAATTTACATGTTTGGTAAGATGAGATAATTCGATTGAATGAGAATAAAAAAAATGAATTTTCTAGGGATACAGCAGGTCAGAAAAACTTTCGAACTATCGGGAAAAGTTATTATGCATCGACAAAAGCATTTATACTTGTTTATGATGTGACGAATAGAGAGACATTTCGTTTAATCGAACAATTCAATCATTTTATTGAACAAGTTCGTTCGATACAAACGAAAACTTCGAATTTATTTTTCGAAAATTCATTTCCTAGGCGAAATTAGACACTGAACGTCGATATTTAGTTGCAAATAAGATCGATCTTGTTGAACATCGTGCCGTCGATGAAGACGATGGTCGTCGAGTAAACTTTTCGAAATTTTTTGTTTTAAAAAATGCTCGTTTTTTGTTTCAGTTCGCCTTACGAAATAGTATGATCTATTACGAAACAAGTTGTAAAACCGGAGAGAATATCAATGAACTATTCGAACAAATTGCATCCGATCTTGTTCGACAACATAATCCGAAAATTGTAAATCTCAAAATTTTCGTTGATCGGAAATTGATTTTCTCATTTAGCTTCAATCACATCGACCTGTTCGAGATAATTTCGCGTATAATTACAATGAACGAACATTACCTCCGAGTGACATTCAAAATATCGCACAAAATCAACCTCAAGCTAATTCAGTATTAATCGAAAAGAATGAAGGTTTTAGTATTCGTCGTTTATTTTGTTGTTGTTGTTCTTAATATCGACTAGAAACAAATTGATCTATTTTGAATTTCGTTTTTTTTTATTCACAAATATTTTTCTTTTTCTCGTATTTCGAATAATAGCTAAAGAAAAATCTAAACATCCGATTCTACAAAAGCTCGATTGACTTGATGAAGATCAAAATAAACTGTTGCATTCGGTTTTTGTTGATCATCATGAAATGTTATTATTGTCGTTGGTAGATGTTGTTCTTTAATCGCCACTGCACAATCACGAATCACTGAACGTATCGAATGACTTCGATGCAATGGTTGATCGGAATGAGTTCCATTCCAAGGTGTATTATCTAATAAATGTGCAATACAATCATGTGCATCCATATTCGACTGTTGATTTAAATCTAAATCATCATATTGATGTTGAAACGATGGACTATGTTCGAGAGTAAATGTGACATTTGTTGGATTGGGATTATCGTCAATAACATCATGTAAAGTTTTTGTTGATGGCATCGATTGTAATTCGATATTGATTGGTATCGATGAATAATTTAGATTTTCGTTCTCACTAAAATATGATAACATACGTTGAGCGAAATTTCGTTTGGGATTTTGTTTGTCTTGTGCAATCGATACAGATAGTTGACGGATTTGTTTTCGTCGACGTACAGATTGTAGTTGTCGATGACGATGATTTTGAATAATAACTGGTAGTAACATAAGGACGCTCAATGCATACATCATAGGAACAAATAGTGGATTATATGATGGAAGAAAATCAGTGGATTCATCATCAAATTGTTGTTTCACCGAACGAATATCTTTGCATTGTATATGAAGATTATTTAATGAAATAAAAAAATGAAAACAAATTATAAATAATGGAGTGATGTCATTTAAGATGTTTGACCGAGATTGAATGGGAATTGTATGTTCAATTGAACGATTTACTGGTAAATAGGGACCGTATTTAGTTTGTTCATGACCAAATAAACGAAATGTTAGATAATAAGAATAATTAGTAGTTAGATTATAGTTTAGAAAAATTGTTTCATTTGTTTCTTGTTCAATGTTAATATATAACTCTTGATCAGATATAGTTAAAATTGATTGAAGAAAAAAACTCATAAAAATAATACTCGCTGACATTAACTGTTGATAAATCATTACTGACTAAGCAGAAAAATAAAAAGTTCTATGTGGTGTAAATTGCGTTTTTTTTTCCTTACTCTATTTGTTAAAGAAAAACTTCCCTTCTCTCGTGATCCAGTTTTTCTCTAGGCAGAAAAAAAAGAAGAAGCAGCAGCAACAGGAAAAAAACGACCTACGAGAGATGAAGAAAGAAAAACTACGATGATTTCAGATGACTAACAAATGCTATGAGAAACAGCACACTATTGCCAAACTACTTGCATATATACGTAGTTTTTCAATATTATTTCTATCTACTATATTCTGCTTGATTGGAATAGAAGAAATCTCTTCAATCTTCTATTCTTTAACCGCTGATGAGAGTGAAAATTAATCAGTCGTGTTGTTTAGCAAACATTTTCTAATCGAAAAAATTTGAAGAACTTTTTAGAAAATCTTAGGAGAAATATAATTAAACTCAACATGAAATCTTGACTCGAACGATATAAAAATGAAAACATTAAAACATAATTCTTTATTTGCGCGAAAGAAGAGAGTTTGCTTATCTACTGGTGCCTCCATCTTTTCTGTTCAAATACATACATATTAAAAATAAATCTAATTGGTTCGTTCTATTCTATCGAATAGGTTAATAGGTTTGGTTTAGCAGAGCAGAACTTAACATAGATATACGTACGTACCTTTTTTTGATAATAATAAAACAAAACAAAATATAATGACTAAACTTTTAGATTTGATACTCCAATAGATTTACTGTTGGTTGTTTGAAAGAAAGATGTATCTGTCCGACGAAGTTATCTATGTCTGTTTACTTCTACTTTCGATTCCAATAGGATTTATCTTTAAAAATTCACGCTTAACTAATTATAAAGCTTATTCATCGACATTAATCGGCTTTATATTTGCGTTAATCGTTTGTCGATGGGATATTTTACATTCATTAATAACTACATCAGTTACATGTCTTATTCTTGCAAGTGTAACAGCAAGGTAGACTGACTAAATCGCATTATTTCATGTGTTTTTCTATGATTTATTTTCAAGATATGTTCATATTGCAACATTTATTTGGTGTTTTTCATATTTATTATTTTTTCGTACAACGAATCTCTTCTCTATTCGATTACCTGTTGCACATAGTAATGCTATTCAATTAATGTTAACATTGAAAGTAAAACAAAAGATCGAAGAGGAGGAGGAGAATAAGAATGAAATTCATTTGCTTGTAGCTTGTTGGTGTTGCATTTGAATGGCACGATTCGTACACACGTTTGAAAACCATTCGAACACAAAAAAATGCTGAAGAAAGTGAAAAATTACATTTACAAGATACGTATCTATCGATCAAACCATCGACTATTCGAGTTTTTCAATATGCTTTTTGTTATATCGGTTTACTGACCGGTAGAATTTAATTTTTCTTGTCGTTTAACAAAAAATTCGTTGACATTTCATAGGTCCCTATTACCGCTATCGAACATATCATGACTGGCTTGAGATGAAACACGGAGTTCATATCAATGGTCTCGCATTTATGAGAAAACGTGTTATATTCGGTTCGATTTATATTCTCACCTATCTTCTACTATCAACGATGGTGTCATTTAATGTAAAAACAAAATTCCAATTTGATTTCATTGTTTTGTTTTGTTTTTCTCGTGTGTGAAAATAATATAGGATGCATTAGATGATAAATTCTATGACAATCCATTTTGGTATCGATTACTCTATATGCCACTTATATTTACATTGTTTCGTTTTCGATTCTATTCGGCTTGGTTATTAGCCGAATCGATGTGTATGTCAGCTGGCTTTGGTGCATACCCATTGGCGAGCAAACCTCGGCCAGGTTTGTTCTATTGAAGAGATTTTTTTCGAAATTATTTATTATGTCAAATTTAGGTCAAGGTCCGACTGATCTCGTTGCTTTGAAACACGCGTAAACGAAATCATTTTTTGTTTTTCAAAAAAATAAAAGAACGAAAATTTTCAATTCTATTTCAGTTATGAACAAGCTCCGAATACGATCGAATATGATTTCGAAACAATTCATAATATCGACGAATGGAAATGTGAATCAGCATTGACAGTTAAAGAAGTACTTCGATATTGGAATATGACCGTACAATATTGGATGGCAACATGTGTCTACAAACGAATTAAATGGAGACAAATAGCGTATGACAAACAAAATCATAGTTCAAACTTTGACTTTTGATCTATTCTAGTCATCCAGCAACAATGTCGGTTTCAGCTTATTGGCATGGTATTCATCTTGGTTATTATATGGGTATGGTGACGACAACTCCATGTATTATGGCTGAAAATGTTATGGAAGCTGGTGTACGTCGTCGTCTTCGACCCTCAAGTCCGCTACTTCGTGTTTACGATGCATGTTCATGGTTGTTTCGAACACGTATGTTCGATTACATGTCAATTGGTTTTATTTTGAAATATTTTCATTACACATGGAAATATTGGAAGAGTGTTTATTTTTGCGGTCATATTGTTATATTTATGTTCTATATAATCGGTTGTATAACTGTTCAAATGCGACCCAAAGGTCAACGAAAAGAATTCGTTAATAAAGATCTTGGCATGGGCAATCAACCGAGAGCTTCCGATGAACAACATCAACGTTTGGTAGAAGAAGAAGAAGAAGAAAAACAGAAAAAAGAACTTTGAACATTTTTCATTTGGATTAGTTGTGTTTAATCTAAAAAGAAAAAGAAAAAGATGAAAAACTGGACGGATTTTGTTTGTTTCGTTCTTCTCCTTCTCTTGTGTTTCATTCGAATTTACTTTCGTTTTTTTTCGTTTCGAATCTTTATTTTAGATCTGTTTTGACTAATAAAAAAAAGAATATTTGTTGTTAAGAAAGGGAAGAAATAACTTCAGTATTCGAATAGTTTGGTTTTTTCTCTTGTTAATCCTTTTCAAAAAAAGAAAATAATAAAAGACTATGTTTAATTTATGGCCGAAATGGATGTTCTACAATCGAAAATAATTCAACAGAGTAAGTTAAATATCGATTTGTCGATCATCTAATCTACTAAATCAACAAACAATTTCTCTAGTTGAAACTTATCTCAGTGAAACAAATCTTCAAACTGATTATCATCTATCGAAATATGAACATTATAATAACGGTTGGATACCATTGGATCATTTGAATCAATTTAATAAATTATCAACATATAAATATGAAACTATACTCAATGCTTTACAATCGAAAAAATCGAATATTATTGAAATTGATTTTTGTCGGCCGATATCCATTCGACGACGTCGACAACCATTGAAAGAACCGAGTGTACTCGATAATCCTTATTTATATCAAACAGTTGTTGTTAATGGTCTACCACGCGATGCTAAACCTGATGAATTGATCGAGTTTTTCAATCGATTCTATCCGATTTTGAGTATCAAAATGTTAACATCAACACGAACGAATCAAACATTTAGCGGTAAAGTTCATGTGATCTTTCGAAATCAACTTGATGCGCAAACATTCGTACAAAAATCCGAATTTCAAACAATAATCTATGTCAATGATTATGTTCTACAATTGTGCAATGGTTACACACTTGTTTGTCGAATGTTAGTCGATTGTGATGATAAAGATGAAAACGATATCATTAAACAAACTGATCAACTGAAATTTCGAAATGGTTAAAAAAAAGAAATAAGAAAACATCATGTATTGCATTACTTTTTGTTTTTAGGTCAATCGTTTTCTCATCGTTTAGCAAATTATCCTCCGCGTGTTTCGTTTCATCCGAATGTTTCTCAAACGAAATTCGATTATTCCAATTCTCGAATTCGTTCGAAATCATGTTTAAAATCGAGCACATGTGCAACCGAACAGATACTCTTCTGTCAAAATACAATCGATAATAAATCATCGAAACTCGCCGAATATCAACTTGAATCCATTGTTAACAAATCATTTTCATATAAATATCATATTTCAAATCAACTTGTTAAACAAACATGCGAATGTATGATCATTGCTGCATTTAATCCGCATTGTTTTACTATTCAATTGAAACAAAATGCTATTGAATTCGATCGTTTTCAACGAGATATCAATGAATTTTATAATGAATTTCGAAATGAAACTCGATATTTAATTCCAATTGAAACAATTGCCAAATATCTTTGCGTTATTTGTGCAGATCCGAATTCGACCGAGAAAGATCTCATTTGGAATCGTTCACAAATACTCGACTATGATCTTACCGATCAAACGGTCAATTTATTCTACGTTGATTTAGGCACATGGGAAGAATATGTGCCAATCAATCGTCTTCGTTTTCTCATTGAATCTTTTCATGAATATCCAGTTTGTTCGTTGACATGTCGTCTCTCACATATTGCACCGATAAATACGAATGAAAACGATTCGACATGGCCATCAGATGCAATCGATCAATTTCTTGCGGTTATCGATCAAGTTTTGCCTGAAATCGAATTTCTTTCCTTGGACAATGATGGTGGTTATCAAACGAACTTATTTGTTGTCAATTCAGGACAATATATTTGCGTTAATGATTACATGATTCATATAAAGAAAGCACAACCAATGATACAAAATCAAGAGGAGAAACCTCGTGAATTCGATGGTAATTATACCAATCCGAATATTCATCCGGTTATCGCTTTGTACTATCGATTAGGAGAGTGCGTACGAGTTTTGTTTGACTTGAGAAAATAAGAATTAATGTCTTTAGAATTCTTAAACGATCTTGTAAACAATTGTTAGTTAAATTGATTCATATCGAACAAAAATATCCGCTTATTTTCATTCAGCACAATGAACAAATTTACATACCGGATTTTAATATTTGTACATTACTTCAAAACATAAATTCAAATATTAATATTCAAACAATTGAAGATTATGTAAGATTCGAAACGAACAGATTGTCTTCGAGTTTTTTTCTTTTAACATTAGGCTTTAATGATTAAATATCAACCGATAACTCTCACACGTTTATCACATTCGGAGATATTTCATCAACTTGATTCGTGTCTTGTTAATTCAAAACGAATTTGTTTGTATACAATCGATTTCGTTCGATATATTCTCGAACGACATTACTTTCCGGTTACAAATGTCTTTCTCGAATTAGACAAAGCTAAATCTGTACTTGTTTATAAACAAGATCTTTCAAATTGGTTTACAAATGATAATGAAATCGATCAAATTGATTTCAATAAGTAAAACAAACGCATATCTATTGAAAATTTGCCCAACAAAAAAAAATATTAATTTCAGGTCAGATAATCAACAGTCAAATGTTAGTAAAAAACGTCTTCCATTTTCAAATCGACTCATAGGTCCAAATTGAATGTCATTAGTATTATTTTTTTTTTAAATTTTCTAATCTTTGAAAAAAACAAAATTTCTTTTTTGTGATATGTGAAAATTAGTTATTAGTTATTGAACAAGATTGTTTTGTTTTTGAAAACCGTTTTTTTTTGTAGATATGCTGTTAACATTGAAACGATGTTTGGAATTGAAACATCTTTCGAGATACATTCATATGACGAGTATCTGCCGATCGAAAGAGAGTTTTTATGTTCAAGATGAAGATGATTTTCAGAAACAAGTTATTGAAAGTAGAAAACTGTTTCTCGTTGATTTTCAAGCAACTTGGTAAGGATTTTCAATGATTGAATATATGTTAAGTCAATGGATTCGTTTTAAGGTGTCGACCATGTCGAATCTTAGGTTAGATAGAAATCACTAAAACAAATTGATCCTATGTACGTATTTTTATTTTTCATTTAGAACCTCGATTAGAGAAACTCTTAGAAAAATATAATCGAAATGTGAATATTTCAGCAGGTGATCAATATATCACATTAGCCAAAGTTGATGTAGACAAATTCAGTGATTTATGTATTCGATATAAGATCGAAGCTGTACCAACAGGTAGAGCGGCCGAGAAAAACACACAGATTATTTTTGATTTACTCTTGTTTTAATAGTATTAGCAATTAAAAATGGCAAAGAAATGACTCGTTTTACGGGTATGATCGATGAAGATCGAATTGAAACTATATTTGATCAATTAAATCGTTAGGAAAAGCAAATTGTTCGTTACTCCCATTGGATTGACAATAAAATAATTTAGGAAAAAACTTAAAATCGTTCATTGGATATATAAGGATAAATAGTCGAATACGGATTCGGTGTGATATAGTTCATATAATTTCCATCCGAACACAATGTTCCCGTTTGCGACGGATAAATCGGCATTGGATTTGCATAGGCATATGTTTGATGATGATGATGACTCACTGCCATGGGAATAGATTTCGAATTTGTTGAATATAGAGTGCTCATTGCAGTTTCAGGTGTTTTCATTGCTGGACATTGTTTAGCTTTCGATGTTCGATAGAAAACAACTGAATAAATAATTAAATAGATGATACAACTCAATGCCATAAGAATTCCGGCGAATAATTGACCGATAATCAGTGAAATTCGTGCATTACCACAGCCTGATGCTCGACCATCGACTAAACATTCGATTGGTTCGGTGATGTAACTTGTCCATGTTAGTCCGCCACAGATACCATCCGAGAAAAAACATTTATTTGGATGTTGAATAAAATTTGAATTAATAAAAATTAAAATTCCAGCAAAAATCAATCCGAGAATATTCTGTATGACAGCATGTGTTGCACAACTTTGCCGACGACAACAACAAACTAGATTCAAAATTGAACAAAAAAGACAAAGAAAAGATTTCTTCTTTCGAAAGAAAAAATCAACAATTATTTTCCTACCAACAGAAAACATCGAAATCCAAAGAACAGTAAACGGTACTGTTGTCCAAAAGCCAACAAATAAATTGGTTAATTTCATATGAAGAATATTATGGCCGATTTCAAGTGCAAATATAGCAAATGTTGTCAGCATTTGTATGACAGCAATTGTTGCAACAATTGATAACGGAAATTTTCGACTGAAACGTTCTTCTCGTGTCGAATAAACTATCGAGTGTGTTGGATACATATTCTAACTGTAATAACAATAAATATAAAATATGCACGATATGTATAAAAGAAGGATTTACAGTATTTTAAAATGATTAAATATAAAAAGGAAGAAGAAATGCTTCTATGATGATACACGATCCTGGGCTGAATAGATGAGAACATGCGCATCTGTGATCCAATTTCTATGTCAATTTAATCAGTGAACATAAGCAAAGAAAAGAAAAGAACTGTTAAGCTCATTGAAAGAGAAAACTGAAAGTATGATCTAATCTTATCATCACTCAGGAATCATTCATTTCGTACTGAGAAATTCTTGCTTTGAGATGAAACGACAAAAAAAAAACCATTCAACAATAGTATAGTAAGCTTTTTTTTGTTTCTCATAAGCAAGAGACAACGTGTGAAACAATTAACAATAAACAGACAAAAGTCACACATATGTTCGTCTAGTCAACTATTGATTTTAGGGACGAACGAATTAATTTATTTGTTTGTTGTCATTAACAAATCAACTTGAAAACATAGATCAAATCCGTAGTTTATTTGCAAAAGAATTGTACATTTAGAATCCAAGAGTAGTTTCTTTTTTAAATTTATTTCGAGAAATAAAAAAAAACATAAATCTACGTTAACAAATGAAAAGAATTCTAAAATTTCAATTGTATTGTTCAACAAACAAAAGACGATGAATAGATGTTCAATCGAAATTATACTTTGTCAATAATCCAGCAAAAAAAAGCAATTTTTATAATTATATAGTCGATTGTCTTTTTTTTTGTTATTCATCTATTGTTTTCAATCTAAATAAACTAGTAATTAATGAAGTCGTTTGAAAAGGTTTCATGCCGAATATCGACGACAATGCCGGACTTCCCAAAGCACGAAGTGCTCTAGTCAATAGATTTTAATGACAAATTGACTGCGAACATTCGCGCTCAGTGAGTATCAACCGGTTGAATGGCAATTTTTCCAAAATAATCCAATTTCTTTGAATAACAACAACTCCAACAATTGACAAATTGAAAATGTTCACGATAAAGCTAATCCACTACAGAAGAACTCAACTACTAGAAATCTGTTCAATGTTCCTATTGTCGAAGTGTATATGTGTGTGTGTGTGTGTGTTGTCTCTTCCTTCTGTGTTCGATGTGTGTATGCATATAATTGCATTAATTCATATCGCTCCTTTTCTTTTTCTTCTCTTTCTCTGCGACATTTCACCTTTTCGTCGATGTGTAGCCTCTTTTATACTGTACGAAACGAAGAAGACGAAGAAGAAAAAAAAGTTGCCTCAAGCAACGGTGAGAGAAAACGATGACTGACTGACTGACCACCATCAATACAAAACGATCTCCTCGTTTTTTTTTTGTTGCTGTCGAAAGTGGATAAATGGACAATATCTCTCTTTCTACCTCGTTCGCTTTCGATTTATGACCGAAAGGCAGATTTTATTCTTGCTTAGTCATCGAAACGACAAAAGATAAAAACGACTTTCTTTTTTCGCTCGCATACATACACATACACTCGTCTTCCCTTTCTTTTTTGCTATGTGCCACTGCTATCGAACGATTTTTTTTTGAAAAGAAGAAAAAAAGTGCACAAGCTTTTCTGTTTCTTTTCTTTTCGACGTATTTTTTTTTTTCGTTGTCGACGTGAAAAGCAAATACGTGTACATTGAAATAGACTACTTACTATTACCATCAGATGAGAAGAAAAGAAAATGAAGACGACGAAACGAAGAAAAAAAGAGGCATGTCATGAGGCCTATTGCAAACGTTCGTTTTCGTTGTCAAATTATGTTTCTCTTCTTTATTTACCATTCATATTTTTCTTCTCTTTTTCTTTCTCTTTCTCTTTCTCTCCTCTTTCTCTCTTCGTTTCTCTTTGTTCGTTGATGGTCAAATGTTTGCTTAGACAGGTAGTCATATGAAGTAGCATATCCAGATGAATTTTGTCATCATTGTCAAAGCCTTACAATTGTTTCGTGCTCTCATCTATACGTACATACACATGAGAGTACTACTCCTATTTCAGCAACACGAGTGCAAACAAAACAAGATGTATATTCATCGAGAAATATTGACCGTTAGTGCATATATTTAGAAAAAATAAAAGACTCTCTCTCTCCGTTTTGACTCATCGAAGAAGGGAAAAAAAGGCTTCATTTTGTCAAGCAATGAAATGTATTGTTTTTCTTTTTTTTTGTTGTTCTTATGGAATCGATTTCTAAGCCTACCGAATAACTTGACACGATGAAATGAAAAGAAAAACCTTCGAATACTTTTTTTTTCATTCATTTTTGCCGTACAAAAAAGAAATTATTTATTTGATTTTTAACTACAAAATACAAATTCATCGATTTGCCACTTCATTAACAGTATCACTTATTCCAATCGCAACATCTTGTGTTTGATCGGTAGCTTGTTCAGCAGCTAACGATGTTTCCGAATGAGCTAATAATGCTGCATTCTGATCTTTCGCTAGGCCATCTCGTAGCGCTTGAATTCGTCGTCCTGTATAGAGTTCTTTTAATTCACCACGACATAGACCAGTGAGTATTGTCGATAGAAGTATACATGGAACTAAATACAGTAGTGCAGGTTGAGCTGTATTCATCAAATAGAGTGCGAGATGTGTGAGTGATAAACCGACGAAATAGGATATTAATGATTGAATATAATAAATCGGCCAACGATTGGCAACAACAATGTCAAAGATTCTACAGAATGTTAATAAAACTCCCTGAGAAAGAAAATTTTTGTTTTGAAGAAGAATTTTTCAATAGAAAATTAATTTACTGGTAAAATCACATCACCAAAGCCAAGCATTGATCTTCTAGCTGTTAGACAGGGATCAACTTCTGATTCAGGTATAAACATTGGCAAAACAAATAGAAGTGGTACAACTTCACCATCAGTTCCAATACCTAATGCAACTTGTTCCATAACTGATGGATTTCTTGTTAATTTTCGTATTCCTATTATTTGAGTAATCGGAACACCGAATGGTACTTGTGCAGTTGTTGATACTGCTGTTGTCGTCGTCGTCGTTGTTGTTGTCGTTGTTGTTGTTGTTGGTTGTGTCGATGGTTGAAAAAATGGAATGTATGGCGTAATAAAAACAAAGAAAACATCGTACAGAAAAAATCCAAGTAAAATCAATGTAATCACACGCATATTTCCTAAACGATAAACTGATATAACTGTTAAACAAACAGCTGCGCCAAGTATATCTTGTAAAATCCACGCCCAATCAGCTTGTCGATTAATATACCAAACAATAACTAATGTTAACGAGAGAATCATCGCACATAAAGTACAAACATTCAATGGTCCTAGTGTGCATTTGCATGGTTTTTGACAACTATGTGATGGTATACTAAAACGACGAATTCGAGGAACGAAATAACTCAAACGAACAAAACATGTACTCATCGATGAAAATGCTCCAATACAAAACATAACTTGAAGAACATAGATCATCACTTTAGGAAAATAATAAATCAATAAAAGCCATCCAACAGCAAATACTAAGAGAAGTATAATGCTGCAACAATGTATCGAGAAAAATGCTGGATCATTATTGCTTGACGTTGATTTCGTTCGTTGATTATTTGTATTTTCTGTTGTTGTTGTTGTTGCCAGTGCAGTCGATTGACCGTTATTATTTATTGGTGAATCTGGCTGTTGAATTGTTGTTGTTGTTGTTGTTGCATTCGAATTTGTTGAAAGATTTCGAGTATATTTATGATGCTTTTGAATCTTCCGAACAAATTCATCAGCTGCCCATAGATTTCCGCCGAGTAAAATCAAGAAAACAAGTACAAACATTAATAAAATACTTGGTCGAAATTTTTTCGGCATTACAAGTGGATAACTAATTGACATTTGTAATTCATTGATATTACCATAGGTTTGATTCACACGATAGAAATCATTTAACCAAAATATGAGTACAGGTATAGCAACAGGCATTGCCGTTGTATTATAAGTTAATTCATAATGAACATTTGTTCGATTTGTTAATATCATTAGCGAAATATTTTCTTTATATCGTTGTTCAACATGCCAAGCATGTTCAGTTATTTTACATTGATGTTCAGTTAGAATAAGAAGTGTACGATCAGGAAAACTTGCTGGTAAATATTCAGCTAAACTCGATATATTACAAGCATTGACAGATGATGATGCAAGATACGGTTGATGCCAACCGAATGCAGGTATATCAATCACATGACCGTTGGGTAATGCAGCAAGTTCGATACAATATCGACGAACTGTCGAATTAACCGATGATCGTACGAGTAAATTGATTGAATCTTCAGTTGCACAATTAATCAGTGGAAAATATAGGAAAATAGAAAAAATATAAAATAACATCATGTGTGTCGTGTTACGCATGTGTTTTTTTATCTGAAACGTTAAAAAGAAAAAGTAACACTCAAGCAAAAGAAAAAAAAAACAAAACTATGTTCTACACGCCTTCTATCAACGTTATATATTTTTCTTATGACTACGAGATTCTTTTTCATCCTGCATTTTTTTTTCTTTTTTTTTCCTCCTTTTAGATTCTTCCGAACTACTCGGCTAGAGACATCGTCAAACACACACACACACATAAATATATATATATATTTATTTCTTTCTTGTATGCATGTCTATATTCGATGACGCATCGTTCTTTTTTTTCTCTCTCTCACTCTCACTCGCGACAACTATTACCCGCCAGTTGAACACACATATGTTACTAGACAGACAAAGGTTAATCATTAGTTAAACGATAATAAAAAAAAAGTTTTTCAGATCAAAGCATGATCTTATATTCTCAAGTAAATAGTAAATATACGAAAAGGTCATTGTCTTGGAACGGTTATTATTCGATTGTTTTTTTTTTCATACGTATATAGTTCAGCGATATAATTTTATTGATCTTAAATAAAAAAAAACATAGTTTTGTATATTATCTATTGTTCTATAAAACAAAGAAGAACTCGTGACATTGGAAAACATTTGTTCCTGTCGGTCTTCGACGACTAAAAGAAGAAAGCAAATTGTTGCATGACAATGACAAATAATATAAATAAACGAAGCAATCTACCAAGAATAACAGAAAAAAAAGAGAGAGACAATAGAACTAAGCGTTATATCTTATTGATTGGCTTTTTATTCTAACATCGATTTTGATCGAGTAAAGTCGTCAAAATCAATTGAATATTCAATCTATTTATATTCTTTCGATTGAATTGATCAGCTTATGTTATTCTCACATCGAACTAACTATCTCAATCTATTGATTTATTTTCATTTGATTTCCATGTCAACATCGGATCATATTCAAATTTTACCACTATCATCTGCCTATCGACAATCGGTTATTAATCTTTTATTAAGTTCATTTTTCATCGAAGAACCCATCAATGAACGATTAAAATTCAATATTCCACAAGAAGTTCTCTCGTGGGCTGAATATCTTGTTGATACAGGTATTCATGATCAATGTTCATTTATTGCCTTAGACACAAATAGTTCCTATCAACATGTCATCGGTGTTATATTAAATGGCATATCAATACAAAATCAAACGCAACCAAGTCCACATCTTGAATCCGAGAAATTAAAATTTATCATGCAATTAATTGATGATCTTATGATTGGCTATGATCTATTTGAATTATGTCAAACGGATCGACTTTTTCATTCGGATGTTATCAATGTCGATAGTAATTATCGTGGTTTGCATTTAAGTAACCGTTTAATTGAAGTATCCGATGAAAAAGCTAAACAAATGGGTTTCAAAGGTGCTTTTGTTATCTGTACAAGTTTATTTTCTAAATTAGCATTTCAACGGCAAGGCTACCATGTTATTCATGAACGTTCATATACGGACTATGGACAAGGATTTCTAACGGACATGGGTCTACATGATCGTTACAGTTTATTGTATAAAAAGATTGATAAATAAAAAAAACATAAGATCTTGCGTTGTCAATGTGCGACATCTGTATACAAACAAAAAGAAATGTACCGAGGGTTTGGATAAGTTTTCAATGGTTATTGTTGGCTTAGAACGAAACGAAAATAATAAACCTCTGATCAGATGTTCTCGTACTACAATGATTTTCTTATTATTTTTTGATTTATTTTTAGTTTAAAAATAAAATAAAAATGAGTTCGGCATCAGCCATTCTCACAGCACTATCGGATTTAACAAATAATCCGAAATTAGAACGTTACGATCCACATCTTTGCCGAGATATTCATATTAAACTCGATAAAGAAGCACTCGAACAAGGTTTAAGTTATGAAGACCGTTTTGAAATGGTTTGTCAAACGAATGTTTGCACATTTACCTTTCCTTAATTTCGAATATCTGTCTATAGGCACGAAAAAATCTAGGTGTTTACAATAAATGGGCATCAATATTTCCAACCGGTATCGCTCAATGTCTTAAAGAATATTGGAAAGAACGTGCAAGTTCAGCGCCGATTGATCCACGTTTTCCAAATGTGAATCAAACCAAGTAATTCATCAATAACAATTTCGTTTTCATTGATGAACTATTTTTGATTGTTCAGACGTTGTTGGATTAATTATGTTGATTATCATCGTTGTATGGAAATTAAAAATGATGAAAAAGTCTGTGGATATTTCAAACATCTTTACAAAGATTTATGTCCAGAAGAATGGATCAACAAATGGGACGATGAAATGGATCGTGGTGTTTTTCCTGGTATTCATAGTTAGAGACAAGATCGAATATTTCCTCTCTATCTCTCTCTTTCATTTTTGTCTTCATCGTTCCTATCCATTGATTCCTCATTTTCTTTTTTGCTATTTTCCCCGTGTTCCTTTTTTTCAAGAAGAAAAAAAACAGCAACAACTAGAAAAACTGATCACTTAAACTAGTTTCTTTTTGTTTTTTTCGATTCAAAATTCCGATATTTCAGATCAAGAGAATTACAATGAGCAGTCAACGAGCTCTTGCCGCCATTCAAACAATGAAGATCATCTATGGATCACAAGGTCGACAGAATGTTCTACCTTACCATTATCTCGGGTAAAATCATCAAATAAGAATGAATAACTCTTCGAGCTTTGTCGCTTTTTTTCTCTTCAGACAAGTCTATCGAACACCATGGAGATTTTGGTATTCAAATTCTCAAGTTTTTCGATGGTTTTCACGTATTATGTTATCAGCTTTTGCTTTAACACTTTATTTACCATTAAAAGGTGTCGATTTATCGTATACACCATATACAATTGTTCATCATCAACTTGATCATAAATTCGGTGATTGGATCGAAGAAATGCGTTATCCCGTTGATCAAAAACGTGTTGAAGAATACAAAAAAGCACATGGACTTAAATAGACTAGTACTGCTTTATTTTCTATCTCTCTTAATTTCATTTCCTTTTACGTAGATCATACAGTAAAATTCCCAATAAACACTTTTTTTGTTCTTCTACTGTCCTGTCCTAAACATTTCTAGCATTTTGTTTTTCTACAGAAGAATAAAGATAAAAACAAAATCAAACTATTCTCTCTCCTCATAGACAAAAAAGCAGACTAATATAAACGATGTTTATATTTATACATAAATGAATAAATGATACTTTTATTTGACCGTACTGTTTATATGTATCACTCATCACAATCTATAGTTTTTTTTTCTGTTCGTCTCTGATCACTATCATCATAGACAAAATAAAGTATATCAACGATTTGGCTTTTTGTTTCTGATAAATAATACGATGGCTATCATTGCGAAGTATTAGATTGACACTTAGTTCACTTAAGTCAATCGAACTAAAGTGCTATCCAAAACGAGAGAGAAAAAAACATAATTAATTGTCGTGAACTTTTTGAGATCTGGTAAATCGATTAGCAAACAAGTTAATAGTTTCAATAGATCTATTCAATATATTTTCAATAGTCATATTCGAGTTTTTGATAAAAATCAAAATTACATTAAAGAAATTATTATTTATTTTCTCGGTAAGAGAATATATAAATCAGATTGATTTTCATCCAGACATCAATAAAATCTCGTCGTACAACGAACTAATTAAAAAGAAAGAAGTTTTGCTACCGTTCGTCTCCGTTGCTAGTGCTATCGTTTCTTCCATCTCTCTTCTTTCTTCTCCTCTTTTCTCTCTCTCTCTCTGTATTGCGCGCCGGAAAGAGAGAACATGTCATACATATATAAATATATCGAAAGAAAGAGAGAGAAAAAGCAAGATCTCTTTGCGCAAATGAACACATCTTGCTACAACAAGAAGAGAAGAGTCAAGAAGGGATTATAGAAGAGACACATATATGCATACACATTGAGAAATCATTCCTTGTTCTTCATTTTCTTTTTGTTGATATATGTATATTGCTTCTTCTGCTACTACGAAAAATCAAAGTAAATTAAATCACTATAGTTGTCGTTTGTATATAAATAATAGGCAATAGCATTGTCCTATTTCTTCCCTTTTGATTTTGACATGACTATCGAGTAAGTTGAATGTCAATATATCATGATTCCTTGTTCGCGTCTTTTCTTTCATTTTTCTTCAATCAATCATTCACTCATTCAATTTTTTTCTCTCTCTCTCTCTCTTCTATTATACAAATAATAGTACTTCATAGACAAGCAGTTGCGTATTTGTTCAAATTTCATCAAACATATGTGTTCATTTGCCAATTTCAGAATGTAACAAATACACACAACACACATACAAAAATCAACGACAACGACAAAATCATTTACAATGTGTTTATTTAATTTCTTCTATTTTCTCATCTATTTAACATCATTATGTACAGCTAATCGTTGGTATCGAATGTTTAATTCGAATCATGATGATCCATGTATTGATCAGCATCATCGTTACCAACGATGTATACCCGATTTTATTAATGCTGCTTTTCAGAAAACAATTTCTGCATCATCAACATGCGGCAGTCCACCGAAAGAATTTTGTTCACAAAAACATCTTTGTCATATTTGTGATTCGACCAATTATTCAATTGATTATTTAACTGATTTAAATAATCCAAATAATTTAACATGTTGGCAATCGGATGAAATTCAACAAGGCGAAAATGTTTCATTGATTTTACCATTGAAGAAAAAATTCGAATTAACTTATATAAGTCTACAGTTTTGTTCCGATAATAAACCGGATTCGATGGCTATTTTCAAGAGTATGGATATGGTATGAATTCATATTGAAATTTAAGATTTCTAAATCGTAGAATTCTTCTTCTTCTTTTTCGTATTCAAGGGTTTATCATGGATACCATTACAATATTATTCAAATAATTGCGAACAAGTTTTCAATAAAAGTTCGATGGAAGTGATTACACGTTCAAACGAACAAGAAGCTTTGTGTATTGATATGAAATCTCAATCATCATCAATGAGTGAAACACGTATTGCATTTAGTACACTCGAAGGTCGTCCATCGGCTTATGAATTTGATACAAGTCCAGTTTTACAAGATTGGGTTACAGCAACCGATATTAAAATCGTATTGATGACGCCTAATCAAGAGAAAAATTATTATTCGATCGCTGATTTTGCTGTCGGAGGAAGATGTAAATGCAATGGACATGCATCGAAATGTCTCACAAATAGGTATGAAAAAGAAAAAGCAAACGAAAAAGTTTTGTTCTAATTGCTAAGAGAAAAACAATCTTTAAGAATAGATCGAATTTCTTATTATCGAATCAATTGACCGTGAAAATAAAGAAAGATGAGATGATTGACACATTGTGAACAAAGATATTTAATTGAATTTTATCGACGAGGCAGAATTTTGATTGCAAACATGTTTTTTATTTTATGATCTAGTGAGAAGTATCGATGTTGTAAAACATAGCATAACAACAACAAAAATCCATCAGACATTTCGTATTATGTACTCGATTTGGTTCATCCAAATACGTATCACATTTATATATGCATGTTGAGGTGAGGAAAAGAATGATAGGATAGGAAGGCAAATAAATCATCGGTCTTCTTCTTTTTCTTCTTTAGTCTCTAACGTTTACTCAAATAAATGAGATTTCGTTCATCATAGACAAATGTCACTGAAGAATAAAAAAAGCTCAAACAATATTTTCTCTTGTCTTGTGTGTTTATTCGTATTACTAACTTATCATATCTTCTCTTCGACTATAACCTTGACATGAAAGATATCTCTGTCAAGAATATATTGTCTTCGATAGAGTAAACAAGATGTTTCGCCATTACCGCGATGATGTAACATAGAACAAGTGTCAATTGAATATTCAATGCAGAAAAAAAAAGATCTGAACGAAGAAAGATCGATCGATTCTATAGACATTTATGCATAAACGAATCTTTCTTCTTGATAAATATGATCAATTGTTTCTATTGTTAATGATTTTGATCGTTCACTTGGGAATTTCGATAGATATGTTCTTCTCTCAAACGGAAGTTGACAAACTCATTGAATTCTTTTCTCTGTTCTTTTAATGATCAGTCATTATAAACATCAATAGTAATACACTTCAAAAATCAGATGCATATTTCTCACATTGATCATATTTCGTATTCACATCGAAACACTTGAAAATTTGTTCGCATCATTTTTCAAATGAAATGCTCGAAGCCATTGAGCAATATATATCCATAGCAACATCAAATAATTAACAAGAAATCGTTGTCTTTTCGTTTCTAGTGATGGACGTTTAGTCTGCGATTGTAAACACAATACGGCTGGTGATGAATGTGAACGATGTAAAGATTTTCACTATGATCGACCATGGGCTCGTGCAACACATCGTGATGCAAATGAATGCATTGGTAAGTTGCAAAATTACATAAACATACATGTTATGTCAAAGATTAAAATTGAATCAAAGGATTCGACATGTTTAAATAGGCTAAACAAGTTTAAGAATGATAAATTGACTTGGGGAGATTTACGTATATTTGTTTGTTTTCTTTTTATAGCTTGTAATTGCAATAACCATTCTCGACAATGTCGTTTTAATAAAGAACTTTATCTCTTATCCGGTCGAAAATCAGGCGGAATCTGCGTTCAATGTAAACATAATACAGCTGGTCGACATTGCAATTATTGCAAAGAAACATACTATCAAGATCCTAATCTTTCTCTTACACATCCAGAAATTTGCAAAGGTACAGTCTTTCTTCTTTTTAGATCTAACCTTGTCAGAATATCTGGTCTCTTAACCTTGTTTTTACATTTTGTTCGTAATTCATTAGTGATAAGTACAAATTGATAGATTTGAATTTATTGTTTTGTCTATTGTTTAACTATTCTATTATGAAGTCAAATGATATGTACATATTGTATGTATTAGAGTGTTGACAAGCGGAAATGTATAGAAATACGTGTATCAAAGAAGAGGAAACCATTTTGATGGCTTTCTTTTTTTTTTTTATATTGTTGCTTGTTAGAACAAAGAATAAGAGGAAACACTGATCATTTTGCCAAGGATAAACTCGAAAGAGAAACAAAAAAGTTGGTTGATTCATTCGTTCGTTTGATCGAAGCGAATTTTCAATAGATAAGTGAAGAGATGTTTTAGTCATTAGTAATCGATTCTCAACTATTGTTATTCTTCTGTCTATATGTTCGAGTTAGACAAATAAATCTCGAGATGATTGTCTGACCCGCCTTGTTTCTGATAAATGTGTTCATGTAATATAGTGACTAAATGATTATTGACTCCATTTGTTTAATAGAATGTAATTGCCACCCTGTCGGCTCGCGTGGTAAAGTTTGCAATCAGACAACTGGTCAATGTCCGTGTAAAGATGGTGTAACAGGTCTACGATGCGATCGATGTATGAAAGGTTATCAACAGACAAAATCGCCTGTTGCTCCGTGCATAAGTAAATTCACTTAAATGTTAACAATCGACTATACGAATGAGTCGAACTTTTCTCTTTTAAAGAAACATTCGAATTTCAATCACAAATATCATATAATACATATCATCGTCAACAAACTGCCGATGATTATCATGAACAGGATGCTGACGATGAAGAATATGCTTATTATCAATCAACAACAACAACAACAACAACTACGACTACAACAACTTCGCTACCAATCACAGAATACAATTCATCGATAGATATGGGACAGTATTGTGGTGCATGTCGATATTACAGTCGACGTTTACATTTTAAGAAATACTGTAAACGAGATTACAGTAAGTGAAAACGATTTTCTGAATCGATTTACTTCTATTTGTTTGTTAAGCAATTCACGCTCGTGTTACAAATCGACATGATGCCGGTCAATGGGTATCTTATTTATTAACAGTTATTCGCGTTTATAAAGATCGTTTAAATCGTATACAAGAAAGTGAACAATGGCTTTGGGTATCACGTAAAGATGTTCAATGTTCATGTCCACGTTTGAAACTCGATCGACAATATTTACTCATGGGTTTTTATGATCAAATGCAAACATCATTGAGTCTTGATCGTACATCAGTAGCTATCGAATGGCGACCACGCATGGAACAACGAATGAATCGTTTTAGAAAATTTGAACTCAACCAAAAATGTTAACAAACTAAAACAAGTTTTCATCATTCCAAAGAAGAACAAAAAACAAACAAATAACTGAGCGCACCCTTTTCTTTGTCCTTTCTCTTTTTTTTTCGCTTTTTTTTGTATAGTGCCGTGTGTTTTCTTTTTGATGTGTTGTTGTCGTCATTGTTGTATGATCTATTCATTGTGCCAGTAATCTTAGCATTACAATATATAAAAAATGAGATTTCTTTTTCTATTAATCCGATTTTCTTTGATGAAAACAAAAAAAAAACGAAAGAAGAAGTTCAAAGACAATCCGTTAGCCTTGGCCTAGTTAATCATTATTTAACGGAAGCAGTTAATCGAACATTGCTTTGGCCTTTTTTTCATCCGAAACAAATCTCATATCTATAAATCATATATCAAACGTTATGTTCTTGCTTAACCTCGTTTTCTATATCAATTAGCATGAAGGCGATTTGTCTGACGCCTACGTAGAAATCAACGCGGACATAATCTATATTTAGACGTAAACTAATATTTGATTTACTTATTAAATAATGACTAAGCTAATGTTTATTTCAACTTGTTGAATCAAACAATTGAAGAGGTTTTGCGTTGATAATTTTTCATCTGTGTCAGCTGGCATTTGGTCACACCAAACGATCGATATAAATCTGTCTTGTAAATCTGTTCGATTTTATTTGACAACGCACAAAAAATAAAGAATCCAACTATGATTTGTCTTTTTGTACTCATTGGTTTAATAAAATTGTTCACTATTCATGCAACAGAATGGCCTGTTCCGTATAACCGTTCAACGAGTCGTCCAGAAAATGATCCGTATTGTCAAGCAGGTCTTGTACCTTTTTGTCCGACGGGTAAAACTACTGATTCAATGATTTTCGCTGCTGACAACGATACAATCGAGATTTTTGCACTGAAAAAACCAGTATGGTCATTTAAATTCGGTGATCTTCTTGCGAAATTTGTGAGTGAAACATGATTTTGATGAATAGAGAATATTGTTTTTTTTCTTTTCAAGAAAGTTATGCACGATGCATTGGGTTTCCATAGTAAGACTACCGGTCGAAATTGGACTATGGAATGGTAGAAATGACAACTGCAAATCGAATATTTTTTTTCTCATAGAAAATTTTATTTTCTAGGTATGAATTAGATCAGCTATTCAATTGTACATTTCCACATGTTTTACAAAACAATTCATTTGTCTGGTGTAATCAAGGTAGAAACTGTTTTGAAAAAAACATAATTTTGCATTGAATATTGTTCGTTGATTTATTATTCATTGTAGGAGCTCTATGCACTTACGAAGGAATCAATGATTCTCTTTGGTTCAATACATCTGATTTGAGTATGTTATTAAAAGTTGGAGAAATATCCGGTCATAATTATAATGCCTGGGCAAATTGGTCGATTAGTGATAATAATACAGGTGTTTTCTACGAAACATGGACGGTCTATTCCGATCCTAGTAAATCGAATAATTTTCATTTTTGCACTCAAAAGACGAATTTTATTTAGGTCCAAATGCTACGATGTATTTCGATTCGTACGATTGTGCTAGTTTTGTTATTCGTGGTCTCGATCATTTGAAATCATTTGGTGCAACTTTCAATTCAAGTGTTCGCTTAAATTATACACGTATTAATTTATATTCGTATGAACCACAGTTGCTTGGAACATACGATCAAATTTTAGCAAATCAAAGTTTACACGATGATTTTGTTGATTTCTTTCGATCGTTCGATAGCAGTAAACCAACAAGTGAAGATTGGTTAACTGCTTTACTCGAAATTTATGCGACATTCTTTGTTGATAAACGATTTTATTTCTATTATAATGATGTCTATTGGTATTTGAAATTAAACGATCTTGTACCATTAGAAATTACATTCGATGAAGTACCAATTAGTTAGCCGGTATGAAATGCATAGAAAGACATTTGTTTTTTGCTTTTCTCTTTTATTTATTTTCTAAATAAAGTCTATGAACCGGCTGGTTTACATATTAAAAAATATTTTTTGCAAAAAGAATTATCAAAGTACTAGCTGTCATAAGAGTCATTGACGCAAGATAGTACATTTCTTTGTACGACAAAATACATGAAGTTATGATAAGTATAATGAGAGAACTCAATTTGGACGTATCACGATAAAATGGTTCACCTGAATAAACAAAATAACAAAAAAACATCAAATCTAATTATATCAAAATAAAAATTAACAAACCGTAACATTCGTAACCACCAATAGTATTATTACATTTGTATAAAAGACAAGGTGTAAGAAAAATATTTGATTGACATTCATCGATATCTTTTTTTATAAAAAAAAATGAAGGTCAAATTGAATTTGACATCGATTTTTGTTCGATGTTTACCTGAACAGATCACTTGTTTATCTTCATCAATCGATGTTGTATATCCGTTTTGACATTTTGAACAATTTGTTCCACTAAATGCATCATTACATACACAACGACCATTACCCGTTCGTGTACCATCGCCCTATGTACATATAAATACAAAAAAATCAAACCACAACGATTTTATTATATGTACATCACATTCACCATTGCCGGAACAAATTTGACCGTTATCACCACGTTGACATTGTCGACAATTCTTACCAAATGTACCTTGTGGACAACAGAGTTTCAATTGATCAATACATAACCATTGATAGAAATTATCAATTGTATCTAATGAACCGGTTTCCCACCAATCTTCGATTTTTGCTTCGTGTTCTTCCATAAATGTCGAACACTATTCAAAAAAATTCAATTCAAATCTAATCTCAACAAGAATTCAATCAAATGTTTACTTGAGAATCAGTTTTTTTGCATACACCTTCGACGATCTCAATCAATCGAGTTTCACTGAAATCAATACTCAATACTTTTTCAAAAAACCTATTCTATATAATAGAGCCTTCTACCTTTTAGCATATTCTTTCAATTTTCTCTCTTCCCAATCCGTATTGCCTCTGAAAACAAAAAAAAAGCATAAATGTACTATCTTTTCATTTCGATATTCATACCCTCCGAAATTGCTGTGCGATGTTTTCTTGTAACCCTACAAAATACAAATAGACAATGTCGAAATTGAATTCTGTTCGGTTACTTCAACAAATTCCTCAGCAACATTTGTGCAAATCGAACATGGTGGCAATCTTATTTGATCATTGTGGAACCTTGAGAACGAACATGTTGATCGAGCAAGAAATATCGTGAAGAATACGAATGGAACTAACAACATGATAAATTCGATCTGTGTTCGTTTCTATTTATTATTATTATTAAGAGTGTTTTCTCTATCTGAAATCAGATGAAAAGAGAAAGAACAAGAAAAAGTACATAAAACATATCATAGGGAAATGAATATGAACAGAAAAAAAAACGCGAAAGTCAATCATTCCTTGGTTTGGTTTGTTTGACAAATTCGACGATAAACAAATTCGAATTCATTTGAATGTGTCTTTTCAGTATTCGCAATTGAACACATTGCATTCGACTAAAAAATGAAAGAGATTTTGTTTTTTTCCATTCGTTTTTTTTCTTTTATCTACTTGATCGAGTTTTTGACGTTGTCGAGCAAGAATCTGTTCGAGTTTACTTTGTTCGTGCATTTGTTCAGCTGCACGTTTCTTTTCTTCAGTTCGACGTTGTTGAAAAACATTGAGTAATTCAGGTTTTTTCGGTAATAGTTGTCCCCTTTCATAACAAACATAACAAAAAGAATTTTCGTCAATTAAAATTCTTCAAAATCAAACTACATTTTTTGTCGATGAACTAATTCTTTATGTAATTCTTTTTTCGAATTTGTTTGTTCAGATGTTAAACATGAAGGTGTCGGCAAACGATAATAATAATGTTCACTAATATCATTCATTGGTGAATGTGGCGTATATGGTGGTGAATTATTATTATTTATATTTGTATGAATAGATTCACAATCGATTTGATCATAAACATTACTCTGACTACTCGTCCAACTATGATTACTCAATGAAGTACCTATGAAAATAATCACACTCAATAGAAACTCTGATGAATCAATAAAGAACTATTTACTTGAATGGCTTGTTGTATCTCTTGATAGAACCGAATCATTGTTTAAGGTTTCATCATATGTTGTGTAAACATGATCATCAGTATGATTCTATAGGAACAAAAAAAAAGATATTGTTAAAAATCAATTGAAAACTATCGTCAATAAATTGAAGATGCTCATGCGAATCAAATCATGCTTGCAATCAAGACAAATCTGTTCATTCACTCTGTCTTACCTCGACTTGACAGAGCAAAAATGCTCGCTAAAAGAAATAAGTACATACACAGATGACATAGAAAACAACAAAACGAAAAAGTCACTCGTTTTCGAAAACAACTCGAACAACAAAACTCATCGAGACTTAAATATGCTCACCAAACGTTGAAGACGATTAAAACGCATTGTCGTTTGTATATCTCTGATATATACAATTTAAAGAATAGTATAATCGAGTTGACCTGTCCGTTTTTATATCAACCTCTTTCTTTCTTCTCCTATTGTACACAATCAATGAGGTTAAATAAAGAAAAACGACAGAAATCGCGTTTTTTTTTCTTCGTATTGACACGTTCAACAATCATCATCATCATCATCATCATCATCAACAGCATTAATGTCAATAATTAATCGATAGTTTTCGACTTACTCGTATAAGTTTTTTCATTCGAAACATTGATTAAATATGCGTCTGTGCAGTTTTACTAATGACAATTTACATTTACAGACGGACTGTATAAAAATGGTGAAAATGAAAACTTGTCAATCGACTGCGACTTAGGATTACGTGATATATATAGAGAAAAAAAATTCTTTTTTCTTCTTCTTCTTCTTCTCTCTTTTGTCTCTATTACATCATACATACCTCTCAATCTCTCGTATGACAATTCACCACGAAATAAAAAAGAGAGAGAGAACGTTATTTCATAACAGTTCTATATGTTGAGTGGATGGAGGTTGACCCAAATGAACAAGATTTCTAATCCATTTGCACGTACTCAACTATTTTTATAAACTTGTAGAAATACAAAAAAAAAACATGCGAAAGAGATATGCTAACGTCATTTATCGAAAAAGAAAGAAAGAAAAACGGCATGCATCGTTCTGTACAACGAAACAGTTATCCTTGATCAAAATCTATCGAGCATTCTTATTCGTAAAAAAGGGATCGACGTATACGCGAGTGTACTATGTGAAATAATGATAAAAAAGAAGAAAAAACAGAAAATTTTCTTCGACTACCGATGAAAATAAGAAAACAAATTAAGAATAATAGGAGACTATTAAGATGAATCACGCAGGTTTCGACTAGATATTACCATATTCATTTTGTGCGTTGGTTATGCATGATTTCGTTTTCTTTTTCTCATGGCTATGTATAAGAAAAAAAAAGAGGGAATCACTTGTTTTATCGTTGATATGCATTTATGGTTATAGATAGACATTGATTTGCAAACGTTTTTATATATAACCTTCAAATTTTGTTCTTTTTGGTGCTTTTTTCGCGCTCTCTCTCTCTCTCTCCCCCTCTCTTTTCCTTCTGTATAAAATAAAAATGAGATTATTTGTTATTAGTTTTATAGTACAACGTTAGTCGATTCTAATACGAATTATGCTTGGTCAGCCATATCGTGATTCGTCAAGTGACGAGGATTCTGATGGTGAATCATCATCGGCACATTCGGCTGGTGGTGCATCGAAAGCAACAACTAATGAATCATGGCATGATGTTAAAAGTGATAATGAACAAGAAAAATTAGCAAAGTTAGATAATGCCTCAGGTCCGAAAGCAAAAGAGGAGGTTCGAGATAACAATCATGACGATGATGATGACGATGAAGATGAATCATTAATTAAATCTATTGATGATATCTATGGGAACGGAAGTGTAAAAAAAACAGTAACCAATGAAGACCAATCCGAAAGTGAACGTGAAGATAACTCAAGTCATGATGATCATATACAACAAACGGCGAAAGTTGACAAGTGAGCATATTTATTTGTTGAAGTTTGATGAATAAATAATTTCGATTTCTATTGATAGTTCATCAGTAAATGTTAATCCAGCTAACAATAATACTCTTACATCATTAAATCCGTCAGAAGAAATATTGTCGAATTCGACAGAGTTGAAACAAAATACTGCGAATAATAACGATCTCAAATCATCTCTACTAAACCAACAACAAACATTGACGAGTACGAACGACAAAGAAGTTAAACCCTGGAGTAATCCTTATTGGTCCACCGTAGACAAAAACTCTAATGAACAATCAATTCAGAAAACAAACAATTCGGATTCTTCTACTGCAAAAACTACTGATTCATCGTTACCCTCCGATTCAACGAAGAAATCGTGGGAAAATCCGTATTGGAAAGATAAAACACCAACAGTTCCAAGTAGTGCACCGCCTCAACAAAGACCATGGGAGAATCCTTACTGGAAAGATAAAACATCGACGACTTCGAGTACTGCGAAATCTCAAGATAAATCGTGGGAAAATCCTTACTGGAAAGATAAAGCACCAACAACTTCAAGTACTGCGAAATCTCAAGATAAAT